>JACCDU010359760.1_pt1 | contig 21368 bp, 14 predicted proteins | sample 7446081 | NCBI WGS metagenome assembly JACCDU01 (sample SAMN15323447, study PRJNA562643) | freshwater metagenome | isolation source: river surface water | place: USA:Blue River Watershed | collected 2017-08-17
CCCCCTTGCACTCTGCAAAATCCTACTACCTTTGTGTTCAACAAATTACCATCAATTTATAATCGTATTGCTTCTTAACCACTAATAAGCAATCTGTTCTCTTTAAAGATTGCTTATGAAAAATTATTTCATACTCACAGCGCTGCTGTGTTGTTTCTATTTTGCGCGCGCGCAATCCCCTGTAAAAACGATTAATTTCCAGGCCCATATTGTGGACTCTGCTGCGGTTGAATTGCCCGGAAGTGCAGTTAAGGCATCTTTGTACCTGAACAAAGAGGTTTGGGTGAAGTTTGGGATCTATGAGGGGAGCTCATTGCAGTTCGAAGAGTTGCATAAGACGAAAACGGATGCGTATGGGCTGATTAATTTGGAGATTGGGGGTGGGGAGAATACGGGTGTCGCGGGGAATTTTACGTCGATTAGTTGGGGAGCCTCTCTCATGAAGTTAACCACGCAAATCAGTTTTAATCAAGGAACCCAATACACAGAGGTTAGCAATCGCGGCCTAAACTATTTGCCCTATGCGCATTTTTCGGGGGAGGCAGGGAAGCTGAGTAGCACTTTAGCGCTGAACCAAGGCGGAACAGGGGCTGTGACAGCTCAGGCTGCGCGCGCGAATTTAGGACTAGGTAATTTGGACAACACGGCAGATGTGGACAAGCCGGTGTCTAGCTTGGTTTTGGCCCAAATAAATACCAAAGAATCTCCCCTCAATAAATCCATTTCTATTCTCGCGGACTCCGCGTCTCAGGAAAAATATCCGTCCGTAAAGGCGGTAAAGGACTACGTAGAGAGTCATATAGCAAACTTTCTAGTGGAGAATCAGGTGAGCTCAGCAATTTTAGCCTCTAAAGCCACCGCACTAGAAACGGCGCGCACAATTAATGGGGTGCCTTTTGACGGAACGACGAATATTTCTATTCCAATAAGTGCGTCAGCCTTAACAGGAATTATTCCGCTAGCTAAAGGAGGAACAGGGGCAATTACCACCGCTGAGGCAAGAACGAATTTAGGTTTACGTATTGGAGTAGATGTACAGGGGCCATTAGTTGCTGGAATCGATTACCAAGCTCCATTAATTGCCGGGTCTGGAATTAGCTTAACGGAAGATTCACTCGTTGTATCGGGCTTAACGACAGCTAACTTATCATCTACAGCCAGCATCACTAATGGACAATTAGCGAATAGTCGAATCACGTTAGGTTCGACCTCTGCCTCCTTAGGAGGGACGTATACGAATGTGGCTGGGCTGAATTTAGCGAGTCCTATTTTAACAGGAACTCCTACCGCACCCACAGCGGCTTCTTCAGATGATAGTGAGCAAATTGCAACTACGGGCTTTGTTAAGGCCGTGGCAGCAACGTTAGGAATAGGATCTGTAACGAGTGTTTTACCCATTACATTAAACACAACAGGAAACACTTTTTCAACTACAGTGGAAAACGAAGACTCCATACCCCAACTTTCATTGACTATTCCACTTGCATCAGCTGTCGGAACAACCGCTGGTTTATTAAGTAATAGCGATTATGTTGTTTTTAATACGAAGCAGAATACCTTAGTAGCTGGAACGGATTACCAGATCCCTTTAATTGCTGGGTCTGGAATTAGACTGGCAGAAAATACACTGTCCGTATCGGGCTTAACAACAGCTAACTTATCAGCCACAGCCAGTATCACCACTGGGCAATTAGCGAATAGTCAGATTACTTTAGGTACGACGAACGCGGTATTGGGAGGTACTTACACTAATTTAGTTGGATTAGTGTCGGTTACGTCTTCTAATTTCACAGGAGATTTGACTGGGAATGCTACTACGGCTACGACTGCTACTACCGCCGGTTCAGCTTCCTCGGCGATTACTGCTGTGACCGCCACTATTGCCACTACCGCATTAGCAGCTAATACCGCTAGCACCCTCACGACACCCCGAACGATCTTCGGCTACACTTTCGATGGAAGTGCCTCCATCTCTGGAATTTTATCCCCGACCTACGGGGGGACCGGTGTTAATAATGGGAATAAATCAATCACTTTAGGGGGAGATTTAGTGACGTCTGGAAATTATTCCACTATGATGATCACCACAGGCCCTACGACGATTAGCTTGCCCACTTCAGGGACGTTAGCCACTTTAGCTGGAACCGAAACCTTAACGAATAAGACGTTCATTAACTCAAGTTTAATTGGTAATGTAACGCTAGGGGGTACTAGTTTTCCCACCACGAGTGGAGCTATTGGTCAAATCTTAAGCTTGACCTCTACAGGTGCCGCCTCTTGGACTAGTGTATTTAAAGACGCTTTTGATGAGACCTCATCGAATGGTTCTGCTGGAACAATGACCTCCACTACCCTAGGACAAACGAATTTCACACTGACTCAGGTTCCTCATCCTTCTTCAAGGCTGAAGATGTATATTAATGGAATTTTGATTAGTCAAAATGCATATGCGTACAAAACCTCCAGTTCTTTCGCAACAGATGCGACGGTGCCTACCCCTTTTTTGGCCTATATTAATACAAAAAACGGCACTTACTCCATCGCAGTAGGTGATCGCGTTCAATTCGTTTATTCGTACTAGGATGAAGAAGCTAACGATCCTTTTTGCATTCATAGCACTACAATTGAATGCCCAACATAGTAATATATCTTTCATTTTAGAAAGCACGAGTGGTGGAACCTGGTCGCCACTCCTATCTACCTATGACACTGAAACCACCTACACGTTTACCCCGAATACAAATGATGCCAAAGTAAGCCAGATCGAATTAGACAATTTATTACGGGTTAGAAATAGCCATGTCATCATCAACACGGCCTGTGCATCTTGCACACAAGTGGGACGAATTGACTTGAGTATTGCTTTTAGTACGTATAATCAAAATGGACCTACTACTAATCGCACGTTTACGATCAATGCTGGATCAGATGTGAGTATAGCTAATGCAATAGCAATGCGAAGTACCAATTCTGCCAATAGTAATCTAGGATCGATGAATTTAGTCATTAATGCCGTGGGTAATATTAACGTTTTGGGAACGATTCTAATGAATAATCCCACCGCAGGCAGCGGGTATCAGAATGTTACTGAAGGTGGATCTGTTACGTTGAATTCGACAGCTGGTTGGGTCAAAGTGAATGAGCCTATTAATTGTAGCGGCACCACTAATTCAACGTTGGGAACTTATTCAGGGAGCGGGGGAGCTATTACAATTAAAGGCGCAACCGGCGTAAGTATTTTAAGTTCCTTAACTTCTACGGGTCGTTTATATAACGCTGGGCCTATAGCAATTCTAGATGGCAATTCTACCGTGACTATAGGAGGCGGAAATGATGGGGTTACGGGAAAGATGTTAGGTGGCGCTTTCACTAAAAGTGGAACGGGGACCCTTTTACTTTCAGGTACGAATAATGGTGTTACCTCTTCTGAAATTATCGATGGGACTTTGAAGTTAAAGGGGGGCACTGCCTTGCCAGATGGCACATTGTTAACTTTCACCGGGACGAATGCTGTGTTAGATTTGAACGGAGTTTCAGAATCGATTGGAGCGATTGCAAGCGTAAATGGTATTGGTAAAATTACGAGTAGCGTGGGGGGAGCGTTAACGCTAACCATAGGCTTGAGTAGTTTTAACACCACCTATACGGGTTTGATAGAGGATGGGCTTGGAGTTTTGTCTTTGGCCAAATTCGGAGAAAAAACCTCCCTGGGAAATGCCACCCACAGTACGGCCAATACGTATACCGGGGTAACCACCATTCATACAGGGACTCTAGCCATCTATAATGCTGCTTCCTTAGGCAGTACAAGTGCAGGAACCATCGTCAGTGGATCGGGGAAATTAGCCCTTTATAATAATATTAGCGTAGGTGCAGAGGAGTTAGTCTTAGATAACTCCTATATTTCTCTTTTTAACGAGAGTGGAAAAAATAGCTGGGGAGGGCCCCTTTTTATTTCCCAAAGCACCACTATCAACTGCACGTCTGGAAACTTGAGCCTCACACAATCTGTCACGGGAACGAACGTATCATTAGTGACCACTGGCTTGGGTTCTATGACTATCTCCGGGACTTTGTCCCTAGGAACAGGAGCTCTGACGACAAGTATGCAAGCATTGACTTTAGCTTCTGCGAATGACTTTAGTGGAACCACGACAGTTTCAGAGGGTATTTTGACGATTCGAAATAACACTAGTTTAGGTAGTGGGCCTGTAATTGTTCTGGTAAATGCTGGATTAGCCTTACAAGGCGGGATCACGGTTATAAATCCATTGACCCTTAGTGGAATGGGGATGTTAAATACAGGTGCTTTGCGAAGTATAGATGGGAATAATGTGTATACTAATTCGATAAATTTAACCACAAGTAATGTCAGAATTAATGCAGACCCCATGAGCCAGCTTACGATTAATGGTGCGCTGAGAGCTAGTGCTCTCGCTTTGTTAGTGGGTGGATCAGGAAATGTGGTTTTAAATGGGGGATTGAGTGGAACAGGGAGTTTAGCCTATACGTGGGGCATCAGTCCTATTGCCTTGAATATAGCTAGCAGCTTAATTAAGGATGGTTCTGGTAAGTTGACATTGAATAATATCAATACCTACTCGGGAGCCACGGTACTTAGTGCAGGGACGATTGAATTAGGAGCGTCAGAAGTAATTGCTAATGCAGCTAACCTCTATTTTAATGGGGGGAAACTAAGTACAGGAGGCTTTTCGGAGACTGTTAGTACGATTTCTATTTTATCCGAAGGATCTTCAATAGAATTAGGGTCAGGCTCACATGCCATTCGTTTTGGGACAAAAAACACCTGGGATTTCTTTACTTTACAAATTACGGGCTGGCAAGGAACGTCAGGAAGCAGTGGAACCGCTGGTCGAATTTATGTAGATAATAGAGTTGTTTTAGGTCTAACCGAAATAGAACAACTTCGATTCAGTGCCTCGAATTCGATTCAATTAAATACGGGGGAGCTCGTTCCTAATACAACAGAGGCTAGCGGGCATGCTAATCTTATCTTTTCGACAAGACCTACTACTAACGGGACTTGGTCTCCCTCCCTGACAATCGATACTCCTAATTCGACTTACATATTCACCCCCACCGGTAATAACGCAAATATTAATGTGTTAGATTTAAATAAGGTAATGGATTATAATTCGAGTAATGCAACAATAAATACGGCATGTGTTTCATGTACACAATCAGGTCTAATTAATGTGAATGAAACCATTGAAGCCTGGAATTCAAACGGTCCTAATCGTAACAGGTTTTTAACTTTGAATGGGAACTCAGACGTGAATATTCTAGCTCCTATCTATTTACGTTATCCAAATTTCTTTTTAGGTAATACCGGTTATTTATCCTTACAAGTGAATACCCCTAATAATATCTATGTGAATGCAGAAATAAATACGAATATTCCAAATTCGGCTCCATGGAGTTCAGTACTTTCTGATGGGGGAGGAGTATATCTAAATTCAACCGCTAATTCTGTTTACGTGAATGCCGCCATTAATGCCAGTGGCGCTGTCAGCACTATCGCCCCACAATATTCTGGAAGAGGGGGCACCATTTCCATCACTGGGGTAGGCGGTATAACCGTAAATAATACATTGACTTCGCTAGGAAGAACAGGGGGGAATCTGACATTTAGCACCGGGAATAATGTCATTACTTCTGGAAATGGGGTTAATGATGGGATCAAACAAATAATGAAGGGAGGAGATTTTTCTAAATCAGGTACCGGAACATTACAATTAAGTGCCACTAACCAAATGGCTGACTTATTTATTTACAGTGGGACTTTACAGGCCGGGTCTGCTACCTCAATCCCTGGTTCAAGTAATATGTATTTTTCGGGAGGGAATTTTAACGACGGCGGATTAACGGCGACCTATTATGCTTTTCATATTTATGAAAATGCTACCCTAACACTAGGCAATAAGGGTCACAACCTAACCTTTACTACATTAGGAGGATTAACTAACACTAAATTTTTGACTATCGCCATAAGTGATGGATCGGTGGCGGATGTAGCCTTGGATACTTTCGGCGGTTTAGTAGAGACATCCACTTCTTTTGTCAATATTTTTGGTAAAAAACAAACAGTGACAGAAGGAGGAATAGGTAGATTTGGGTCTCTGCAGAGTACAAAAATGGGGTCCACAAGTGCTCCAGTGAGATTTTTTGTAAAACATTTATTTTCGGACTCCCATAGAGCCTTATTACAATTTTACAATGTGAGTCTAGGTAAATACTACACGGTATCCCAAAAACCGGTAGCTGTTACCAATGGGGAGTTTCTGCCTTTAAAGATGAAATAACTACTTCGACCCGATCAACAAAGCCAATCCAACCACATACAACAGCAACATAATATTTAGCAGCTTATGGGTTTCAGCGGAGGCATTCTTGAATTCTTTCCAAATAAATATTCCCCAAATCGCCGCCACCACCGTCGCTCCCTGGCCTAAGCCATAGGAGACCGCAGCGCCTGCTTTTTCAGAGGCTAAAATAGAAAGTGCCATCCCAACAAACCAGATAGCGCCACCTAAAATGCCCACTAAATGGTCATTTATAGAACCCACTAAATAGTGTGCGAGGTTAAGAGGAGCACCAGAGAAAGGCTTTTTCATTTGGAAGGTATTGAAGACCAAAGAACTTAAAAATACCCCCACCGAGAAAACAACTAGCGCCGTATACGGTGTTAATTTGCCCACCTCTGGCGCAGCAAAATTTACAGCCATCGAGGCGGCTACGTATTTGTAGAAGAGGCCCATCAAGCAACCTGCCAGCACAGAAAGGACTAAACCTTTATTAGAAGCAGAAGCAGATGAGATGGATTTATAGGCTCTTGCATTCAAGATGATGGCGATCGCAATCAAGGCAACCCCACCAAAAATCAAGAATGGATTTCCCTGCGGATCGGCTAAATAATTCACTAAAACCCCTAGAACCAAGGCGATGCCAATCCCCACCGGAAAGGCGACTGACATGCCTGCGATCCCGATGGCTGCAACTAATAAAATATTAGCAGCATTGAATAAAACTCCGCCGGTGAAGGCGGATTGTAGATTTTCGCCACTTGCCTGGGCATAATCGGCTAAGAACCCTCTGCCTTGTGTACCGCTGGAGCCGAGTGTGAAAGCTAGAATCAAAGACGCTAACATAATCCCGATGGCATAATCCCAATAGAATAATTCAAAGCGCCAGCTGGAGGAAGTGAGCTTTTGGGTGTTAGCCCAAGAACCCCAACAAAGCATCGTCACGATGCACAATAAAACAGCAGATGAATAGGTTTCGATAATGAACATGGCGTTTATTTTAGGTTGCCTAAACGGTAATATTTTTCATTCGTAGCCATAAATGGTTTCTCTGCATAGACGATCGCATCGAATAATTTGCAGTCATAGCCTTCGACCTTATTTAACACTTTCAGTTTCACGTGGTGTTTTCCTGTCGCTAATTTATACTTCCACGTAATCTCGTGACGGCGCGTTGTGAAGGCTACTGGTAGTTTTACCTTTTCAAAAAGTTTTCCGTCTATATAGACCTCTAAGTCAAAGGTGCCTGAATCTAAAGAGGCCCATTTCGCAGTTTCGCCTCTGACCACAAAGCCATTTCCTTCGAAATCGAAGTCGTATTCATCCGTCAAATTTTTTCCAATATTGATTTTTTCTGTAGGGAAAGAGTGATCGAAACTTTGTTCAAATGCTACGGCTTTAGGTGCCGTGTAAGGGATGCTCACGGCATTTTCTGAAACGCTGCCGCCGTTATTTTTGATGTTTTGCAAAGCATGCTTGAAGCCGATTTCATATACGTCGTTTAAAGATGTAGACGTGTATTTGAAGTCAATATCTTCCGCTTCTTTCAATCCTAATTTCCAATAGGCTGGTATTTTGTCATAGCCTATCATCGCGCCTAAAATACCTGCGGCAGACGAAGGATTGCAATCCGCATCTTGTCCACATCGGGTAGATATTTCAATGGTATTGCCAAAATCCCCGTTGCCATACAAAAGCCCTATCACTACATAAGCTGAATTCACGGTCGCATCGATGTTGAAAGGAGCGAAAACGCCGTCTGGACAACCGATGTCGTTTGCCCATTTATTTTGGACTTCTAACCACGTCTTTGTCCAGTCATTCGGGTATTGTTTATGCCACTTGATGACATCTGAGATGCATTTATAGTATTGGCTGTTGGCTGGAATGGTTTTCAAAGCCTCGGTAACAACCTTGTTGATATCGTTATTGATGAATGCTAATGTATAGCAAGCCCCTAAATACACCCCACCATAATAGCCATCGCCGTAGTTCATGATGTGCCCGATTTTATCCGAGATTTTAGACGCGGCATTCGGCATACCTGGGGACATCAACCCCGCAAAATCACATTCGATTTGGTAATCAATACAATCCGCATGTGGATTATTTTCCCAGTATCCAGACGCCGGGGGCATCATTCCGTTCAAGATATTATAACGACCCGCTTGGTTCGCATGCCAAAGCGCATAGCCCGCATTCGCATACGCCTTCGCATGTGATTCGATAGGCGCATTCAATCCCTCTTTCTCAAAAACCTCCACGAAGGTCAAATCCATATACAAATCATCGTACAATCCGGGATTGTTGATCATCGTATTTTTTAGATAGCCATCGTACCAGGGAATAGGATGGTACGAATTGATCATCGTGCCATTATAGCGGAACTCGACAGGTCCACCAAAAGTCACACCGATCGTTTGGCCCGCCCAGCCACCTTTAATTTTATCTTTCAAAACCGCCTTACTCATCGAGATATTTTGAGCTTGAGCAGCTAGTGCGATGAAACAGAAGAGGAATATTTTTTTCATGGTTGTAGGTTTTGATAGAGGTAGTTTTGCATTAGTATTTTAATGAATTCAGCACTTTTAATGGTGGTGCCTACCGTGGCATTAGCTGGCTTATTAGGATCTAATCGAGTGAAGCCTTGATCGTCCACATAGACGTGCACTTTCTCCGTCGTAAATAATTCTGGATTGGTTTCCATTCCGATGGCTACCGGGTCAAAAAGGGTAGGGGTTTCCTGCCCCCACAAGACGTATAAGCCTTGCATTGTACTCGTAAGTGGCGATTGGCGCATCAATAGTTTCAGTCGATTTTCTGCAGACAATTTAACCATCGCGGTTACATCTAATCCGGCATAAATGATGTTCGCACCGGATTGAACGAATGACTTTGCCGCTGGAATATCACAGGTTACGTTCCATTCTGCATTAATTTTTGGGCTGCCATCATAGCCTATTTTGAAGGAGCCAAACATCGCATAAATGGCTTTCGCTTTCTGTAATTCAGTTCCTAGTGGGGCTAAATTAGTGACAGGTCCCACAGAGAAAATGATTACTTCTCCAGGGTATTTTTTTAGCTGAGATTGGATGAATTCGGTGGCCCCTGGCGCTTTAGTTTTTACTGGGGGTAATCCTTTAGCCTGGCGGAAATTGTTATTGAACTCTGATCGTTCTTTGGGAACAAACCCTTTAGCCCAATTAAACTGATCCGAGTACCAATTCGCACGCTCTGAACTTTTCGAGGTGTTTTTCCCCACATAAACGGGGATGTGCGTTTGACCTGTAATGGCCAGAAACTTCTGCGCTAAAATGGCTCGATCATTTGTACGTCCATAACAAGTGGTGATTCCCAAAATCTCATAGCGATCTTGTAGCGTCAATAAATAACCCAAGGCATAAGCATCGTCGATATCATCACCTAAGTCACAATCGAAAATCACTTTTTGACGTTGTTGCGCCGTCATTGAAAAACTAATTAGCAAAAAGAGTAGAAGTTTTTTCATAGTTCTTCAAGTCTAGGCATGGAAGCTTGTGCTCCTAATCGAGTAACAGAAATACAGGCTGCTTTGCAGGCAAAGGTAATCGCCTCCGTCCAGCTCATTCCTTCAGATAAACCTACAACCAGCGCTCCATTGAAGCAATCCCCTGCTGCGGTGGTGTCTTTTGCCTCGACTTTCGCGACAGGAATGTGCTCAGTTTCGTAGGCCGTTTTATAGAGGGCGCCTTCTGCACCCAAGGTAATAATCACGTGTTGAACGCCTTTATGTAAGAGAATATTTGCTGCTTTTTCCGCAGAAAGAAGATCGTTTACAGGGATACCAGTTAGGAATTCCGCCTCCGTCTCGTTCGGAGTAATCGCATATAAATGAGCGAATAATTCGGCAGGTAGTTCCGCTGCGGGAGCCGGATTTAATACAACTTTCAGTCCTTTTTTTGCAGCTATTTTCGCGGCATATACAACGGTTTCCAAAGGCGTTTCTAATTGAGTCAAGACAAAATCCCCTGCTTCGAAAATTTCGGAGGCTGCGTCGATGTCGCCTTTCGACAGGCAATTATTCGCTCCTGAAGCAACAGTGATGCAGTTTTCGCCTTTGGCATCCACATTAATCAACGCAATCCCGGAGGGAGCCAAAGGGTCTTGTGTCACAAATCGTGTGTGAATTCCGTCCTGTTTAAATTGCTGCAAGGCCGTCTCCCCAAATACATCCTTACCCACCTTGCACACAAAATGAACCTCTCCACCCAGCCGAGCGGCAGCCACCGCTTGATTAGCACCTTTGCCACCCGGATTCATAAAGAAGTCACCGCCCAAAACGGTTTCTCCCGGTGCTGGCAAATGACCAGATTTGATCACCATGTCGGTGTTTGAACTACCGATAATTGTGATTTTCGTCATTTTCTTGATTTTTTCACTAGTTAACCTTCGTAAATTAACATTTTAATTTCAAAATCCGACTTACCTTTGTTGCGTGAAACGCATCGTCGCCCTTTTACTGTTCTTAGCTATGCAGCTTCCCTTGATGAATCAGTGGGGTGCTGTGGCCTACTACCGCGTTAATCAAGATTACATTGCAAAAAATCTTTGCGAGAACCGTGACAAACCTATGTTGGATTGTAACGGTCAATGTTACCTAGCCAAGCAGCTAAAGGCCGCAGAAGAGAAGGAGCAGAAATCGAATTCGGAGCGTTTAGAAAAAATGCCCGAAGTCGTATTAAGCTTTCAAGCGATTCAACCTGTCTTTACAGCGAGTTTCACAGCATTTAACACTGTTGAGAATCATTACCCATTAATTGGATTCTCCCTAAATTCAGCCGCTAAAGGCTTTTTCCACCCACCCCAGGACCGTTTGATTTAAGAGATTTATCACAAGTTTCAGCATTGATACTTGTGGCTATGGCGTACACTTTGTATGCCTGCAATTATTTTATCAAACGACAATAACATGAATTATAAAGGAATATTATGTGTCCTAGGATTAATCCTATGCGGCACATCTACATTTGCACAATCTAAAATCGATTCGTCTAAAACTACCCAATTAGAAGAAGTTATCGTTACGGCGAATAAGCGAGAAGAACGCCTCGTAAAAGTAAACACCTCTATTACCTCGCTATCTGCTAAGAAAATTGAAGATACACGGACTTGGGGCTTAAGTGGCCTTGCGGCTTTAGTTCCTAATTATAATTATCAAGAACTTGGTGTTTCTTTCCAACAAATTCAATCAATCCGCGGAATTCAAGTATTCAGCGAAAATCCGGCTGTTTCCACGTATATAGACGATGTGAACAACATGGATATTTTAGCTAACGGGTTTGCTTTAACTGATATTGAACGAATCGAAGTGTTAAGAGGTCCACAAGGAACCTTGTATGGACGTAATGCCATGGGGGGAGTGGTAAATATCATTACGAAAAAGCCTACCAATAAAACCACTGGTTTTGCAGAATTAAGTTTTGGTAATTTAGGTTTACAACGTTACAGCGTGGGCTATAAGACCCCTTTGGTGAAAGACAAACTTTTCTTAGGCTTAAATGGTCTTTATCAAACACAGGAGGGCTTCTTAAAAAATGACATTACGGGAACTAGCACTAAGGATGCTAATTTAAATGGCAAGTCTGTGGGCGATGAACAAAATCTGTATGGAAATCTCTATTTAAAATGGATTCCTTCCAATCGATTTAATCTAACATTAAATTTAAAAGGCCAACAAGATAAGAGTGATAATTCTGGATTTATGGTATCGCAGTTCAGCGACACGTATGCCTTTGCAAATCCTGACAAAATCAATTTAGCGCGCATTGCGAAACATGAGCGTGATATTTTAAATACATCTCTTGTAGCAAAATACCAAGGTAATAAGTACACTTTAACGTCTATTTCTGCTTTGCAGACGATCTCTTTTGGCTTTCAAGATTTAGATTTTCCAGGCATTTATCATTCGTATTACGAGGGTAAAATTGGCGAGTTATTACCTCCTCAAAAAGTTTGGAGTGAAGAATTCCGTATCAACTCGCATTCAGATGGAAAATTACACTATACTGCAGGGGTATATATGTTCGCTCAGAAAGGGTATGAGCCTACCACAAATACCGCTTATGAATTATCGGATGCTGAAGCAGGAATGTTCGGACTTTCCAAAGGCGCATTTTTAATTAGCCGTAATCGCAGTAACAATTCAGGTATTGCAGGGTTTGGAGAATTAAGTTATTTAGTAACCTCTAAGTTGAAAGCGACATTTGGATTGCGCTATGATTTTGAAAAACGAGAAGCGACCTTTAATGGATTCGGAGATGCGGTACTTTTAAATGGAGCCGTGATGGAACTTAAACCGAACATTACAGCCGAAGGTACGTATTCTGCACTTTCACCTAAATTCTCTTTAAGCTATGCGGTGAATGACCTAGCAAATATTTATGGTAGTTATACCAGAGGATTTAGAGCGGGAGGAATCAACGCAAGTTCATTACCTGCGGGTGTTCGCCAAACGTTTGACCCTGAATATTCCAATAATTACGAAGTGGGGTACAAGTCTTTCTTGCTAGACAAAAAAGTAAGCATCGGCGCGTCTGCCTTTTTAATTCAATGGAAGGATTTGCAATTCTTTAATTTAGTCGCGCCTTTTACCTATGCGAGAGAAAATGTGGGCGATGCTCAATCTGCTGGTGTTGAATTAGAGATTTCTGCTCTTCCAGCTAAAGGACTTCAATTAGATGCAAGTTTTGGATATAACCCAACGGAATACAAGGGGTTCAATTTGAAGAGGGTCAACTTTGGTACTGGTGTAGAAACAACAACTGCCATAGGTGGAAACAAACTTTCAAATGCGCCTAATCATACCTTATTCTTAGGGGCTCAGTATGAATATCCGGTATCTAAGACCGTTAAATTTGTCGTTCGAGGCGAATTAAGAAACATGGGTTCTCAATTCACGGATATTCAAAATAAAATTGAGCAACCTTCTTATACGCTTTTGAATTCAAGAGTGGGAATTACGAATGGTACTTATAGCCTTTTTGTTTGGGGACAAAACTTGAATAATGAACGTTATCTAGCTTATGGAAATCCGGACAGCAGCTTTGGTAGACAAGCTAGAATAGCTGCACCAAGAACAATGGGTGTGACATTAAGCGCTAAATTTTAAATAAAATACTTGAGCCCATGGATAGATTGTCGATGGGCTCATAAATTTCAATTCATATGAAATCTTACAAACTGATTGTATCAACAATTATCGTCCATTTGCTTTTTAGCGTGTTTATCTGGGCACAAAAAACTAATCCGGATAGTTTGGTTATTGGAACCGCTGATAGACATAAACAAATGATGGATATTTTATTTACTCCAACCAAGGTGCCGATAAAGAAAATAGGAATCCTTCTATACGATGGATACAACACTTTAGATGCCATGGGACCTTACCATACGCTCGCTGAGATTATGGGTGCGAAAACCTATTTTATTGCCAAAAAACGAGGGGCTGTTAAAAACCAACGAGGTTTAGAAGTGAAAGTTGACAGTTCTTTTGATGATGTCTCTTCTCTGGATATTTTGGTTATTCCAGGCGGAGCTGGAGAAACGTTTATGCAAACGCAAGACACTACGACATTAAATTGGATTAGAAAGATCGATAAGACAACGAAATATACCGCTAGCGTATGTACGGGGTCTTGGATTTTAGGAGCAACAGGTTTATTGAAGGGGAAAAATGCATCTTCTAATTGGTATCGTGCCGAGGAAGTCATGAAAATGTATGGAGCAAATTACAAGGAAGGTCGTTGGGTACAAGACGGCAAGTATTGGACTTCAGCCGGTGTTTCGGCTGGAATTGATATGTCTTTGGCCATTATTGATGATCTATTAGGTAGAAAATATACGGAAGCAGTCATGTTGGATCTTGAATATGACCCAAAGCCTCCTTATGACGCAGGCGTACCGAAAAAATCTGATCCGCTCGTGGCTGATATGATGAAGGAAATGTATGATATGTTGTTATTGCCGTTGATTCAAGGGGAGCAAAAGAAGCGAATGAAAGAGAAATTTTAGAGGGGGAAATGCAATAGCTACGATTTTCAATCCATATCAGCTATTTGTTATTAGTCCTTTCTTATCTTTATGGCGATGAGAAAAATCACGCTTTTTTGGGTTTTATGTTCTCTCGCTTTCTTCTCGAAAGCGCAGCAAATCTCCTTTCAGCAGATCACGGATTTACCTGTGGCAGGTTTAAAAAATCCCTGGGCTGGAGGCTTTAACTCCGTGCAGTTTTTCCTTATTGACCTTGATGGTGATAAGAAAGAAGATTTGGTGGTTTTCGATCGCAGTGCCCAGCACTTGAAGACCTTTGTCCGGAATACAACGGGTGGATTTACGTATGCGCCGTCCTATCAAACACGTTTTCCTCCCATTGAAAACTGGATGAATTTATTGGATTACGATGGGGATGGAGACAAGGATCTGTTTACTTCGACACCGGGTGGGATTCAAGTTTACCCAAACGTAAATAATAACTTTCCTAAATCACTTGGGACACTTAAGTCCTCAGGTCTCAATGGATTAATCAATATATATGTGAATGCCACCGATATTCCGGCCATTGCGGATGTGGATGGCGATGGGGATGTAGATGTACTCGCCTTCGAGCCTGCAGGTCATTATATTTCATTTTATGAGAACACAGGGGATCTGAAGTTTACCACCAAGTCACTTAATTGGGGAAACTTTTTATTGAATGACTGCGAGGACTTGGTGTTTGGGATTGTCCCTGAATCTATATTAGCTACAGAATCTACCTCGCGGGTACAACATTTAGGAAGTACCTTAGCACTTTGGGATCCGGATAAAAATGGTATCAGTGACCTGATAATCGGTCATGTAAACTGCTCACATTTTCTTTACATGAAAAATGAAGGGACAAGGGCAAAGCCACTTTTTCGCACCGTAAATTATAATTTTCCAGTAAGTTCGCCACACAACGTACCATCCTTAGCGAGTGCCTCGCCTATCGATTTAGATGGAGATGGAGCCATGGATTTGCTTGCCTCCTCGCATGTAGCCGATCTAAATCCATCCGCAGAAACGGCATCTTATTACCGATCAGAAAATGGGATTTTGACCTTAAAAACGAAATCCTTCTTACAGGAAGAAATGATCGATGTGGGGAATAATGCCTCGCCTGTATTTTTTGATGTGGAGGGGGATGGCGACCTGGATTTGTTGATAGGAAGCACTTCAGTTATTTTGTATGAAAATGAGAACGGAACACTGAGGTGGAAGAGTCGCGATTTTTTGCCTCTGCCTGGAGCATCTAACATTCAATTACAAGTAGTTAATGGCCGATTAGCCCTGTTTTACTTTGTAGGGTCTGCTAGTAAATACCGCGAATATGCAGCAGGCCAATTGACTGGCGAAATTGCTTTACCCGTTGTAAGTATCCGTGAAACGCCTCGATTGTATGATATTGATCAGGATGGCTCGCTAGAGTTAGTGGTGTTGGAAACATTAGGAGCCACTCGGATCTATGACTGGTCTTCTCTTACGAAACCGAATCAACGTCTGGAGACTTTGTTTCGCGGGATAGCTTATGCAGATATCACTGGAGATGGAACGGTCGAAAGGATTACGTTAGACGCCTCAGGAAACATCTATATTTCTGGATTAGGGCTGGAAGAGCAGCGTTTACCTTTTCAGGTAGGCCAAAACGCTCAAATCTCCACGGTCGATTTCAATCGCGATGGTAAAATAGATATCGTCGTGGGACTTGCATCGGGTGGAGTGCAATTGTTTCAAAATACCTCGGACATCATTGTACCCAAGGAGGAATTATATGTTTGGCCTAATCCTGCCTCAACATTGTTGAATGTGCGCGTTAAATCCGACGGTACCCTCCGTTGGTTTGATCTACTTGGACGTAGTCTAGGTGAGGCAATTTCGGTTAAGGCCGGTGAAATCTTGCGCATTCCTTCCCCTCTTCCAGGGGCAGGAAATTACCTATTGAAATATGATTCTGCGACAGGATCCCTTACCCAAAAGGTATTGATTCTACCTTAAAATGAAACAAAAGCAGTCACTTATGTGTTTAGCAAAAATGAAACAAACCCTTTTACTATTGCTTTTTTCCTTTTCAGTTTTGGCCCAAAACAACGGCCGAATCTCCGGAAAAATCGTCGATCAATTAACCCAAAAACCCATTTCTGGTGTCTCAATCACTTTAGATGGTGCCACCAAAGGTACGACGGCAGATGAAAAGGGCGTGTTCCGTTTAACGGGTTTGGCATTAAAAACCTACAATATTTCATTCTCCGCGGTAGGCTATGAGAAATACACCTCCTTCAACGTCATCATCAATGCCGGTAACGAGAATTTCTTGAACATAGAATTGTTGCCCTCGAATCAACAATTAGCAGAAGTGGTGGTCACCCAAAACCGCCGCACCGCGAAAGCCGCTACCTTAGAGTCTCCCCTCAGCGTTCAGCGTCTTACATCCGAAGAAATCAAAAGTAATCCAGGTGGAAATTTTGACGTCAGCAAAGTGATCCAAACCCTTCCCGGCGTAGGCGGCGGCCCACAAGGCGGAGGCTTCAGAAACGACATTATTATTCGTGGTGGAGGCCCGAACGAAAACGTGTATTACCTGGACGGAATTGAAATTCCCGTTCTTAATCACTTCCAAACCCAAGGCAGCAGCGGAGGCCCACAAGGAATTCTAAACGTATCCTTTATTGAAGATGTAAAGTTGAGTTCCTCAGCCTTCGATGCGCGTTATGATAATGCGTTAAGCTCCGTTTTTCAGTTCAAACAACGTACCGGAAATCCAAATAAATTCCAAGGCAATGCCCGCCTAAGCGCCACCGAATTCGCCTTAACCACCGAGGGCCCCTTATCGAAATCTGGGAAGACTACCTTCTTAGCCTCTGTTCGTCGATCCTATTTGCAATTCCTTTTCCAGGCATTGGATATTCCCATTCGCCCAAACTTCTGGGATGGACAGTTTAAAATCACGAAGCAAATTAACTCGACTACGACACTTTCGCTGATGGGATTGGGGGCGATAGATGAGTTTTCTTTTGGAACCCTAAGAGAATCGACACCGGAAAAATTGTACATCTATAATTCGAATCCGTTAATTAACCAGTGGAATTACACCCTGGGCTTATCGTTGAAGAAATTGCTAGACAATGGCTATTTGAATATTGCGCTGAGCCGAAATTCGTTTGATAACACGATCATGCGCTATGAGGATAATATTAAGCAGGATCCGTCGAAAATGAATTTTAATTATTTATCCCGCGAAACTGAAAATAAATTGCGCGTGGATGTGAATAAAAATACGAATGGTTGGAAGATTAACTATGGACTTTCGGCGCAATTCGTGGAGTATTCGAATAGTACCTACCAGGTGTTGAATAATAACACCCCTAACCCCGCCGTTCGCCTATCGAGCCCGATTACTGCTATATCTTATTTTAGTCCTTTGAATTCACTTTGGAAATACGGGGCGTTTACACAAGTTTCGAAGACCTTTTTTGATGCCAAATTAGGTCTAAGTGCCGGCCTTCGCACCGACATGAATAGCTTTACCACTACCGGCTTGAATCCTCTTGAAACACTTTCTCCTCGCATTTCCGCTAGCTACGTATTATCTGATAAATGGACAGCCAATGCGTCAGTAGGTCGTTACTTCAAATTAGCGCCCTATACAATTTTAGGATATGCTACGACCCCTACGAATTACCCGTCGTACCTCAGCTTTGCTGCACCTGATTATGCGCCAATGTTAGTCAATCAAGATGTGAAATACCAACAAAGTGATCATTTCGTGACTGGACTTGAATACTTGCACGATGAATCGTTGCGATTCACCTTGGAAGGCTTTGTGAAAGAATATGCTAATGTGCCTATTTCAAATCGAACAGGGGTTTCTCTAGCAAACTTAGGGGGTGATTTTAATATTTTGGGCAATGAAGACGTAACGACTACCGGTAAAGGTCGTGCTTACGGTCTTGAGTTTTTCGCCCAAAAGAAACTAACCGATAAATTCTTTGGTATTGTATCCTACACCTTCTACCGCAGTTTGTACAGTGGTTTTGATGGTAATCTAATTCCCTCCAGTTGGGATAATCGCCATTTACTGAGTGTGACTTGGGGCTATAAATTCCCACGCAACTGGGAGTTAGGCCTACGTTTCCGTTACCAAGGAGGTTCTCCCTACTCGCCCTATGATGAGACATTATCAAGAGCAAACTACCTCACTTTAGGTCAAGGGACTTTCGATTTTTCTCGTTTGAATACACTACGCTTACCTAATTTCCATTCAAGCGATGTGCGTATTGACAAGAAATACAATTTAAAGAAAACGACCATCGATTTATTCCTCGATGTAACTAATTGGTATGGTGCGTTAAATCTGGGAGTTCCTACTTATACTTTCCAACGCTTAGAAGATAACTCAGCCTTTGCGACGACGAATGGCCTACCTATTGCTAAAGATGGAAGTAACGCGATACCTACCCAATTCTTAAATGACCGAGCACAAGTAACGCCTACGATTGGATTTATTGTGGAGTTTTAAGTTCGTGTAAAGCTTTGGCAAAATCTACTGCATGAGGGCCGTCACCATGGATACACCAGGTGTCGGCCTTTATTTTTTTCACCTGATCTAGGACATCTTGTATTACTGTAAAGCAAGCACCCGGCTGGCTTCGCGGAGTTAAGGAACCATCACTTTCATAACGTCGATCCGCGAACGCTTCTTCTGCCGTTATTAAACCTATATTTTTTGCGGCCGCTATGGAGTGACTATTTTTTAGGCCAAACAAAATCAGGCTAGAATCAATATCTTTTACCGCTTTCGCTATGGCTTTCGCCACCGCTTCATTTTTTGCTGATATATTGTACAAGGCACCATGTGGTTTCACGTGGTTTAATTTTGCCCCAGCCTGCTCTGTTATTTTTTTTAGTGTTTCGACTTGTTTCCTGACTAGCAAATAGATTTCCTCCGGACTGAGTTCAATCTCTTTTCTTCCAAAATTCTCTCGATCTAAATAGGACGGATGTGCCCCTATTTTCACCTTGTGACGGATACATAAAGCCACCGTTTCGCGCATGGTAAACGCGTCTCCGGCATGAAATCCGCAGGCAATATTTGCCTCATCAATGTAGGGCATGAGTTCGGCATCATTTCCGATTCCTTCGCCAAGGTCGCAGTTGATTTGCATAGTATAGGTAGCTAAAAAAAAGCCTGTGTTTCCACAAGCTCGTTTATTTTAAATTTTCGTAGGCCTAGCCTAATATGATATCTTTTTTCATGGGTTGGGTTTTTAAAACTGTTAAACCTTCGTTAAAGGTACTCATTAATTTTTCAATTGATTCCGCTAATTCCTATTTTAATTCAACAGAATTTCCAGATAAAAATTTCCCAGAACTGATACGATCTAAGCTAGGGTAATCCTGAACGAAAACTTTATTGAATCCTGATAAGGCATGTTTTGCTATAATAGTTAATCGAATAAAGGACGATTCATCCTGCCAGGTTTCTTCAAGCGGTTCTATTGTTCGAATTCGTACGGCGTGTAAGGAAAATTGATCTGTTTTTCTCTCACGAGGGACGTAGGCAATAAAATTGTCTTTAAGTTTTATGTCCCGGCCCTGCAAGTTGCTACCATTAAATGTCCCCACCGGTTTATAGAAGGTGAGTTCGATATGTACATCGAAAATTTCTGAGTTAGTTAAATTGACAAACTTGAAAAGATAGTTTTGTTCCCCATTAAATAGGATTCGACTAATTTGGCTCGAAATGAGAATTTTAGGTTTCTTATTGAGTAAAAAGAAGACTAAAAATAAATAGGACGATAAAAGTCCTGCTGCGATACTTAAGATAAAATTCATAGTGGTTATTTTTTCAAAGGTATTCCTAATTTACCTTCATACCATCTGCCACTTTCATTTTATCAACTAATTGATAGACTACAAAAAAGCCGGTGTAAAACCGGCTTCCATATTTTGTTATTCCTCTATAAAAGGATAATTCTCTTCGACATACACATCCTTGTACGCCTCAGACTTATCTGGGAAAGGAGATGATTCTGCAAACTCAACAGATTCTTGAACTTGAACCTTGATTTTCGCATCGATCTCATCTAATTCCGCTTGCGTTAAGATGTTGTGCGTTAAAATCGTGTGCTTAACTTGTTCGATAGGATCGCGGTCTTTGTAAGCCTCTACCTCTTCTTTAGAACGGTATTTCTGCGGATCTGACATTGAATGGCCTCTATAACGGTAGGTTCTAAATTCTAAGAAAGTAGGACCTTCGCCAGCACGTGCACGAGCTGCTGCACGAGAAACTGCCTCGTGTACTGCCTCTACATTCATGGCGTCTACCGGCTCAGATGGCATATCATATGCTTCACCAATGGTATATAATTCTGTAACGTTTGAGGTACGAGCTACGGACGTTCCCATCGCGTAACCGTTGTTTTCTACAACGAAAATCGCAGGTAATTTCCAAGTCATCGCCATGTTAAATGCCTCGTGTAAAGCACCTTGACGAACCGCGCCATCACCAAAATACGTGATAGATACGTTCCCCGTTTTTTTGTATTTCTCGGCGAAGGCAAGGCCAGCTCCTAAGGGGATTTGGGCCCCTACAATACCGTGGCCACCTACGAAACCAACTTCTTTATCGAAGATGTGCATGGAGCCACCTTTTCCTTTAGAAGCACCGGTAATTTTACCGTATAATTCCGCCATAATTGCGTTAGGAGAGGTTCCTAAGGCCAAAGGGATACCATGATCACGGTAAGCGGTAATGTATTTATCGCCTTCGATTAGGGCAGATTTAGCACCTGAAGAACAAGCCTCTTGTCCAATATATAAGTGACAAAAGCCTTTAATTTTCTGCATTCCGTACAACTGTCCGCATTTCTCTTCGAATTTGCGTTGTAATTGCATGGATTCGTACCAATACTTGTAAGTCTCTTTAGAATACTTGGGCGCGTCTGCGTTTTTCTTTGCCATCTTCTTGATAGAATATTTTTAAAGCGGTAA
>JACCDU011148885.1_pt1 | contig 21330 bp, 4 predicted proteins | sample 7446081 | NCBI WGS metagenome assembly JACCDU01 (sample SAMN15323447, study PRJNA562643) | freshwater metagenome | isolation source: river surface water | place: USA:Blue River Watershed | collected 2017-08-17
CTAAGGGAGAAACAGGTGCTAAGGGGGCTACTGGTGATCGTGGAGAAACTGGAGCAGTTGGTGAAACTGGTGCTACTGGACCTCAAGGGGCTACTGGTGAACGTGGAGAAACCGGAGCAATTGGTAAAACTGGTGCTACTGGACCTCAAGGGGCAACTGGTGAACGTGGAGAAACCGGAGCAATTGGTGAAACTGGTGCTACTGGACCTCAAGGGGCAACTGGCGATCGTGGAGAAACAGGGGCAATTGGTGCTACTGGACCTCAAGGGGCTACTGGCGATCGTGGAGAAACAGGGGCAATTGGTGCTACTGGACCTCAAGGGGCTACTGGGGAACGTGGAGAAACAGGAGCAACTGGTGAACGTGGGCAGACTGGGGCAGTTGGTGCTACTGGACCTCAAGGGGCTACTGGGGAACGTGGAGAAACAGGAGCAATTGGTGAAACTGGTGCTAAGGGAGAAACTGGGGAACGTGGAGAAACTGGGGAACGTGGAGAAACTGGTGCTACTGGACCTCAGGGGGCTACAGGGGAACGTGGAGAAACTGGTGCTACTGGACCTCAGGGGGCTACTGGGGAACGTGGAGAAACTGGTGCTACTGGACCTCAAGGGGCAACTGGTGATCGTGGAGAGACTGGTGCAGTTGGTGAAACTGGTCCTCAGGGGGCTACTGGACAGAAGGGTCCAGACGGTGACACTGGTATTGTCGTAGGAGAAACGGGTCCAACCGGACCTCAAGGAGAAAAAGGACCTACGGGGGCTCCTATGTCAATTGTTGGACCAATAGGGACAACGGGTAACATCCTGATCACACAGGATAATACGGGTGTTTACAGTTCATCAGAAGTCTATGTAGGATATCGCGTCTTACAAAATTACAATGGTTCTACTGGACAATCAAATACTCTGATTGCAAGTATACCAATTATTCCAGAAAATGGTAGCACAGGTACTCTTGGTACAAACGACTATCCATTCAACTATACGTATACACAGAACTTGGCCATAGTAGACAATAATGTCGTATTTAAACGTGATACAGGAGATTTCCAGAGTGGAACCATCAAGATTGGGACAGATACCGAAATTGTCGGTGATTACATCATAAATACATTCGCGAATACATTTGTTGGATTATCTGCAGGGTTAAATGTAACAGGGGGTGCCAACAATACATATGTTGGAACTGCCGCCGGATTCAATGCCGATACAGGGTCCAATAATACACGTATCGGTGCCTATGCCGGTATGCACCATCCAGGAGAAGGGTCCGTCTTCGTCGGATCATTCGCGGGTCATACAGGGAATAGTTCAAACGGTGTTGCGATTGGTTTTAGCGCAGGAAGATTTAATCAGAAGGAAGGGTCTATTGCGATTGGATTTCAAAGTGGTACTGCTGATCAGGATACAAACGCCATTGCAATTGGGTACAATTCAGGGGTAACTACACAATCATCAAATACAGTTGCGATTGGTTTACGTGCAGGGTACTCATCACAGGGTAATAATGGGGGGGATACAGGGAATGCTATTGCAATCGGTACGGAAGCAGGTCAATATAATCAATCGGGTAACACAATTGCGATTGGTCACAAGGCAGGAAAATCAGATCAAGGTTCCTATTCCATTGCAATCGGGTATGGTGCCGCCCCAACTGCTCAGCCCGCAAATAGTATTTTCATCAATGCATCTGGGACAGAATTTACACCGGATGGTGCAAGTGGATTCTATGTAGATCCTATACGTAACCAGGATGATTCCAATTTATCAGGACTTTTATTCTACCATCCTGATCGTAAAGAAATTATATATGATAATAATGCTCGTGTAAGTGGAGCTACCGGTGAACGTGGAGCTACTGGTGAACGTGGAGAAACAGGGCCACAAGGGGTCACTGGTGAACGTGGAGAAACTGGGGCAGTTGGTGAAACAGGTGCTAAGGGGGCTACTGGTGAACGTGGAGCTACCGGTGAACGTGGGGAAACCGGTGCTTCGCTCCCGATTACAGGTCCTCAGGGTGTAACGGGTAACATCCTGATCACACAGGATAATACGGGTGTTTACAGTTCATCAGAAGTCTATGTAGGATATCGTGACTTAGAAAACTACGATGGGTCTACGGCACAATCAAATACTCTGATTGCAAGTATACCAATTATTCCAGAAACGGCCAATACAAACACGATTGGAAGCAAAAACTATCCATTCAACTATACATACACCCAAAACTTAGCGGTAATGGATAATAATATTGTATTTAGACCAGATGTAGGTGATTTCAGTAGTGGTACCGTAAAGATTGGTACAAATACGGATATTAGTTTAATCGGAGGAGATATAACTACCAGTTCTGCCAATACGTTTGTTGGTACTGCTGCTGGGGTATCTAACACAACCGGAACCAAAAACACAATGATTGGTGCAGCGGCAGGTATGAATAATACAGGCCAAGGGAATGTTCATATGGGATATCTCTCAGGGGCATATGGTAATTCTACGAATGCGGTGGCAATTGGTATATATGCCGGATCAAATATTCAAGATTCAGAGTCAATCGCGATTGGAACCAGCGCAGGAAATAATTCTCAGTTATTTGGATCGGTTGCAATTGGATTAAATGCTGGACAAGATAATCAAGGATATAACCAGGATGTTAGTCAAAATGCAATTGCTATCGGTAATTCTGCAGGTCAACTAAGTCAAAGTGGGGAGTCTGTATCCATTGGGTACAATGCAGGGCAAAATAATCAATATCCACGAACTATTGCGATTGGCTCAAATGCTGGACAAAATAATCAAGGATATAAAACATTTGACTTAGGGTTCTTAAATAATTCTGCTATAGCGATAGGTAACTCCGCTGGTCAATATGAACAATCATCGGAAGCGGTATCCATTGGGTACAATGCAGGGCAATATAATCAATATCCATATACTATTGCGATTGGCACAAATGCCGGAAATACGGGTCAACTTTGGTGTGGGGTTGCCATTGGTATTAACGCAGGTAAAATAAATCAGGGTGTTCCTGATAATATTAATAATGCTATTGCTATTGGAAATTCTGCAGGGGAACTAAATCAAGGGGGGGAAGCGATAACCATTGGGATCAATGCAGGGCGATATAATCAACAACTACGGTCTGTTGCAATTGGCTCAAATGCCGGTACAAATTATCAAGGCGATAATTCTATTGCGATTGGTACATGTGCAGGGTGTACCGGACAATCCTATAATGCTGTGGCGATTGGGAACTTTGCTGGGTCTAACACCCAAGGTCCAGATTCGGTTGCGATTGGTAAAAATGCTGGGTTTACTGGACAATCATCAAGGGGGGTGGCGATTGGGTCAAATGCTGGGAATGACACCCAAGGATCAGATTCGGTTGCCATTGGTAACTCTGCTGGGAATATAAATCAATCCAATAACTCTGTTGCATTAGGTACAAGTGCCGGAGAACAAAATCAACAATCGTATGCATTAGCAATCGGAAATTCCGCCGCACAATATAATCAAGGGGTTTCTGCCGTAGCGATCGGTATTGTCGCGGGTCAAACCAATCAGGGTTCTTCCGCTGTAGCGATTGGAGAACAATCAGGGTTTATTACACAGGGTACTAATGCAACTGCAATTGGAGCATTTTCTGGAAATACCAATCAGGGTTTTTCCGCTGTAGCAATTGGGGGATACGCAGGGTTTACTGGACAAAGTAGTTTTGCAACTGCAATTGGATCATATTCTGGATACATAGATCAAGGCGAGGCAGCCGTTGCAATCGGGCGTGAAGCAGGATACACTGGCCAGCGCAGTAATGCTGTCGCAATTGGTACTCGGGCTGGGTATAATACACAAGGAGATTACTCTGTCGCAATCGGTTATGAAGCTGGCTCATATAATCAACCTGCGAATACAATTATCCTTAATGCTTCTGGACTTCCATTTACACCCGTTGGGCCAACCGGATTCTATGTATTACCCGTACGTGATGAAACACCTGTATCAGTTCCTTCCGCAGATACTTCCAATTATCTCCATTACAATGCAATTACAAAAGAAATTACGTATACCCCTGAAGTTATTTATGGGACGACGGGTACCTATAATATTTCTACCGCCATACCATCTCCCTTAAATAATCAGCAAGTGACAATTATCAACGATCGTACCCCATCGGATCTCCTAACAATTACTGGATCCTTCCGAACTGGAATTTACGGCTCAACCGTTTCCGAAATAAAACTCTATAAACGATATCAAAGCGTGAAACTCATTTATAAAGCCGACAATGGTGTATGGGTAGAACAACCATCCCTACAGGAAGGACCTACGGGAATTGGATTCTCTGCCAGTCTTGTTCCTACCGCCGACCTAATCTATGATTTGGGGGCAACCGGTATGCGCTGGAGAGATCTCTATATTAGTGGATCTACGATTCATATGGCTGACACCAAACTTAGTACGAATAACAAGTCAATATTCTACACAACGAGCGCCATTTCTGCGCCAACACTCACAATTGGTGCCAATAATACCCAAGAAGATACTCTTCACGGTTGGACATTGTCTGCAACGGGCGCAGTAGGGACAGATAGTTACGATCTTATTGTTCAACGCAATAGTTCGGATACCTGCTGTCCAACGGGACCGGCATTATCGTTATATCGCGGTGTGCAAGGTCCACATGGGAATACACTGGTTGTAGATGCAGTATATGGAAATAATACCATTGCCGCAACGAACCCATATGCCAAACCGTTTGCTACAATTAGCGCAGCATTGGCAGGGGCCACCGGTGGTCAACTCGTATTTGTGTATCCAGGAACATATAACGAAACCCTTAGTATTCCTGATAATGTATCGGTTGCCGGTATAGGGGCTCAGTCTGTCGTGATTCAAAAACTCAATGTAACCAGTGACACAACTCTAATCACGATGGGGTACAATAGTCGTCTTGAGAAATTCACGGCGAATCTCTCCTCTACTGGGCCCTACAATCTAACGGGTGTTTCCTTTCCTTCCGGAACATCTACAACTGCAAAGATACGCGAAATGATTCTTACAGTTACATCCACTGCGGCGGGTTCACCGACCGTAGTAGGTGTATCCTCGCCAGGAACATCCTTCACTGGATTTACAGCAGCAAATGCGATTCAGCGATCTACCATTAATGTAAATTCTGGCAGTACCGGTAACACTGGAACCACGCGGGGTATTCTGGTAAGTGGCCCCAATCGGTTTGCGGTACGGGATATTGTCGTGAATGCGTACGGGTCAGGGACAAATATTGTCGGGGTGGAAACGACTCATACAGGGGCCTACGCCGAACTTAAGACATCTACGATTAGTGGAGTTCTCTATGATATTAACCGGACCAAGGGGGACATGTTAGTGGGGTTTACTGATTTACGCAATAATCGGGCAAATGGAAATAGTTTTTCTGTTGTAGCAGAGACATCCACCACAACATTCGGAATAATTGGTAATTTATCTGCAGATTCAATATATTATATCGTGCCAGGTACAATTAAAATTGCAGATCTTCCTACATCACCATTTGATATACCAATTACGCAAAATATGATTCTGTATATAAGTACACTACGATTCACAGGTTCAATTCCGACTGGTGGGTCAATTACTTTAAAGATATACAAAAATGCGGAAGAAACGCCTACATATACGAACACGTTAACTGCTGGAAATAATAAGAGTGTGCTAAGAACGATATCCGCTGATTTTACAGAGAATGATACCTACTATGCGACGATCACAACCGTAGGAAATCCAGGTTCCGGTACATTCACCGCAACATTAGGGTTCTATTAGGTTCACAGGCGATGATGCGATTATATTGTTAGAATCATGTACAGAAACATAATCCTGACAATAAGTAAGATGCGAAACACAAAACCCTCCAGTTACAAGTTGGAGGAAGTGAAATTCAAACTGGAACATGCGAAGTGTGTGAACCCGTGTCCTCCCGTAAATATAGACTGGGCTGCATTGGAATTTTCCGGAGGGGGCGGTGTAGGTATCCCAGGTGCACCAGGCCCGACGGGCCCGATGGGACCTACGGGCCCGAAGGGGGCGGACTCTATTCCAGGAGCCATTGGATACTACGGGGTCTTTCTGGATAATACGATTCAACAGTTAACAAATCAGAGTGTGACGCCTATTACATTCGGCAATATCTCTGCGGAGCAGGGTATAACACGTGGTCTACCTCCAAATAATATATCCCGTATCTATGTTCAGAATACGGGTATCTTCAATATCAATCTGGATGTCCATCTGAGTTTGGGTCCAACCGAAACGGGTCCTGCTCCCCCACCCGAAACGGTCTATATTTGGTACCGAAAGAATGGGATTATAAACACAGATGCCCTGGCAACTGCAACAACCGTGCGAAATGTAGATGATATTATAAAAACCTCGTGGAGTTTTGTGGACTATTTCACTGCAGGCCAGTTCTTTGAATTTATTGCGGTTTCTACCGGTACCTATGCAAGACTCATGGCGAAACGATCTATAGATTATGGGGCAAATCCTATATATATGGGTATAGACCCTTTGGGTATGGTGGTTCCAACGGTATATACAATTCCTGGAGCCCCTTCTGCTACACTCACCGTGACACAGGTCGCCAGTATATTGGCCGGTCCAACGGGTGCACCAGGATCGTCTGGACTCGTTGGCCCTGCTGGCCCTGCTGGTCCAACGGGTGCCCCAGGGTCGTCTGGATTACCTGGCCCTGCTGGTTCTACAGGCCCTACAGGACCTTCCGGAAATGGTGGAAGTGGTAATGGTGTTACTGTGCTACCCACCTATCCTGTAACAGATGCGGGTGCTCTCAGTATATCTATTCCGTTGAATAATAACACCTTTTCGGGACCCATCAACACCTTCAATGCCTCCTATTACACATTCCCCTTTGATACTTCTATATTCCATACCTTCAGTCTGAATGTCACAATATCGGCCCTGGTTACGGATACTTCTCCGATCTATTACCGCGCATATTTGGTGAACATGTCCGCATCCCCGCCTTCCATACACTATGGTAATAATTACGACGAAGACATCTATCCCATGTCAGATGAAACCTATGTAGGTGGTGCAGAACACCCTCATACTATATCATTTGCAGATCTGTTTACAAACATTACAGAGTCGGATATACGTGAGAATGATAAATTTATTATTATTATAGAAGCCCAGTCTGCTGCATCCGATGTAGTAGAACTCCGATTCATGGACAACAGTTATTATATGTGGTCCCTTACTGCATCCCTTCCGATAGATTCTTCCGGAGGAGGGGTATCCGTGCCAAACACCTATCCGGTGTGTGCTTCCGGCGATCTCCGCGTAGATGTCCCGATCAATACGACCGCTTTTTCGGGCCCCATAAACACATTCAATCCGTCATTCTATACATTTCCGTTTGATACTTCCGTATACCATAAATTTGTGTTATCGGTAGCATTGACAGGTTTACTGTCCGATTCTACCTCCTTGTATTATCGTGTCTATTTGGTGAATATGTCATCCAGTCCAAAGAAAATCATGTACGGCCTTAAATACAACAGTGTTACGTATCCCATGTCTGAAGAAGTATATGTCGGTGGAACAGAACACCCGCACAACATAACATTCACAGAAATATTTACAGGTATCACTGCTTCAGATATTCAGAAGGATAACAAGTTCATTGTGATCGTGGAGGCATTGTCTTCGGCGGAGGGTGTTGGGAATATTACATTTGTAGGAGATTGTAACTATGTATGGTCTCTTTCCGCGTCACTGTAAAAAACATATTTTTATTAGATAGAGGAAGGATGTCAGATACATTCATTAATAGCTTGCAGCCTGGAGTAGGATCTACGGGGTATTATTCGGCCGCCCCGCTTCAAACACCATTACCGACCGCTGTTCCCATTGCGACACAATTACGGAGTTTGCCGACTGCAGATGCAATCACATCTCTGGTTACATCGGTTTCCAATTTTACAAATACAGTACAGCAGATTATATCTGTTGGTGAACGCGGGGCGACCGGGGCGAATGGTCAGGACGGGCCTACCGGTGCAAAGGGGGATACCGGTGAGCGGGGTGCTACGGGTTCTAAGGGAGAAACCGGAGAACGTGGTGCTACCGGAGCAGGAGTCGCCGGTGCAAAGGGAGATACCGGTGAGCGGGGTGCTACGGGATCCAAGGGGGAAACCGGAGAACGTGGTGCTACTGGAGCAGGAGTCGCCGGTGCAAAGGGGGATACCGGTGAGCGGGGGGCTACGGGATCCAAAGGGGAAACCGGAGAACGTGGTGCTACCGGAGTAGGGGTCGCAGGTGCAAAGGGGGATACCGGTGAGCGGGGTGCTACGGGATCCAAGGGGGAAACCGGAGAACGTGGTGCTACCGGAGCAGGAGTGGCCGGTGCAAAGGGGGATACCGGTGAGCGGGGGGCTACGGGAGATCGCGGGGCGACTGGACCAGGAGTCACAGGTGCAAAGGGAGATACAGGTGAAAAGGGTGCTACGGGATCCAAGGGGGAAACCGGAGAACGTGGTGCTACCGGAGCAGGAGTCACAGGTCCAAAAGGGGATCGTGGGGATACAGGTGTTACGGGCCCACAAGGTGTGCCTGGACCCAAAGGGGATGTTGGAAAGGGATTCCGTATCTTTGCATATGGTTCCACCCTTCAAAGTTATGTAGGAGGTGCCACTGCAGGAAATGTTGGAGAATTCTTTTTGGAAACAGGGGGGAATCTCTATGCGTTTATGGGATCTGGATATGTTGGTGGGACTGGACCCAGTGGAAATTATACGTATGCTGGTGATATTACAGATGAATCTAAGTTATTGGGTATTACGGGAGCTGACGGCCCAATTGGACCTATTGGACCTATGGGAGTTACCGGCCCACGGGGAGAAACGGGTGCTACCGGGGCCCAGGGGACAAAGGGAGATACCGGAGTGACAGGTGCACGGGGAGAAACGGGTGCGCAGGGGGCTACCGGTGCAAAGGGTGCTACTGGAGAACGCGGTCCCACAGGAGATCGCGGGGCGACCGGTGTTACCGGTCCGATGGGTATGACAGGACCTAAGGGAGATGCCGGCAAGGCATTCCGCGTGTTTGCGTATGGGCCAAATATTAATACATACAATGGAACCCCTGTTCCGGATAATGTTGGAGAATTCTTTTTAGAATTTGGAGGGAATCTCTATCTGTATGCGGGTTCATCCTATGTTGGCGGAACTGGACCCAATGGAAATTATCAATTCATTGGCGATATTACGGATGAAACAAAATTAATTGGAGTTACGGGGGCACCGGGTCCTCAGGGAATACAAGGTCTTCAGGGAATACAAGGTGTAACCGGGCCACGGGGAGAAACGGGTGCAGGAATCACTGGAGCCAAGGGAGATACGGGTGTTACCGGTCCACGGGGCTCCACAGGAGATCGCGGGTCCACAGGTGAACGCGGGTCCACAGGTGAACGTGGGCCTACGGGGGTTACGGGTCCCCCAGGGGCCGCAGGTACGATCGGGCCTGTAGGGCCAAAAGGAGATACGGGGGCGGCGGGGCCTACGGGTGTTACAGGACCCCAAGGAGGTGCAGGTGCAATGGGGCCTACAGGACCAAAAGGGGATACAGGAACCATTCTGAACCCATCTTCCGATATTACTGTCCGAACGATTACAGGGGCAACCGGCTATTTCAATGGTCTTTATGTGAATGGAATATCGGTTGGTAATGAATCTCCAACACAATACTATATTGATATTATATATAACGTTACATCTGGTACAGCCTATAGTTCATTACCTTCACCGTTAACTTTTACAACAAATTTACCATCCTCATTTACAGTAACACTTTCCTCCAATACTATTAATATTACTCGCAGCAATGTAACATCAAATGCCAATAATTATTTATTAATTCCGGTACGTTGGTCACTTATGTACGCGACTGCTACTGGTGGTACTACATTGACACAATGGAGATCAACACCAACATGGACACTTGTCACACCTGCAACAAATAAATATACTGTATCGGGTACTACTGCCTCCTTTTCTGGACAATGGGCTACCGCCGGTATTATTGGTGCAAACAATTTTACTGGGACATCCGATGGGGCAAACGCCACACTTGCCCGTGTATGGTTAACGTTCAGCAATGAATCAATGACAATATAACAAGGTCAGATACAATATAAATGCAGTATTCGCAGAATTCTAAATTTATATGATCACAATAGAGAATGTCCGTAAATGTTCCCCTCTGTCTTCAGCTTGTATGTACAGATGCAGTGCCGATAGAATCCGGAAATAGCAATGCATGGTATGCGGCAACATTTCAAATACCAGATGGAAACTATCAATACTATAATTTACCAGATCAAAGTCAGGCCTATTATTCTACCATGAATATTAAAAAAGGATATTGGATTGCGGGGTACCAAGGCGGTCATGCATGGCGAGTCATTGATATTGATACGCTAAATGCAACAGAATCACAGATTACTCTTACATTGGAGGATGTTGATAATTACAATATGCAGATTGATTCCATTACAAATAATGGAGCAATCAACGCATATTCAAATTACATTTGCTTTCAAGTCAATAATGAAGGTCTACCTGTATTTGCCCCGCTGTTTGCGAAATATATTGACACCATCTTGCCACAACTCCCCTCCGACATTCTCTCCCGATTCCTGTATCGTAACCCAACCAAACAGTATGTCCAAGTAAGTCAGTCCGAACATACTTTCAGTGTAGGAGACCCGGTCTGGTTGAATCCGGATTCAGGACTGTATGAACTTGCCAATACAGGAACCACTGCGAAGTATATTGTTGGTATCGTATCCAGTATTGGTGTTCCTACGTCTATGTATTTTACCTACAAATCGTTCGGTGCATATTATTCCGATATCCAAGGATTCTTCAGTTCTACTATAGATTCTATCGGAACCTATACCGAGTTTAGTCTCAAAACTCTCTTTCCTTCTATTACCCCTGGTACTTTTGTCTACATTGATACAGACCCCAATACCACAGCATCCTATACGACTACACCCCCCTCCGATATGGCGATCCCTGTATGGATCTATCTGGGATTAGACCCGACGACCAATCGTGAAATGGCGATTCTCTATACGACTCCGTCACTCTATAATCAGACTGGATCTGGTTCTGGAGGCTCAGGGGGGGCTGGATCCACTGGACCACAAGGACCACAAGGGCCCCAGGGAGAAGCCGGAAAGGGGTTCAAGATCTTTGCGACGACCAGTGTACAATCTACCAGCGGAACTACAGGAAATATTGGAGAATTCCTCTTAGATACAACAGTACCCGGTGAATCTAAACTCTATTTGTATCAGGACTCTAATAACGGGTCTACCGGTTATAATAATGCATACACGTTTGTTTCAAATTTAGCGTCCTCTGTGAATGTCGTGGGTGAACAGGGGCCTACTGGAGAGCAGGGACCAGCGGGTGTAGCCGGACCACAGGGTCCCACCGGACCTACGGATGGCGCCATGCCGTGGATTCAGAAGAATATCATAGATTCCCCACCTGCCGCAACGGTTGATACGAATACCATAACACGCACTTCTACGGATATCTATATCCCGTGGACATATCCAGAACAAATCTATCTTAATCTGATCAATTCCTGGGCTCCTGTGATAAACACCTTTAACGCAGAAATATACTATAAAACGAATGCGGGGGCTACCTCATTGACCAAACAGAGTATCGTGGTAGATGGCACAGGGACCGCATACATCAATGATCATTCAACGCAGAATCATATTACGGGAATTATTCTCACAAAGTCTCCGACTGCGTCCACGGGACTCGTAACAGTGACCTTTCCGAATGAAGTAACTCCACGCAAGGCGTATCGTTATTATCATGCCGATCTGGCCAATATCGTGGTAGGAACGTCCAAACTTGTTATGTGGTACAATAAATATACACCTACAAAAGTGGAAATCCCACTTCCTGTCTTCTCTATACCGGGCAAACCCTCTGCACCATTAGTTACGAATGTGACGGCTATACCCGCAAATTATACCTCTTTAACCGTATCATATAATCCTCCAACATCGGTGGATATTTCGGATGCGAATTCGTCTGCCACAATCACACAGTACACTATAACTTATTCTTCTCCTGGTTCCACAGAACGATATGGTGGACCTATTGCAGATACTCAAAAGAGTGTAACAACGGCGAATACAACCTATACACTGACAAATCTCTTGCCAGATTCTTCCTATACGGTGAAAGTGAAAGCTACAAATTCATTGGGATTAACGAGCGATGATTCTATATACGGTCTGCAAGTTGATCCAACCCCATTAACAACCGTTCCCAATCTCTCTGCGATTAGCCCGGTCGGTTCTACACCACTTATAAGTGGGTCAATCTATAAAGTATCGGATAACACACAAATCACCAACGACATTATTCGGCTGAATACACTTACTCCATCTGTACAGTTTACCCCGGTGACGATACCGATTCATTCTGTTCAGTCACGAGGATCTACGGGTGCCGCGTTGGCAGCTCTGGATGTATCTCTACAGCGTGGGTCTACGGAGATATCGCAAGAATCTGTGATATTTAATGGATTTGGGCAGACCGATCCTACGGATTCCAATTTGATACCGATGAATATCCAGTCCAGTACTGCGGATGTATATGCCGCAAACCCGAATAATGCATACAAGGGCTTCTATAAATCTGGTACATCTACCATTACTCTCAATTCAACGGGTCTCTTTGATAATGCAACGAATGATCTTATTACGTTAAGCGTAACCCAACAACAGAAAGCCACGATTGTGTCTTCTCTTGCAAATGTCGGTACTGCTGCAACATATGGATTCTATTATGATATGACGTCGGTAAATCCTACCATTACTTCTGTAAACCTTACTCGTGTAAATACAACTCCTTCACCGGGTACACAACAAGTATCGGGATTGACGATTTTTACGGGCAGTGGTAATTTGACATATGATATTACAACGGTGGTGACGAATATGGGAAAACACTTCTATAAGTCACCATTATTAGAGTATACGAATCCGAATACAACGAACACAATTACAAATACAACGGAGACAAATACGTCCAGAATTACCGCGGGGATCACGAATGGCCAGTTTGATAATGAGGTGACATTTGTGCGCAGATATGCGATTCCAATCTATGCAAATACATATTCTAACGGCCTTGATGTTACCGTCGTTGCGAATAACGTATTTGGTAGTTCCCTTCCTTTCACGTCCCCGTTACAAAAAATTATCTTTGATAGCCCTTCTCTTAACTATATCAATAACGGGGCATCCTATCCGCGCACAGTTCCAAACATAACGATTAGTTCCGGCTTTGTTCGTGGGGCGCATGTCGCCAGTGGTACAGCGCAATCCTCTGTATCTACCAACCCCTATGTACCCTCCTTTACGTACAGTGATCCGATATACGATCATACTGTGTCACTTACTACCAATCAGGAATTACCGATCATGAATGGCAGTTTCCGTACGTTTTCTACGGGATACTTGAACTATTCTGACTACACTGAAAATAGTGGCATTGACTATTCTGCATTGCCTACTGTGGATGGATATCGGTTCGCGACATTCAAGTGGAAAATTACGGAGTCTCAAACACAGATCAACACGGTATCCTTCCTCTTAGATGGAATCAATACTGGATCATTACAGTATAGTAATACGCTGTATAAAACATTATTTACGGGTACCCAAACACCGATCATATTATATTATCGTTTCGTGGATGAAGCTGCTCTGAATGCACCTGTCAACGCGGATTATGCTACAACTGTATGGATAAGCGGAAGTTCACAGGGGGGTACCCTTGTATCCTCCATGAATTTTTATTCCCCGACAGATAACTCTGTAAGTTATTCCGGTCTAAACAGTATTAGTTCCACCAGTAGTTCATATACGTTTAATGTACTTTCTCCCTTCCGAGGCGTGCGAACCTCCTATCTGTATTGCCGTGTCGGCATACCCACCAATATCAATTTTAATTTCAGTCACATAAGTGCAAGACTCTATGCACAATAATAAAATAGAAACATAGATTATAATGGCAGGTTCAACGGGTGATTTTCGGGTGGAGTTAATGTATAAGAAACTCTTTGGGGTTCCTTATGCAAATCCGGGACAGCCAAACGCATTAGAAGGATACGGTGATGCAAAGAGTTATATTTTCTCGGATAAGATTTTTCGGGATACGATTCCAGCAAAGGCACCTACATTGTCAGGCAGTACATATGCAGATGTCAAGTACAAAGATACGAATAACAGCGACGTAATTATTGGTAAAGTGTATACCCCTGCCCCATACACGGATCCTACCACGGGAACCACCACACCCTATAAAATTAAATTCTATGAAACGATTCGTCTAAAGTCGTATACACAAGGGCGGTCATACTGGTCTGAGAACACAACGAACTCTACATACACACAGAATTATTTATCCCATGCTATCCCAACAAACTACGATCCTGCGGGGACCTATGCGGTGAAAGTCTACGATAGTACAGATACTATCCATGATATTCTTCCTACAGATCCAAGTCGTGGCTGGGTGTTTGATGCAGATTCGGGTTTTTTGACATTCCTACAACCCATGTCGCAATCGTTCGTACCGCTGATTTCATTCTGGCGATATGAAGGCGATTTTGGACTCTCCGGGTTTGGAACTGGAAATGGGGCAACCGGTGAACGCGGGGCGACTGGTGAACGTGGTGCAAAGGGGGACCAGGGTGCCGGATTCGTGATTTACAAGACGGGAAGTATTGGTGACACAGGGTCTCTCGGCTCTACAGGCGATATTGGGAAGATGCTATATGATGATACTACTCCAAACAAATTTGTTTATGTGTACATGGGGGCGAATAATGGGAATACGGGGCTCAATAGTAGTTATACTACGGCATTTTCTATGGCAGATGCTCTCACCAATGTGGTTGCTCCTACGGGGGCAACGGGACGGGATGGTGTCACCGGGGCGCAGGGTGAAACGGGTGCGAAGGGAGATACGGGAGAACGTGGTGCGACCGGTGTCAAGGGAGAAACCGGAGATCGCGGTGCGACGGGAGCCGATGGGCGGCAGGGTGCTACGGGTGCACAGGGTGCCACGGGGGCCGATGGTCGGGACGGCGCTACGGGGGCTACCGGTCGTGACGGTGCTACGGGGGCCGATGGACGCGAGGGTGCAACCGGGGCAAAGGGAGAAACGGGAGAGCGCGGGGCGACGGGTGCCGATGGACAACAGGGTGCAACGGGGGAACGTGGTGCGACGGGGGCCGATGGTGCTCAGGGTCCAAAGGGTGACCAGGGTGCCGGGTTCTCCATTTACAAAACAGGAAGTGTTAATGCTGCAGGGTCACTGGGATCTACTGGTGATATTGGGAAAATGCTCTATGATGATACCACCGCAGACAAATTTGTCTATGTGTACATGGGCGCGAACAATGGGAACACCGGTCTCAATAATAGTTATACCCTGGCCTTTTCCATGGCTTCGGCGTTGACCAATGTAGTTGCTCCTACGGGGGCTACCGGTCGGGATGGTGTTCAGGGGGCCACCGGTGAAAAGGGAGAAACGGGAGAACGGGGTGCAACGGGAGCGGATGGTAAGGTAGGGGCCACCGGTGAAAAGGGAGAAACGGGAGAACGCGGTGCTACCGGTGCGGATGGTGTTCAGGGGGCCACCGGTGCAAAGGGGGAAACGGGAGAACGTGGGGCGACTGGTGCGGATGGGAAAATCGGTGCGACAGGGGCAACCGGACGTGGGGAAACCGGTGAACGCGGGGCAACGGGTGAAATGGGGCCTACCGGAGAACGTGGGCCACGTGGGTACGGGTTTGAAGTATACGGATCGGGGGATGTTAGTGCATCATCAAGTATTGGAACCGTCGCAGATATTGGGAAGTTCTTCCTGGATACAACCGGTGGTGGTACTATAAATGCATATCTCTTTGTTGGTGTAGGAAAAGGGAACGTTGGGTATGGGTCGCAGTTCCTATTTTCATTTACTATGAGTCAGAGTCTTATCAATGTGGTTGCTCCTACGGGAGCTACGGGACGGGATGGGGTACAGGGTGCCACTGGGGAACGTGGTCCTACAGGGGATGATGGTGTCACGGGTGCTCAGGGTTCCACGGGTGCACAGGGGGCAACGGGGGCAAAGGGAGAAACGGGGGAACGTGGTGCGACCGGTGCCCAGGGTGCAACAGGAGAACGGGGAGAACGCGGTGTGACGGGTGCCGATGGTCCACAGGGTCTGATGGGGCCGAAGGGTGATCAGGGGGCTGGGTTCATGATCTACAAAACAGGAAGTGTTGGTGATACCGCATCTCTGGGGACCATTGCTGATATTGGGAAGATGCTCTATGATGATACTACCGCAGACAAATTTGTCTATGTGTACATGGGCGCGAACAATGGGAATACGGGGATCAATAATAGTTATACCCTGGCCTTTTCCATGGCTTCGGCATTGACCAATGTAGTTGCTCCTACGGGGGCTACTGGACGAGATGGTGTCCAGGGTGCCACTGGGGAACGTGGTCCTACAGGGGCTGATGGTGTCACGGGTGCACAGGGGGCAACAGGAGAGAAGGGTGCGACGGGGGAAAAGGGGGAAACTGGAGAACGCGGTGCTACGGGTGCAGATGGTGTCCAGGGTGCAACCGGGGCCAAGGGAGAAACCGGGGCAACCGGTCGTGATGGTGTCACGGGTGCACAGGGGGCAACAGGAGAGAAGGGTGCGACGGGGGAAAAGGGGGAAACGGGTGCACAGGGTGCCACAGGGGCTACCGGAGAACGCGGGGCGACGGGAGAAAAGGGGGATACTGGAGCAACCGGTAAGGATGGTGTCACGGGTGCCCAGGGTGCGACGGGGGCGAAGGGGGATACTGGAGAACGGGGTGCGACAGGAGAGAAAGGAGAACGCGGTCAGGGGTTCTCAATCTACCGCACGGGGAATGTTAATGCGTCAACTGCACCAGGTACAGTGGCGGATGTAGGAAAACTGTTCTACGATAATGTAAATTCTGGAAATAAGGTCTATGTATATGTAGGGCCTAATAATGGCGGGAATACAGGGTACAATAACGAATTTACCTATACATTTGATCTAACCTCTGCCGTTACGGTAGAACTCACTGCACCTACGGGGGCGACTGGACGGGATGGTGTGCAGGGTGCGACGGGTGAACGCGGGCCAACCGGTGCGGACAACGGGTTTACATGGGTCACTAACAATCTGATTAATGAACCGCCCAAGATTGTGTTCGGAACGCCCACATCGAATACCAATTTTATGTATATCCCGTGGACGTACCCTCATCAGGATAATGTGGGATTCTTACAAGTGTGGGTTCCGGCAATTACAAAGTTTTCTGCAGATCTGAACTACATGGCTGGAGGAGTAACCGGAACTACATCGGTTCTTTCTGGTGCAGTCGGTACAGATTACGTGGATGCTCATGATGATGTAACAACACCTATTACAGGCATCATTATCTCAAGATCAGCCCTGTATCCATCTGGAGTTGTAACAGAAAATGGGCGCAAATGGTATCGTCTATATAATGCCTCATTTGCAAATCTGACGGCAGATAGTGTGCCATCTATTACTGCATGGTACAGTAACTACAACAAATCCACCACCAATAAAGAGACTGTAACTCTAAACTTTTTTGTAGCCAGTCAGCCACCGACTGCGGTTCGTAGTATTGGTGTTTCTTTAGTTGGTAGTAGCAACTATACGGTTGGTTATACTGCCCCTCTATATGCAGATTCTGGGGATACTGCATCCACAACAACCACTATTACAAAGTATGAATCAATTAATACAATGACGACAGGATCCGCGAAACGTTATGGGTCATCGTTGGTGGGTCATACCGTGAAAGCATCCGTTGCTGGGACGTCAACATCTATAGGTGTTGCAGGGCTCTATCCTGAAAGTACCTACAGTGCGAATGTTCTTGCGACAAACTCATCCGGACTTACTGGACCCCTTGGAACTCCAGCAACCGCTACAACGTTGTCTATTAACCCATCCGCGGCCCTTGGCTTCTCTTCCTTTACACCAAGTGGCGGGACTGCATACAATGCTACACCCTCTACGATTAAACGTGTAACGGACGACAGTGCACTTGGATCTGTCGTGTTGAAACCGGGTTTCGCATCCTCTAAGTTAACGTATACCGCCCCAGCAGTACAGGTCCATTCCTACGCACAGCGTGGTTCTACCGGAACAAACTTAGCAGAAGTGACTGCAACATTAACCCGCGCTTCTACAAGTATTGCAACTATACCCCAGTCATTTAATGGATTCCCTGCATCACAATCTGCATCCGCTACAAATAATGGATTATCATGGACTGCGAAAACACCGTCGGATATTGGCACAGCTGGTAATGATGGATATTACTTACAGGTTCAGCCCACGGTTGAATTGGCAGAAACAACTGTCAGTACAGGTGTTGATGAAAAATTGTACACCCTGTCATTATCCTATAAACAGGATGGCGGGAGTGCTGGAACTGCACAATCGTATTCATTCTATTATGATACAGTAACCAGCGCACCCGGTGCCGTATCCTGTTCATTGACAGCATTTACAGGTGGTATTTCGGATACTGCTGTTTCTGGGGTAGGAGTTGTTGGATCTACACCTATTCGTGTAGGAGTGTCAACACAAGTTAATAATATGGGTAAGTATTTCTACAGTTCATCCGGTATACTGGACTATAGTTCAACGTCTGGGACGGTAAATCCTGCCAGTGAAACGGGTACTTCAAATATAACAACACCTGGGGATATTGCTACGGATGCAAATGGGAATAAATATTTCAAGCAAACCGGTAATATAACGATCACACGTAGCGCAACCGTACCGACAAGTATTGCGATAACTCCTGCAAACACGTATGCAACCTCTGTATCATTAACTGCAAAACCGCGAAATATCTTTGGTCAGAATTCAACAGGTGCTTCTGGATTCATTGATATTATTGTAGACCCTGCTTCCTATACTGTAGCAACTACATCTGCAACCTTACAATCTATAACAACGACAAATAGTAATGGTCTGCGTATTTCCAGTGGTACACCAACATCGTTAGGAACTGTGGCATATACTTACACTGGTGAAACTTACAATCACAGTACACGTATAGATGGAACGAACACCAATTATTCTAAGGATTTACAGGTAGCAAATGGATTCGTTACGAATAATGGTTCTGGGACAAAGGGATACAAAGATTATACTTCACCAATATACTTCAGTTCCATTTCACAGCCAAATTATTCAAATCTTACTATGCACACTGTTGATAGTATAGAATATCGGTTTGCAATGTATAAGTGGAATATCAATAGTAATAGTACCCAACAACAGAATATCACATTTACGTTCAATAATTTCAGTGTAGCGCCTTCTGCGTTGAAGATCGCAAATAATAAGTTAGTCATTGATAGTGATAATAAACCACTTCTTATTCAGTATCGTATTGTTGAATCCGGTATTTTAACACCCACAAATAATAGAGCTAATATAACTACTAACTGGTTAGATGCAACTACTACTGCAAACGGCTTTAGTCTCAGTAATTATGATGATGACACTACAGGGGCCGCACAAAGTCTACACGGTGGCCTATATCTTGATACATCATCTATCACATACAGTGCATCTGGTTTGACATCTATTAAAGTGTATACCCCTGCTATTCAAAATAAAAATGCAACCGTATATCTGCGTATTGGTTTACCGATGACAGGAAGTAGTGGAACATTACTGACCTTCAGTGGGGTACAGGCGAGATTTTAAAGTTTTTGAATGATTTCATAATTTACAATATTTGTACGAAGATCGTAATAAATATTATGAATATAAAGTAAGGACATGAGTAGTGATTACCGATTGGAACTACTTTACAAGAAGTCATTCGGGGTGCCGTATGCAAATCCCGGAGAACCAATGGCATTAGAAGGGTTTGGAGATTCCAATAAGTTTATTGATTCTGCACGCATTCTTCGGGATACTATTCCCGTAATCGCCCCTTCTCTGATTGGTGTTACAGGGACAGCGATACCGTATACCGATCCAGATACGGGCAACCAAGGTACTCTTACTACTGAAAAGAAGCCTGTTGGTACGACAGTGGTAACCTATTATGATAAAATGAAGCTTCGCTCTTTTAAACAGAATAGATCTTTCTGGTCAGCCAATACTACGAATTCTACGTATACTGCAAATTATCTATCCCATGCTATACCATCCTCCTACGACCCTGCAGGATCCTATGCTGTGTCAGTCTATGATAGTACAGATACTACAAATCCGATTTTGGCAACGGATGCTACCAGAGGATGGGTGTTTGATACAGACGCAGGATTCCTGACATTTTTACAACCAATTTCCTTTACCCCTGTGATTTCCTTCTGGCGCTATACGGGAGAATTTGGTGTACCCTCTTCCTCCGGTTCTGGAACCCCCGGATCTACTGGGACAGTCGGTGGGACGGGTCCTCAAGGGGCTACAGGGGCTGTAGGCCCTACAGGTTCTAAGGGGCCCAATGGAGATACTGGGGCTGTAGGCCCTACGGGTTCTAAGGGAGAAACTGGAGCCGTAGGCGACAAGGGGGTTACTGGCGATAAAGGGGCAACTGGAGCAGTTGGTGAAACTGGAGCCGTAGGCGACAAGGGGGTTACTGGAGAACGCGGAGAAACTGGTGCTAAAGGAGAAACTGGAGCCGTAGGCGACAAGGGGGCTACTGGATCAGTTGGTGAAACTGGTGCTAAGGGAGAAACTGGTGCTAAAGGGGCAACTGGAGCAGTTGGTGAAACTGGAGCCGTAGGCGACAAGGGGGCTACTGGTGATAAAGGAGCAACTGGAGAAGTTGGTGAAACAGGTGCTAAGGGAGAAACTGGAGCCGTAGGCGACAAGGGGGCTACTGGCGATAAAGGAGCAACTGGAGCAGTTGGTGAAACAGGTGCTAAGGGGGCTACTGGCGATAAAGGAGCAACTGGGGCAGTTGGTGAAACAGGTGCTAAGGGAGAAACTGGAGCCGTAGGCGACAAGGGGGCTACTGGAGCAGTTGGTGAAACAGGTGCTAAGGGAGAAACTGGAGCCGTAGGCGACAAGGGGGCTACTGGTGATAAAGGAGCAACTGGGGCAGTTGGTGAAACAGGTGCTAAGGGAGAAACTGGAGCCGTAGGCGACAAGGGGGCTACTGGAGCAGTTGGTGAAAC
>JACCDU011255293.1_pt1 | contig 21325 bp, 16 predicted proteins | sample 7446081 | NCBI WGS metagenome assembly JACCDU01 (sample SAMN15323447, study PRJNA562643) | freshwater metagenome | isolation source: river surface water | place: USA:Blue River Watershed | collected 2017-08-17
GGTGTCGTGACGAGTGCCACGGTGTCTCAGCCGGGAGTCAACTATGAAGTTGGAGAAATTCTGACGGTGCTGGGTGGTCAGGGTGCTGGGAACATTCTTTACCATGAGACGGGTTTGAACGATGCGGCGGTGAACCCACCGATCCCAATGAATGCCTACATTCAGAGCGCCGACTTTGACTTGGGTGATGGCAACAACTTTGCGTTTGTCACGCGTCTGATTCCAGACGTAGATTTCATCGGTTCTACGAACCCAACACCTTCGGTCAATATTGCCATTGAAGGACGCAACTATCCGGGTCAAGGTACATTTGTTAGCGGATTGCAGGACACAGCGGTTGTTTCAAGTTCTCGGGTGACAACACAGGTTTATAATTACACCAATCAGTCGTGGATCAGGCTTCGTGCACGTCAGGTGGCTTTCCGCATTGGTAGTAGTGATCTGGATGTGAAGTGGCAATTAGGAATTCCGCGCCTCAGAATTCAGGAAGACGGCAGACGTTAGCAAACGCTATATGAAAATAGTATCACGACAAGAAGCTATAGCGCAAAAACTCACGCGCTACTTTACTGGGAAACCTTGTAAGCATGGGCATATTGCTGAGCGGTTAATCTGTGGGAGCCAATGTCTTGAGTGCAACAGACTGCGTGCCAAGGCGAAGAATGCAGCGTGGAGAGCGAGAAACCCAGATAAGGTTAAAAAGCACAAACATGACACATACATGCGGCATAGAGAAAGGCTCTTAAAAGAACAAAACCAATACAGAACTGAGCATAAAGAACGATATCAAGCGTATTTTAAATCGTATAAAAAGACCAATAATGGTAAGGTAAATGCCACGAACAAACGCAGGGATTTAGCAAAGAAACAAAGAACCCCCGCGTGGCTGACAGCAGACGATTTCTGGATAATGCAAGAAATATATGAACTAGCGGCGCTACGTTCTAGGATGACTGGGTTTAAGTGGCACGTAGATCATATCGTGCCTTTGCAAGGGACAACGGTGTCAGGACTGCACGTGCCTATTAACCTCCAAGTCATACCCTATAGGGACAATATCCTGAAGCGGAACCATCATGGCTAATATCAACAAAGTCCCAGATCCCGTCCTTGCCCTTGCTCCGCTTGAGTATGATGTGCAGTATCTGAATATGATCGTCAGGCAGTTGAACTACTACATGCAGCAACATGCAAATCCGGGTGACATTGCAGGGACCACGCTCACGCTCTCGCAGCTTCCAACTTCGTCGGTAGGACTCCCTCCGGGCACGGTGTGGAATGACAGCGGCACTCTCAAAATTGTGTAGGACAAGACTATGTACGGACTCGAAGGCATCTTAGGAAATCTCGTCACGAGTGTAGCTACACCCGCTATCGGCGGTGCTGTAGGGAGCATGGTCAGCGATACGATTCAGGATGAGTTCTTAAAACAGCTCACAGAGACCACGACAGGAATGTTGGCAGGTGCCGCTACAGGTGCTGGGATTGGCTATCTTACGGGTGGTAAATCAGGCGCTGTTAGTGGTTTGATTACCGGAGGTGTTGGTGGTGGTGTGGGTGGCTATAACGCTCCAGAAATCGCCAATATGTTTGGGCTTGGGTCTATGCCTCAGCAAAGCGTCGTACCTCCGCAGGGTGGGCAGGTAGTACCTGCACCTCAAGGGTCTATGATGGACCAGATGTGGGGGCAACAACTACAGCAGCGCTATGCGACTCCGCTTGAACAAGCAAGTCAGCAGGCTGTGTCTCCTCGGGGTATTGGGCTTGACTATACAGGCTCCCCTGCAGCGATGAAAATTAGCGATATCCAAGCACCGATCAAGGTGCCAGAGAACGTAGCAACCCCTACCCCCCAGCCCACTGGCTTCAAGGGGTATATGGATTTCCTCAAAAAGAACTATGAGCCGCTTGCAGGTGGGTTCTATTTAGGTTCTGCCTATGGTGCCAACCAAGACACGGAGCAGCAGGCGAAGGAGCTGAAAGAACGCTTGGCGTTAGCTGAAGCGGCGGAGATTAAACGCGCTCAAGATTTTGCTCGGTCTGTTTATGCGCCGAAGTATGCCGACGGCGGTCCTGTTGAATTTGGTCTCCCAGCCACAGGTGCTATACCTGAGGTTCATATCCGCGTCCCTGCATGGATGCAGGAAGATACTCAAAGAGCAGGGGGTCTAGCAGCACTTCAGCCGGGGATCAGACAGGGTATGGCGCAGGGTGGCTATATCAATCTCCAACCGATGGGAGAACAGGAGCATCCGCAGGCCCTTATTCCCCGTGCACAGCCCTATGCTGCAGCTTCTCCACAAAGACGCGAAGTGGTCCAAGGCTATGACCGTGGTGGTCTGATTGATGGCGAAGGGGATGGGATGTCGGACGACATCGACGCTCATATTGAGGGGCAGGAGCCCGTCAAAGTTGCAGATGGTGAGTACCTGATCCCTAAAGAGATCGCTGCTAAGTATGGTCCCGAGAAACTCAAAGCCATGATGACCAAGGTCCGTGCTGCAGCTCACGCTAAGAAAGGGAAACAGGTGATTCAGGACGCGGGCAAGAGGGCGTTTATCTCATCTCTGGGCGGAGTAAGGGCGTGAGTGACCTAATCAAGGGTGACCATATCGTCAAGCTGAAAGAGTCTATGGAGAGTGCTATTAACTCAGGCGAGCTAAAACAAGTGGAGTTTCCGCTTGAGCATTTCTTTACGCCTGATCTTTATTGCCGTCAGATATTTGTCCCTGCAGATCATACCGTCGTCACAGCAGTACATAAGTCAGAGCACATTACGATAGCCCTCAAGGGTCACTGTGTGGTGGTGGATGAGATCGGTGACCGCAAGGACATTATCGCTCCTTGTATCTTTGTCACCAAGCCGGGAACACAACGCGCTGTCTATGCTTTAACAGATACGATCTGGGCCACGGTGCACTCTTATCAGGGTGAGGATAAGTCCTTAGAAACTGTAGGAAAAGCCTTGGTTTGCGATACAATGCAGCAATACACGAGTTTGTTGGAGAGTCAACCATGACATGGGTAATTCTCGGTGGGGTTGTAATCGGCGCGGGTCTCGGCGCGGCTACTTCTGCTGCTACAGGTGGTGATCCCGGTAAAGGCGCTTTGTTTGGCGCTATCGGTGGTGGTCTGACAGGTGGCATTGGGTCTTTGGCTGGAGCGGGTGTTGGTTCTGCCGCTGGCTCTGCCGCTGGCTCTGCCGCTGGCTCTGCTGGATCTGCCGCTGGCTCTGCTGCGGGTTCAAGTTTAAGTTCAATCGCTACGGCGGGCACTCCTGCCGTAGCAAGTATGTTCCCTGCGGGCGCTCAATCTGTAGGGTCTTTGGTTTCTAGTGCAGGGCTTTCTGCGGCTCCCGGTAGCTCGGTAGCCAGCTTGTTTCCAGCAGGGGCGCAAACGCTGAGTTCTGTTGCTTCTGGTGGTCTTGGTTCAACGCTGGGTAATGTGGCGACCGAGGCTCTTAAGTCATCCGTGCCGGATATCCTCAAAGGGTTCACCGGGCCAAGCAGTCCCTACGATATTTCTGAGAATGACATTCGCCTGAGCAATCAGAGATTCTCTGATAGGGAGAACGAGAAGACCCAAGAAGCGCAAGCACTTGGTCAGAACGTCTTTACTCCCCGTGCAGGGCTGGCTGCTGGTGGTGCTGTAGGTCTTGAGAATGGCGATTTCATTCTCCCTGCGGATGTCGTGAGCGCTTTGGGTAACGGGTCTACCAAGGCAGGTGCTAATTTCTTGGATGAGTTCTTTGGGCTTGATGGCTGATGCAGGTTCAGGAAGTACCCTTACAATATGTCAATGTTCTTTGGCCTCAGGTGGAAGCGTTTTTAGCCGCTGGGTTAAAACATGCAGATGGGGATTTAACGATTGACGAGATCAAGGTGTACATCCTACAGGGCACATGGTTTCTTGTTGTAGCAGTAGACGAAGAGAATCAAATTCACGGTGCAGCGACGATCAACTTCTTTAATCGAATCAACGATAGGGTTGCATTTGTTACGGCCATTGGGGGAAGAGGATTGTTTACCCCAGATATAGTTTCGCAATTTAGCGATATCCTCCGCAGTCATGGTGCCACTTGTATTGAGGGTACTGTACGCGATTCGCTAGTGCGCTTGTTGGCACGCATAAGTGCTAGAAAAAAGTCAAACACGGTAAAGATTACACTCTGAGGATATTGCTATGGGCGGCGCACCAACTCCTTCTCCTTATTCAGAATCTACACAAGTTACGGATCTTCCTCGCTGGAAGAAAGAACTCTACGGGTTCACCAAAGACGCACCGGAGTACTCTCCGTTTAAGGCGCTCTCAAGACAGGCCGCAGCGCAAGCGCGGATGATCGAAGGGATGACCACGGCACCTTCTTGGTCTGCAATGGAACAAGCCTACGGAGTACCTAAAGGGACTGATCTGACCCCCTATATCCAAGCAAGCCGTCGTGGTATGCCCACTCCTGAAGCTCCGATCCCCCAACGTGCAGCTCAAGGCGGTTTGATGTCGCTTCGGAAGTTTGCAGATGGCGGTCTAACTAAAGCCGAGGAAGCGTGGCTGAAGACCAAGCAGAAAGAAGTAGAGAAGGGTCGCGTACTGACTGGCGCCAATAAGACGCGGATGGAAAATCTGACCGCGAAAAAACAGAGTAGCGCATCAGACCAAGCCGCAGCTCCCGCTGTACCTCTGGCGCAGGCGATGGAGGTCAAAGTCCCGTTCTATGATCCGACACAGGCTCAGGGTCCTTATGGTGGTGTAACCAATCCGATCTACCAGCAGGCGCTGGATAAGTTAAGAGAAGTTAGCCAGACTCCCGCTCAGTTTGGTCAGGCCACTGGGATCATGTCAGACGCTGCAAGCCAGCTCATGGCGCAGGCTGGGTATACCCCTCAGCAAATTGAAGCCGCCAAGATTGCCCGTGGTGATATCCGCGATGTGGCTGCACAAGAAGCGCAAGTCGAGCGTATGCAGGGTGGCCCGAATGTGAAAGCTGTTCTGTCTCAGGCAGAGCGAATGGCAGGTCCTTCATCATGGACGCAGCAAGGTACGGCGGCTCAGTACATGAGCCCCTATATGCAGAATGTCGTAGACATTCAGAAGCGTGAAGCTAACCGTGACTTTGCCAAGCAGATGGCTCAACTCGATGCGCGAGCCGCGCAGTCCGGTGCTTATGGTGGCTCTCGTAGTGCGATTGAACGGGCAGAAGCGCGTAGGGCGCAGGCGCAGCGTTTGGGTGACATTGAGGCTCAGGGTCTTCAGCAGGCGTACAGCCAAGGTATGGGGCAGTTCTCTACCGAGCAGGGGCAGGGGCTTCAAGCAGGGCAGGCTAACCTCAGTGCAGCAATGCAGTCTATTCTGGCAAATCAACAGGCTGGGATGACAGCGCAGCAGCTCAATCAGATGTATGGTTCGGGTGGCTTCGGTGCGCAGCAGGCGAACATGGCGGCTCAGAATCAGGCGTACAACAACTTCGTCCAGCAGCAGCTCACTGCACAGGGTATGAACCAAGGCATGGACTGGAACACTGCCAACCAAAACGCACAGATGTTGATGCAGTCTCGCCTTGCTAACCAGCAGGCGGATCTTACGGCGCAGGGGCTTCGACTCCAAGCGCTTAATCAAGCAGGGCAGATGGGTCAGGGTATCGGTGCTTTGGGTAGCCAAATGTGGAGTCAGCAGCAAAACATCCCGCAGCTTTGGGGTGCAGCAGGTCAGACGGTTCAGGGTATCGCTCAGCAGGCGGCAAATGCTCGGCAGCAGACGGCTCAGAATTGGTATGGTGGCATGGGTCAAGCCTATCAACCGGTGGCTAACCTGCTGGGATCTACGCCGGGATCATCAACGTCAGGCACTACGAGCCGTATTCCGAGCTAAGAGGAAATCAACATGGACCAGAACAACCCCGCTCGATTCCTCGACACCGCATACAACGCTTACAAATCAAACCCCGGTGCAACTAATCAGGTACTTCAGGCTGCGGCTCAGGGTGCTCCCGTAGGGCTTAGAGGTCTGGCTGCGGCAGCAGCTCAGCAGAGTCAACAACAGGCACAGCAGGCGATGGCTGCTCTCCAGCAGCAAGGGCCTCAACCCAACGTCATACAGAAGCTGGCAACCCAAGGCATCATGAGCCAGATGGACACTGGGCTTCCTATCGCTCAGCCCATGCCAGAAGAAGCTCCGCAGATGATGGCAACGGGTGGTCTCGTAGCATTTGCCGATGGTGGCAGTGTCCTCCCTCCCGATGTGATCGAAGCAATTCAGAGTCACTTTGCTGAAGGCGGTGCTGTGCATGGGTATGCTGAAGGCGAAACGGTTCTTGGTGACATCATTCGCGATCTTAAATGGCGTCAGTTGCAAGGCGTGGCAAACGAAGAAGAGCTTGCCAGACTAAGTGATCTGATCCGTCGTCAGCATCTTAGTGCATCTATGATTGAGGGCCTGTCCGAAGCCGCAGCGCCAAAACCTGATATTGGTCTGACGGGTCCATCACCTAGCCGCGTATTAGAGGAATCAGATCGTTTAGGCGAGATCATTCGTAGGGAGAGGGCGGCACGACCTATGCTCGAAGGGTTGGAGCGCGGAGCTGGGTATCAACCCAGTTTTAAGCCTGAACCTACTTTATCTATGGTAGAAAAACTTGAGAAAGGCGCGGTGCCTTATGAGTCCACTGCTAGAGCGCCCGTGTCTGAGGGCATGGAAAAGTTAGCTCAAGCGGCAGAGTACTCTCCTGAAGCTGTAAAGAAAGCGGCTTGGACTGGCGGAGAAGGTTTTGGTGGATTTGGAAAATTGGGAGAACTTGCAAGTAAAGCACCGCGTTATGTTAAAGGTGCAGCGACTATGGCTATGGATTTTCCCATGGCGGATGTTCTGCTCACCGCCGCTAATCAAAGCTCAAAAATTTCTAGCGGCGCAGCTAAAATGTTAGCGAAAAAGTTAGCAGAGAGTGAAACTGGCAAAGCACTCGACGAAAAAGCAGCAGATCTCAGTTCGTTACTATCTCTGGGTTTGACCGATAAGATAACTCAAAGGGTTGGAGAAAGTTCAATCGGTAAAGCACTAAGATCCGAAACAGGCGCGGAGGATATACTTAGTGGGCTAGCTGCGCTTCGCGGTGAGGGTTGGTTCCCTAGTTTTGCTGCTGGTGGCGATGTGCGTGGGTATGCAAATGGGGCAGAAATCCTCCAACAATTGGTTGGGCCTCAAAGGTCCTTGGGCGAACGAGCGCTTGGTGGCCTATTAGATTTATTTTCTACACCTGATGAACCTAACCGTGCTATTACTCGTGAAGAGTTAGAAGCTAGGCAGGAAAGCAAACGTCCAGATGCCGAAGGCTATGGTAAAGAAGGTGAAGCGTTCAAAGGCGCTGGGTTGGACATTTCTGAAAGCCCCGCTCCAACACCTAAACCAGAAGTACATCCAGAAGGCAAAAAGGTAGATCCCGCATTTAAGAAAGTTGCACTGGATACCTCAAGCACGGCAACGGGAACTCCGGCAGGTGCTTCTTCGCTCACCGCAGGTGAGTCTATGGGCGTACCGCAGACTAAGAGCGGACTTGAAGCGCTTGATCCGTTTGCAGCGAGGGATTTGATTGCTGAACTCCGTGGTCGTAAGACCATGACACCTGCTCTGTCTAAAGAGCTTGAGGATCTGCGTGGTAGTGCAAGGACCTCTACTATCCTACAGTCGCTGCTTGGTGGTCTGGGCGCAGGTCTCTCATCTCCCTATGGTGGACGCTTCGCTCTGGGTAAGGCAGCGCTTGGTTCTCTGGCCGGATATCAGAAAGGCATTGATGCTGAAGATGAGCTGGGTCGTAGCGCGTTCAATATCCTCAAGGGTTACGAAGATGCTCCGGCGGAAGAACAAGCCAAGGCCGCAGACGAGCTAATGCTCCTGCAGAAAGCCAAGATGGAAGAGGCGACGAAGGAACGAGTTGCTGCAGCGAGAGCTGCGTCTGGGTTGTCATTTGAAGAACGTGCAGCGCTAAAAGGAATTCCTTCTCCCATGAATCCTTACCAGCAACAAATGCTGTTGAATGTAGCAACGGACAACGCGGCTAAAGAAATTGCCAGACAAGATGAGGCCAGAGGTAAGTCTATACCTAAGAAAAGCCCCCTATCTGACCAAGAAAAAGAGGCGATCTATAGGAGCGAATTTGCTCGTATTGGGCTACCATATCAAGGTACTGGCGGTTTAGGTGGCGGCGGTCTAGGCGGTGGTCCTCTTGGTGGTCAAACTACATCTACGTCCAGTCCCGTATTCATCACTCGGCCTAAATAGGTAGCACATGGATAAGTCTGCGCTTTTCTCCGCGCTGTATGATCCCTCCGTAAGTGGGGGTCAGCTTGATGAACTTCTTGGGTTTAGACCCATCACTGAAGAAGAACGAGCGGGGTGGAGAAAAGAGCAGGAGGATGAGCTACGCACTCTCACGGGAGAGCAACGCGTCGAGCCTTCGCTGGGTAGGTTGCCAGAGCTTAAAGGTAACCTTAAGAAAAGAGCTGAACAGTTTGCGCCGATCTACCAACAGGTCAGTGAGAAGTATGGGGTGCCGTTTGACCTGCTTATGGCTCAAGCGCATCAGGAGTCTTTGTTTAACCCAGCCGCCGTTTCCACTGCGGGTGCTGAAGGTATCGCCCAATTTATGCCGGGTACGGCAGGACAGTATGGGCTTAAAAACCGACGAGATCCAATAGCCTCCGCCGATGCACAGGCTCGCTACATGCGAGACCTTCTTAATCAATTTGGTGGTAATGAGGACCTCGCTATCGCTGCATACAATGCGGGACCGGGGAGTGTCAGAAAGGCAAAAGGGATTCCTCAGAATGACCAGACGCCCGGATATGTTTCTCGGGTTAAACAGCTTCGTGGTCTTTACGGTCCGGGTACTATTCAAGCCCCTGCTGAAACATTTGCGGGGTCCCCTGCCGATCAAATACTCCCTACGCAACCTGACGCTCAGCAAGGCCCTGACTTGTCTGGCTTTGAACCTATCATGCTGTCTAACAAACAGCAGGCGTACATGGAGAAGGGGCTCACTCTGGAAGAAGCCGCCAAGCGGTTGAAGGAGATGAAGATCGACGCAGAGCCTATGCGTCAATTCAGTATTCAGAGCGACACGCCTGTCTACGTGCCTTATGACATGGACGACAAAGAGGCACTTGGGTTCCTCCGTAAAGAGCACCCAGACATTCTTAAAGCCGCTAACCTCCCTACCGACACCTCTGCATGGGGTGCATATAAACAGCAGTTAGCAACTGCCACAGGCCAGCTTGGTGTTGCCGCAGGTATCGGGCTTGAAGAGCTGGGCGCCGAAGGTATGGGCAAAGCCCTACAAGAGAAGGGTAAGGCACTTGAGGAAGAAGCTAAGGGTATGTTCGTCGAACCTACCGAGGCTGAAGCGGGCGTAATGAAGCGGTATGTAGGTCTCCCTCTAGCACGCGGTGCTGCGAGTTTAACGGCTGTTGCCCCCGCGCTTTTGGCAGGTGGCCCCGGCGGTCTGGCTGCTGCAGGTGTTTTGTCTGGTGCCCAAGAGTATGGTGCGTTGGAGCAGAAAGCGCGTGAAGAGGGTAAGCCATTTGAGAGGACTGAAGCACTTGCCCCTGCCGCAGCTATCGGTGTTGTTAATGCCGCTGCTGATAAGTTCCTCCTGCCCTTCTTCAAACTAGCGAGCAGCGAAGCGGGAGTAGCTTCAGGCAAAGCAATCAAGGAGCTTGTCGAGTCCGAAGGTATGGACGTTGCTCGGCAGAAAGTCGGGTCTTACGTTGGCGATATGTTGAAACAGGCGGGCATGGCCGAGGCGTCTGGTGCATCTGCTGACGTTGCATCTCACTTAATTGAGAAAGCCTATGAAGGCAAGCCTATTGACTCTGCTGACACATGGGATGAGATCAAAGGTATTCTTGCTGAGGGTGCTCCTACCTACCTGACACTCGGCGCTTTTGGTGGCGCTGGTGAACAGTACACAAAACGTACAGAACTTGAGCGCGTTAAAGAAGCGCAAGAAGCCGAGTTCAAGATGGCAGAGCAAAAGCAGAAAGCGGAGGCTCGCCTGCAAAAACGCCTTGGCACGATAGAAGCACCTGAAGGTGAAGTCGCTGAGCCTACCCTGCGGACGCCTGAGGCTTTGCCGGGAGAAGAAAAGCCAGCATCATTCAAAGATCTAAACCTAAAAGGTTTCGGCTCATCCACTGCTAGGAAAAGTCTTGGTAATTTCGACATAGAGAACCCGGAGCACGGGGCTGTAATCAATCAGGCGCTGGACATTATCGAGGCCGATCCAAAAATTAAACACAACCCTGCAGCGATGCAGGCTATCAGAACCAAAGTACAAGAGGTGCAAGATGCCAGTCAAATCGAAAGCCCAGTTCCGCGCTATGATCGCGGCCTCGAAGGACCCCAAGGTGGCGAAGAAATTGGGTATCCCACAGAAGGTGGGGAAGGAGTTCGTGTCAGCGACCAAGTCGGTGAAGAAGCTGCCAGAGAAAGTCAAATCCCCGAAGAAGAAATAGTCGCAGAGAATCTTGATCTCGCTCGTCAACGGTTAAGGAACCAAGGCATTTCTGCTGAGATGGTTGAACCTGATCTTGGTGAGCGGATGGCTCAGGGTGCACGCAATCTTATTTCTGAAGGCCGCAAGTCCGATCTGTATTCAGAAGTGGTCAACAAGAATGCGGCTCTAAGAAACATTGAAAAGAACATGCCGGAAATGGTAGCGGGGCAGCTTCGTCCTGATCTCCAAACTAGCGGCACGATCCAGATCGGAAATGTTATCTCACAGAGTCTTCACGAAGGCCCGATCAAGGTTAACTCCGACGGCTCTATCATGGTACAGCCTGACGAGACGAGAGCACCGATTAAGCTGCTGAATAAGGCGCATAAGGGTGGGTACTACAAGGAAGTCATGGAAGTACTTCCGACCATGCGGTACTTTGACTTTGAACGTCAAGCGAACGAGCACTCTGACTATGCTGCGAACCTTCGACGCGAAGCTGAACAATTAAGAGCCGATGCAGAACAGGCGGATTCCGCTGCTGAAGCACGCCCTCTGAAGACCAAGGCAAACAAACTAGACCGCATGGCGGATGCAGCGGATGCTAAAGCCAACGAACTGCAGGCTCAAAACCGCACGGTGATTACACCGGAACAGGCAAAAACAGCTAAGCAAGTCTACGAACAGCACGCTGGAGTAAAGGAGACTGTTGAAGGGATACACGGGTATCTCCAGAGCCTGCTTGATGCTATGCACAAAGGCAACCTGCTGACTGACAAACAGTATGCGGACTACAAGAAAAACGTCTACTACTTCCCGTTCCATGACATCTCTAAAAATGATATGGACGCGGTGCTTCAAGATCCCTACTCCTACGCCAAAGCGTACTTCTCCCAGATGGGATCATCTGGCAAGAGTATGCCGAGCCATAAACGTCAGAAATTCCAGCAGCACAAGATCTTCACGGAAGAGAACCTGATTAAGCACGGCGGCTTCACGACTAACTGGGTCGCCCAGAACATGAACCGTCTGAATGCGCTGGATTGGATGGAACCTGCTGGAGTCGCTGAATACGTAGAGCCCGTCCATAAGTCAGACAAAGATGTCGTGCAGGTCTATCGCAAAGGCGTGCAGGAATACTACCGGATTAAAGACCCTGTGATCTTTGCTGCCATGCAGACGGCAGGCCCTGCGTTGAGCCCTCTCTTTAAGACTATCGGTAAGATGACAGGTATTGTCCGCTCCGGTATGTTGTTGACTCCCAAGTTCGGTGTTGGGCAGCTTCTCCGTGAAGGTTTGTCCGCCTCTTTTGTCAGTCGCTCAGGTATGGTGACGCCGTTCGATACGGTCAAGAACTTTGGGAAGATCCTTGCAGGTAAATCTGAAGGGTACAAAGAACTCAAAAACCGAGGAATCCTTAGCGCACCCGACGTAATTGCTGACCCCGCTAATTTCCTCCGCGAAGTAGAAAACCAACCGGGGTTCCACAAGATTGCCAAGAATGTTCAGCACCTCTTTGAAGTGCTTGACGGCGCGACCCGTGTCGGGGTCTATGAGAAGACGTTAAAGAATGAGCTTCGCCGTGGTAGGTCAGAGGCTGACGCTAAAAATATCGCAGCATCACGGGCGCGAGAGATCATTAACTTCTCTACTCAAGGGCGCAGTCAATCCATCCGCAATCTGAAAGCCATGACACCCTTCATGAACTCAGCAATTCTGGGTCTGGATGTGTTGGCCCGTGCTGCGTTTCCACGTGCTCTGGGTAAGCTCTCCAAAGCGGAGGCGATGGAGGCAAGGAAACTGTTTTACGCTCGTGCTGCGTTCCTGTCGGCGTTTACGATGGCCTACGCTGCCATGATGTCGGACGATGAAGACTATGTAAAAAGCCAAGACCGAGCGCTCAACTTCCTCATCCCTAACCCGACGGCGGATGAAGAGCATCCTTTTATTAAGCTGCCCGGTGTTCCATTTGAAGCGGGTTTCGGCTTTAAGGTCGTACCTGAGACGCTGGCGCTCTGGAGTATGGGTAAGATCAATACTGAGAGAGCGGTCAAAGAGCTTAAAGCAGGTGCTATGAATCTGGTAGTGGATGGCCTTTTGCCGACGATGTATATCATCCAACCTGCGCTTGAGAACTATATCAACTACTCCCTGCATTTTGGTAAGCCTGTTGAAAGCAATCCCGATGAGATTGCCAAATATCGGGACGAGCGTGCGAGTGATCTAGCCAAAGAGTTCTTCAAACTGCTGGATGACAACGGCATCACGGTACCGTTGATGGAGTCCCCGGATAAGCTAGAGCATTTGATGCAGGGCTACGGCAGTCAGTATTGGTCTATGACTAAGCTGATGGCGGATGCGTATCTTCGCAATCGTGAGGGTGCCCCTGTCAAACCAGAACGGAGCTGGATGGACCTACCCCTCGTCAAAGATTTTTACTCTTCTACAGCCCGATCTACACAAGCAGAAGATTTCTATGAGGTTGCTAAGTCAGCGAATCAGCTTATGAACTCCCTGCACGATGCAGAGAACAAGTTCAATGAAGACAAGTACAACGATCTCATTAAAGATCCTAAAGCACTCAAGTTGATGCAGAATCAACCGGGTATTGCTGAAGCGCAGAAGCAGTTAGCTGAGCTCAACAAGAACATCAAGTACATCGAAGAGATAAAAGACCCTGCTATGACTGCGCCGCGCAAAGCGGAAGTGATCAGAGAATACAAACGGGATAGAAATGCAAAGCTGGCTGAGATGATGAACGCGCTTAAAGCAGCAGGTATAGTCGAGGAATAAAAAGAACCCCCGGAGGAGAGTCGGGGGTATGACAGGAGTTCTTGAGAACTCGGAGGGGAAATCAGTGTATCAGAGTCAGGTCATCACTTCTAGTTTTTGTGTGTCGAACCCGTAGACATTCACGGCACCTGTCTTGTAGATCAACGTATCTTTACCCAAGTTGAGCGGGCCTTCATATACCAAGGACCCAATCTGCCGAAGGCCATTGATGATCTGCATACTGGGGTAGCGGTTCTGGCTTAGCCACGCATCCAACTCCAAAGACGACACGTACAACCGATGGTTGTTGGCTTCATACCGCCCCTTCAGCGAGCCAATCACGGGCTTCAGTGCAGTCTGGTTGAGCAGCGCCTCGTCCACCTCTGTGCTTCCCTTGTTGATGGTCAGCACCTGACCAATGATCTCGTTCCAGTACTTGGAGATGATGCGGTTATAGTCTTTCCCATTGTTCGAGAAGCTGCCCTTGTAGACTGCCTTGCGGATATCTTTCAACAGTTCAATCGCCCACTGCTTAACAGGTTCTATCGGGATGTCGATGATCCCAAGCTGATTGGCAATCTCAGCGCCTGTAAACGCCGCAGCAAAACAGGATGAATAGAACCGCTCCTTGGAGCGAAGCCCTGCGATGATGTCGAACTCAGCTTGCAGCTCGTGCATCCGGTTAATGACGTTCTGCTTGTTAGGCACCACGTACTGCATGAAGAGCTCACCTGCGATCCCATAGTTCTTAGGAAGCAAGCGCACAAACATCTCATCCGCCTCCTGCTTACTCATGGAGGTGTCCAACGGAATTGAAATCTCAAGGACTCGGAGAAGCTCTCCCTCTACCACCGACTTGTGCATCTTCAGCGTGTCGTGAAGACTGTTATTACCAGAGGACTGGAAGATCGTAGCCCACGTAGTGTCATTGATACGTTCAGCATTCGTCATGCTGTGCATCCGATTCTTGCCGCGCCCATGAGACAGAGACAGCGCTAGGTCACTCGATTTGTCCGGTGCCATGTTGGTGATCTCGTCCATGCAGGCTGGGATGTTATTGAGAACCCCGGCTCTGTGGAACTTGGCGTTCGCTGTGTCCTGCTCAATCATGAGCGTTTCTGTCGGGTGCCCCCAGACGCTGTTAACCAGCTTCAACGCTGTCGATTTGCCAACGCCTGACGCTACGTTTGTTAGGTGGATTAAGCTGCTGCCTTCACCGATGAACTTATAGAGCGGTGCACCAAACGAGGCAAATAGACTAAACGCTCGTGCTTCATTCCCCGGACGACCATAAAGATTCGCCACCTTCTGCCATGACTGCAAATCACCGCACTTCACATACAACCGCGTAACGGACTCAAGACCATGTGCGATGGTTGCTACCTGTATCTCTCCATCCTTGTTGATCTCACGGTTCCCCAGCACAAACACCGTATCATCATCCTGCCAACCAAACTGGGTACGTGCCATGCTGGCCCCTTGGAGATTCTGCAGCTTGCCATGCCATGCGCTTAGGTAAGACCGGATCAATTTTAGCTTGGCATCATTAGCCGACTCGTGCACGCCCTTGTTAGCGAGGATCTCTCTCAGCATGTCGAGCTTGTAGAGCATGTTTGCAGGGACCGTGAACTCACGTAGACCATCATGTGGCAGCTTGATCGCCACTGTCAGGTACTCCATCTTGCCATCCATTGAGCGGTTCTTGACCCACATATCCCGAACGCAGACCGCCCTCTCTTCAGCGCCATCGTCATCGTCCTCCGCATTATCTGGATGGACACGCATAGCTACACCGCCATGCTTAGGGCGGAAATAAGGGAACGGATAGTCGCTCGGGATCTCGATAGTCTGCTTCTCGCCTAGCGTCTCGTGCATAACCTCAATGACGTTGTCATCAGGCTGTGCTTCCTCAATGATGGCACCAAGGACGATGGGCGTATGGATCTTGCCGTTGTGAATACATCCCGTGCAAAGCTGTGGCTTACCGCAAGCTCTAAACCCCTCGCAAGTGCGTGGTGCGGCCCATCTGGACGCATGGTAGTAAGCATCCTCAAAGGTGTACTCTGATCCATCCTTGCCCACGTATCCTTTGGATACAGCTTCAATCGCTTCAGCCTGATCTGTGCAATACCAAGCGATAGACAAAGCGGCTTTCCACAACCCTTCCTCAAGCGTCGTTCTGTTGGCTACGCAATAAGCAAGCTGAGGGCATCCGGCGATTTTTGAAACTTTTTTCTTTACCAGACGCAGAGCCCTGCTCCCATCTGGTTGTGCGTACTCTTCTTCTACGTTCTCCGTGACCGTTACTTCTTCCAGATTCTTTCTGTGGATTCTGCTGAACTTATAGGATTTGGAGGTCTTGAGCAGCGCCTCCATTACAGGATCTTTGTCTGGTGCTTGTGCCGCACCCAAGTCGAGGTAACCGACAAGGTGCTTGAATTGTTCTAGTTCTATAGGCTCAGCGATATGCTGGATTCTTACCGCTTTCTCATCGCCTTTGATCTTTTTATTCGTTGTGAACGGAGTCCGTAAGATACGTGCCGCATCTGCAGTGACGACAGGATCGATCTTTAATTGCTTGTCCCCTGCTTTCTTCTTGAGGGCGTTAGCTATAGGTTTCCATGTGTTGAAGTCAGTTGAATGTGTCAGCGTCCAGTAAGCGTGTACCCCACGCCCTGAGTCAACAAGGGTAGGGGTTGGCAGTTGGGTTTCACTGCAGAAACGAATCAACTCATTTAACGCTTCTCTCTTGTTTTTGTAGCACCCGTCCTTACCGCAGTCGATGTCGATATAGAACGATTTGATGCTATGTACATTCCGCACATCTTTCGGCTTCTCTGAGTCCGTGTAAGATGCGCAGCCGAAATAAACTTCCCTGCCGTCTGCGTCCAGTTCTTTAACTGTCTCGTAAGTCTCCAGACTTCCCATATCAAAGTACCTGACAACGGGAGGTGCTGAGCGGTCATGCCGCAGTCCGACGATACAGATTAAGCCGTGGCTGGGTAAAACGGCGTCAAAAAATTCTTGGAGTTTGTCTTGCATAAAAGACCAGCCGAGTGTTGGAAAAAGAGGGGGACCGAAGTCCCCCTATAGGGTGGCTCACAGCACTGGAAATTTATTCGTCATCGTCAAGATCCCAAGAGTCAATCAGCTTCGCCATGTCCACTTTCTCAGCGGGTACGGGAGCTGCTTTGGTTTGATTGCGACGCACTATGGGTTCTGGTGTCTCTGCAACAGGCTCAGCCTGTACGGGTTCCTGTTCTTCCTCCACCTCAGCACTGAACGCTTGTTGCGGTGCCTTGGGCTCGTGTACGGGCGGGGGCGTCGGCGCATCTTGCTTAACCTCATCGCGGAAAGGAAGTCCCTTGGCAGGGGCCGGATTCGCAGTGTCAATCGAGCCGGGATTGAAAGAGATAGCCGCAAGCGCCTCCTGACTCTGACCTTTCTCAACGACAACACTGCGTTCCTCATCAGTCAATCTCCTTACAGCACGGAAGTAAATGCGCGGCGCTTCTGCATTGGGGTCAAACCGCATCTCAGTCACGACACCCGTGATGGAGAAGTTGTAGCCAGCAAGGTGGCGTACATAGGCGTCGAGACCCATGTGGTCTTCGTCCTTGGCTTTACCGAACATAGAAGTCGGAGGAAGCTGGATCTGATAGACCTCTGAGTTCCCCACATCATTTGCCAGCGTCAATGCAAGACGGCGTGCGTAGCGGCAAGCGCGGCCCTGACCGTTGGGACCAGACCCTGCGATATTCTTGGGGCACCCTTCGCATTGGTTGGCTTGGGGCTGCTTTGCCTTGGGATCAGGACGGACACCGTCATTGGACCAGCAATCAGGAGCACCGACTGACTTGCCATCATAACCCTTGTTGTACCAATAGCGAGATACGTTGGGCGCTGCATTCACAACAACTACGTCGAGCCTATCACTGTTGCTTGCGGCGATCTGTTCGCCGCCCATAATCATGCGCCACTTGCCACCTTTGATGGAGATGCGCTTGAGGTTGAGACCGTTGCCACCCAAGAGGCGACGGGTGATTTCATCTACACCCTGAGGTGCAGCCATTACGACAGATTTTTCGTCGCGGAAGATAGAGGGTACGTTAGCCATGAGTATTGCTCCTTATTTGGTTGGTTTTCTGACTGAGATTTTGTATTCACTAGCGATGTTGAGCCCCTTCGGGTAGTCGTCAGGATGGCTCTCTAGGAATTCCTTCATCGCACTCTCGTTGATGCGCTTCTGAAGTAGGTACGGCGCACTGTGCTCCAGAATAAATTCGTGCATCGAATCCCAGTCTTTAGGCTCATAGCGCGTCTTAATACTACGGATGATAGTGCCGTGTTCGGTTCTGATTGAGCTTGCGTCCTGCTCGTTGCACAGGGTTAACAAGCGGTGCTTGATCGCATTTAGTTCGGCTTCAAGGACAGCGTCCTTGGCTTCGTACTTCTGCTTTAGTTGTTTTCTAAGGTCGTCGATATAGCGATGCTGTTCAGCGAGTTCACCCGCCTTCATTGCATCATACGCATTGGTTTCCATAATTAACTCCACAATCAAAGTAGCCACCGAAAGCTCCGGTGTGGTTTTAGTCTATCGCCTCAATTTCTATTTCACAAGCCACCTCCCAAGAAATTTTTGAACATGCCTAACAAATCGCCTTGCGCCAGCGTGCGATCCTCCAACGCTTTGTACAGCTTCTTCTCCACGGGAGAGGAGCATAGATGGACGACCAAGCAGGGATTCCGTTGCCCCTGCCGATGCACCCGTGCGTTTGCCTGAAGGTATGCTTCTGCGCTTGTCGTTGGTGAGAACCAGCAGACGGTGTTGGCGGCGGTCAAGGTTACACCATGTGCCGCTGCTTGTGGTTGGATAATGAGAACGTGAGGGTCGGCTGACTTCTGAAACCGCTCGAATATCCCTGTCCGTTTGCCAGCGCTGATGCCTCCATGAATCACATCGCACGATATCTTATGCTTGTTCAAGAATCTTTGCACGAGATCTATTGAGTGCTGATACGTACAGAACACCAGAGTCTTATGTGATGCCTCCTCCACGGTCTCAAGCAAAGCGTTCAGCTTGTGGGATACATCGAACTCGATCACCTCTTTTGTATCCGCATAGACTGACCCGGCACTAAGCTGAAGGAGCTTACCCATCTGTACCGCTGCATTGACCGCAGAGACTTCTTCTCCCGCCGCCTGAATCAGCATATCCTTCTTGAGCTTGTCGTAGTACTTCTTTTGCTGTGCCGTCATCTCCACTTCACGGGTGCTGTAAAGCATCTCGGGAAGATCAAGGCATTCCTCCTTACTGTAGCGTATGGCAGGCTGCAAGACTTGGTGGACGATCTGCTGAGCTTCTGGTTTGGGCACCCACTTAAATGCGCCGATCTTGAACATGACCTTATCTTTCCATGCCCCTGCGTAGGATGGCACTGAGCTGGGGTTCACGATCTTAGCCAGACCGTAGGCATCCTCGGGACTCTGCGCTGCAGGTGTACCCGTCAACAACCAGAGCCATGTATCTGCACGGATGAGCCCATTAAGCGCTTTCCATCTACGTGTCTTGGGGTTCTTAAGCATCGAGCATTCATCTGCCACGATCAGGTCAAACCCACCTTTCAGCAGCTCATCTTGCACAACCTCAATACCGTCGTAGTTAATGATGACGAACTCTGACTTGCTCTTAATGACCTCACATCTTTTGTCCCGGTTACCATGCGCAATGCCGACTCGGCGGTGCATCGCCGTCTTAAAGAGATCACTGCGCCACGCACAGTCCATGATCGAGAGAGGACATACAATTAACACGCGCTTGATCGCGCCGATCTTCAGCAGGTAGTCAGCCGCCCAGATAACTGAGTTGGTCTTCCCGGTCCCTTGCTCGTTAAAGCAGAACGCCTTTCTATTCAGGGTAAGGAATGATGCCGTATCCTTTTGGTGTGCGAACGGAGTGTAGACCCCCGGCCAGTCGTAGTCTTTGAGGACCGTAGAGGGGACTTTCTTAAAGCCGAGGTTCTTCAGGATGTGTGCGTTCCCAAGGCTCCAATGCACCAGCACCCGAGAGACATCCCCAGCCCGTGCAACGACCTGTGCTTTCTGTATAACCTGCGTAATTTTGTCAGGCGACCTCGTATTCACGATGAGCGCCCGCCCTTCAACTATCTCCATATGTACTCCTTACAACTGCGTAGGCCGCAGTGACGCCATAAAATCAGACGTTGTTTAAGTGTTCGTCTTCTTCCGGTTCTTTCAGCACATCCAACAGATGAGGCTTAGCGATCTCATCTGAGTGTATCCATTTCCTGAGCTGGGCACGGCAATACTTACGCTCCCTGTGCGCAATGCCAAACGTCAGGTTAATGAGCGTATCAATGTTACGCTCAATCGTTTCTTCCGTGAACCCAGCGTTCCTCGCTAGGTCTTTAACGGCACGTACCGTTATCTTCATTTTTTCCTCTTTGGACTGTCGTAGCCTTTGCCCTTGATAGAGCTGTCGGCATTCCGCTTAAAACTTCTGTTTGCACTGGGGCTTGAGAGAAATACACCACCGCCTGTCTTGCCACCTTTGGTTTTAGACAGCGCCTTACGATGCGCAAGGTCTTTGCCTTTGCGGTCTACACCTTCTTTGTCCGCATCATAACGAGCGCGTTGACGAGTGAGCTTGCGCTCCAGCACATCGGGGTTTTTCTCCTGCCGTGCCTTCTCTCGTTTCCAGTCTGCCGAATAGTACGCTTTGTCTCTAGCCATCAGTGATTCCCATTATGAGGACAGCTTGTTACAGGGCACCATTTTGCACAGAGTCCATTAGGCCGCGCATTGAACACGCCTGTCTCGTAAGAGGTAGACCGCTGTGTCAGCAGTTCATTCAACTCTGCAAAAATGTTAAGTGCATTGTCCCTTGTGTATTCTACCTTTACAAGGTCTCCGGCCACGACAAACAGCAATGCTGCCTTGACGCGCTGAAGCTGGGGAAACTTCAAAAACATAGCCGCTGCCATAAGGGCAAGCTGTCTGGGGTCCGCATACCGGGAAGAGCGACCCGTCTTGTAGTCCAGCACCCAGCCTTTCTCTCCGTTGACGATGACAAGGTCAGCGATGCCACGGAACCAGACCTCCTTGTCAAAGAAGTCGCACGCCTCCAAGCGTCCATCAACCCGCTTGATACCCATCTTAAGCTCGCAGAGCTTCTCTCCCTCGATGTGATTGAGTCGCTCAAGGGTATGCAGCATCCAGCCAAACCGAGGATCAAGAGGCTTGCCATCACGGATGAACTCTTCGCAGGCAGTATGGACCTCCTTACCGTAGATCGTCGCCTCGGTGTCGGTAAACTTGACCTCTTTGGTAACCTTCTCAGCCTCGTACTTACGAGGGCAGGTCTCGTAGGTCTTAATCCCAGAGTAGCTCCATGCCCCCGGCTTGATGTCTGTCATACCTTAACTTTTCCCATTTTAAACGAGAGGTTCTCTCCAATGCCGCCCTCGGCATCGAGGGGTATGTCGGGCATCCATGCGGGTGCCTTCTTCAACTCGCGGATAATAAACTTCAGTGCTTCCTCTGCCTCTGAGGCAGGTGCTATAAAGTATACAGCATCATGGATCGTAAGACCAATGCGATATCGTTTGTTGATGCGCACCATCGCCTCGCCCATGATGCACCGGGCTAATGCCTGAATGACGTTCTGATAGCACTTGGCTGGGTGTATATACACCGTCTCGGATGTCCGGCCCTTCTTCTGTTTGTACGTCCACTGGTCACGCCCTGACTCCTCGTTGGTCGTCTTAGTAAGCTCGGGATACTGCATGAACAAGCCGCTTGGCAGTTGAATACCCTGCGACCCCCTGACGCATAGCTTAAGCGGACCTAACCCGATCTCATCCTCGCTCCCTGTCCATACAGCTTCCAATGCTTTTCCTGCGTTGTACCATGCTGCCTTGACGTTGGAGTACTCTGCCCGATAGGTGTTCACGATCTGTTGTGCCAGCTCTTCTCCAATGTCGGTGCCATAGCGTGCGTCCCCTTTAATAGCAGCTCTGAGCTTCTTAGCCCCGGTCCCGTAAATAAGGCTAA
>JACCDU010760643.1_pt1 | contig 21321 bp, 31 predicted proteins | sample 7446081 | NCBI WGS metagenome assembly JACCDU01 (sample SAMN15323447, study PRJNA562643) | freshwater metagenome | isolation source: river surface water | place: USA:Blue River Watershed | collected 2017-08-17
CCACAAATCTCATTCATTCTTACTACTGTTTGTCCTTTAAGTTCTTGACGACACTCCAAGTTCTTATTGTATGTTTGTTGGAATAATACTCGTTGTTGTTGAGCATCATAGGTGATGATAGCACCAGCAACGATTGCAATAAAAAATACAAACAAAACTGCCCAATCAATTCCATCAAAGTTTTTCATAGTGCCTCCAATTCATCAGCAAGTTCAAGAATGTTCTTTTCAGTAATACCAATATACTTGAGTTCTTCTACAACTTTACGAAGAGTAGCAACAGCAATAGTATGAGGATGAGATTGTTCCATATCACCCCAATCAAATCTCACCTCTTCAATAGCATCTGCGACTGCTTGTGCCTCTTTAGTCATTTTCATTTCATTCCCCTTTCAATTGACGGATTTCACTTTCCAGTTCGTAAATGCGGTTATTCATTTCTTTGAGAAACATAATCAACGAACGACTACAAATGGTTTCTCCATTATCTTCTGAAAGATCTGAGATAAGTACAGTCATTCCAACACCGTGAGAAAACATTTCTTTTGCGTATTCTTTGGGATATTGAATGCTATAAGACATATCTGGAATAGTTTTTTCAAAGAGGGTCATAAGAGGTGTCTGTGTGTATGAGAGTATCATACCACCCACAGAACCCCACAGAGCATCCCCTGTTCCAGTTCGTCAAGTGTCCTCAAAACCTATTCACATAAACCTCAAAGGTTATTTTGTTCCACTCATTATATCCATTTCCATACTCATACTGGATACTTGTTGTGCTCTGTTTTTTCTACTCATAATGCCTCTACCTCATCAGCAATTTCACGCAACACAGATACGGGGTCTTCAAGTTCACCCCAATCGGTGCAAAGACGGTCTGCGGCAGAACGGAGAACGGCAGCAACGACTCTCTGCCTATCCCCACTTTTAGGACGCAGAGTGAATTCCATAGTAGCATCTACAATTTCTTGTGCTCTAGTTGTCACTATTCCTCCTATACCAACTAAGGTCTCTTGGTTTTGTATCAATTATACTACAATCAAATTGAAATCGTTTGTATCGTATAAAACCCCCAAACAAATGACTTGAACCAATACTTAACTGAATTGCTGGGAGTAAATCATCACATCCATAATCATCCCACTGGACTGTAATATCAAGTAGAGCAAACTTTTGGAATCTAAGGACTTGGAAAAACCATTCCTTTCCAAAATCCTCATAAGTTTCATAATCAAAGAGTTTCATACTCCGTCTCCAGTTTCATTCCACTCATCCATACGAGTAGCAAGGTCTTCACACTCTTTCCAGTGTTTCTCCACTTCTTTTACACGCCACATAAAACTATCCTCTCCGTGGTCTCCACTATACAGATAATCAATATGCCTCATGATCTCTGCCATCTTACGCATCTTGAGAAGTTGTTTCCTCAAATACTTGAGAGTTTCTGGTGAAAAATTGGGAGCATACTCATAGTCATCTAGTTTTTTGTTGTTGTTTTGGATTTCTACTTCCAACTCATCAGCAAACTGTGCTACCTTGTAGTAATCGTAACCACAGTTGCCAAAATGTCCGCCGCTCATGCTACTTGACTCCCAGAATCATAAAACAACTCATCACGCCAGTTACGACCAGCAATATCAAAAGTGAAACCCACTCGTCCAATAGAGAATAGAACTGATAAGAGTCTACCGTACCCCATACTCATTTGAAAATAAGGACATTCAATCCACTTACCATATTCACCATAATCAATGGCAGCCTGAAGAAGTGAATATCGTTTTCCAGTACAAAGAGTCATATAATACTCTTTTCCATAATCGTTTCTTACACCAAACTGAATTATCTTCATTGGTTTAGTTCCTCTGCGAGTTGTAGCATATCGCTTTTATCCAGAACAATCCTACCGTCTTGTGCATTATAAGATTGAATATTTTCTGCAGCAATAAAAAGAATTGCTGCCACAAGCTTCTCTTCAGTATCGGCACCATTATTTCGATGTTCCCATACTGCATTCATAAACTCTTGTGCTCTAGTAGTCATTGTACTTTACCGTGAATATGACAATCAGCATTAACCCACTTGCGTTCTTCGGGCATTTCTTCATTATCCATTACAGGACACTTGCAACCTTTTTCAACTGCTTCAGGAGATCCAGGAACAACACCATTCCATTCTTGATAAGTCATCGCATCCATTTCCTCATCAGTATATTGAGGATTATCAGGTTGTTCAAGACGTGACAGTTTTGCTTTTAGGTCATAAATTTCATCCTGCATCTCACGAAATTCTTTAGAATATTCTTCAGAAAGTTTGAGTTCAAACTCTTCAGCAACCTTTTTCATTTCTTCTTCACTACGCATATCATTAAATGCAAGCGAACAAGCACCTTTCATAATACCGATTTCATTGTGCCCCATTGTGCGGGCAACAGTTCCAAAGAAACGGAAGAGTTGAATGGTGTTAATGTCTTCGCAGGGAATCTCAAAAGTATAATGCTCTTCTGGAAGAGTTTCATCATCATAGATTCCAGATGAATAACTTGGAGTCCATTCGGTATCAAAAGAAACTTTGAGGCGTGCTTTGTACATAGTGAAGGTGTTTCAATACAGATACTATAAAACCCTTGACTGCGAAAGTCAAGGGTCAGTGGACAGTTCAAAAACTGTACTCTTGCCACTCATCAATAGAAGTATTACTTAAGACAAACTGCATTTTATTATAAGGTGCTCTCGGTTTTCTTATTAGTTTCATACCAGTTTGTTCTAAAAAAGTATGACCTTTTTTAGTATTACAAGAACTACAGGCAACTACAAGATTTTCCCAAGTATCTTCACCCCCACGACATCTTGGAATAACGTGGTCAATCGTAAGTCTTTTTGTTGCACCACAATACTGACAAGTATGATTATCTCTTTTATAAATCATTGCTCTTGATGGTTTTTGAGCAATAATTTTAGAAAGAGGGACTTTCACATAATCCAAAAGACGAATAACACGATTTGATAGAACTTGTGCTTTCTCTTTTAGAAGTAAAACAATTGCTCTTTTCCAGCTTGTAATATTAAGAGGTTCAAAAGAAGAATTTAATACTAAAACTGTTGTATTTGGTTGTATTTCAATTTTAGTCATACCTTTTAAGAGGTTCACATTAATATCTATAGCAAGGAACTCTTACTCTTTCTCTCCAATATCTCACGTATCCAGGGTTCAATCTGTCACCAGGAACATATTCTTCGCGATAAACAATTTCAGTGCATATTGGTTCTCTATAATAAACTCTTGGTTCAAAAGGTTCCCAAAACTCTTTCCAAGTTATGGCATTTGCAGGAAGAGTGATAAATGGTAGAAGTAAAAGAAAATATTTCATCAGTCACGTTGTCTCCAATCGTCTGGTTTATCTCCAGTGAAGAAATCAATAATATCATCAGCACCATTAAATCCAGTGCGATGATTTGATGGATCTGGATCACCTAAATCCAATGCGTTCATAAAGTCATCTAAACTTCCTTCTTGCATATCAGGATTTGCAGCGCGGCGTCTTGCTTGTCTCAAAAGTGTTGCAGCACTTCGATTTGCTTTTGCAAGTTTTTCTGCCCATATCATTTCTGACAGTTCAACACTTTCACCTTTTACAATCTTATTACAAATCTCTTCTAATCTCAACCGATACTGCGTGGAGAGCATATGTATTATTCAGATAATGATTATTTATTTCTTGATTCTAACTCTTTCATTAACTCCTTTGCAAGTTGATTTGAGCGTTTCCACATCAAATACTTTACAATAGGATTTGCTGGATTATGAACAATCCACCACTTTGTCTTTTCGTATTGAACTCTTGCTAGTTGAGTGAGCATATAAAATGCCCTCGCTACGGATTGATCAGTAACAATCAAGTAAGCAATACAAAAGAAAATCGTAAGATATATGTATGTAGAACTCATTGCCTCAGTGTTTTGATATACTGTAATACTTGTTCACGAACTGCCATGAGTTCATTGTAACACTTTTGATTGTGAGCACAGTTACGAAGTTCAGGATCAGGTTTCAATACACTTTCCTCAAAAAGAGTTAGTCCTCGATTCCATTTGTCAATTTGAGTTTCTTCAGTCATTTTTTACTACTTTAACGGGACAAGAGGGGACAACTTTTCGGATTTCGTGAATGATTTCAGTTCTTTGAAGTTCGGTCAATCCTACAACTTTAGTAAGACGATGAATTAAATTCAATGCATCGCTGCAGCTGATAATGGTTGCAGTGAGAAGTACAACCATAGTTTTCTCCTATTCTACTACTATTTAAGGTAGTTCATAAAATGTTAATAATTAGTCCCAACTCACGTTTTCTAAAAGAACTCCAGGCATCACTATTGTCCAACCTGTCCCACCCATTTTATATTCCCATTTGTATTCATATTTGTTGTGACTATCCCAAGTTACAAATCCCTTTTCTTTATCAAAACGCGATTTAATAGTTAGTGCAAAGCGATTAGAAAAGATATTACGAGTACGTAGAGCACCATTCGGTTCTCGTGTCTCAATCACTACACAAGTATCATCATAAAATTCTTGATCTTTTTCAATTCCACATGCAGTTTCATAGCGGAATGGACGATATGTTTCCTGTGCAAAAACAGGAGAAGAAAAGAACAGTGCAGCAAGAACAATCAGTTTTTTCATCCAACAACCCTCCAACAAACGACAGCGTTACCTTTTTTTACAGACTGAATGTGTGCAAAAGCAGCATAAGACAAATCTAGATCAGCATGAGAATACGGTCCGCGATCATTAACACGAACGATAACTTGTTTGCCGTTATCTTGATTGGTTACCCGTATGCGTGAACCCATAGGTAGATAAGGATGAGCTGCAGTCCAAGAATAAGCATCAAACCGCTCACCGTTCGCAGTAACTTTTCCATGAAATCCGTCTCCTACTCCATAATATGTAGAAATTCCACAAGTCAGTGCAGCAATCAATCCAATCATTTAATCACCTCCCAATGAGGGTCGTTCTGTTTATTCATCCAAAAGCAGTAACGACGATTGATAGAAACAACAAAGAACTGCGTGTCATTTTCTTGTTCCACTTCCATTGCGTGAAGAGAATCCATAATGTTTTTAAAACGATTGACTGCTTTCTTAGATTTTGGTTGAACGTTGATGAGTTTTTTCTTGGTTTTCATCATTTTTTCATTTACTTAGTAATCATAGCACTAATTTTTCTCTTCGGGACTTTGATGTGACACTTTTTTAAGTGGTTTAACAACGTTATGCCAGTACCATTTACTATATTCGTTTCTTTTTTCTTTATTTTGATCCCTACCACGTTTCCATAACTCTTTTAGATAATCTTTATTTTCTTCTTTCCATTTTTTAATTTTATTTTGATTGTTTGCTCTCCATTCTTTCATATATTCTTTTTTTCTTTCTTTTATTTTTTGTTGATATTCTCTATCCCTTTTTCTTTTTGCCTCTCTTTTTTCTTCTTCTGTAAAATATTTTTTATTATGTCTGATATCAGTTCTATTTTTAGCAGCAATACTTTGTTTCTTTTTTGTTTCTTCTGATGGACTAAATCCTCTCACTCCTTCACCACCTACTGTAGAGTTATATCCATTATTGTAAGTGTCATAATAATCAATATAAAAAATTTCCTGTTCATTTAAAAAATTAACATCATATTCTTCTATAATTCCATAGATAAACAAACTCCATCCATATTTTCTCACAGCACGATAAAATTTATTATCAATACCTTTTTTACAATGTAGTTTATGTTGCGCCTTTCTTTTTCTTTCAACTATTGTTTGCCCTATGTATTTTTTACCCGTAGGAATACAATGATAGCAGTAAATTACTCCTTTCATTTCTACTCTATTGAACCGCAAAAATATTTATATTAAAAAGGAGGGACTTTCACCCTCCTCCTGAAGATTGCGGTTCAACAGGTAATAGTATTTAGAGTATCTTTAATATATTCTTTTCAACCTCCACAAAGGTCATTGTACAGAGTTATCAGAGTGATGTCAAGTAGTCAAGATACTCATTAAAGAGTACTTCTTCCATTTGGAATGCTTGATGTTCCCAGGGTTGATCTTCATAGTCCGTCTGAGAGAAGTCTATGCCCCTCCAGTACCTCTTTCCATACTTATCCTTTAGAGCACCCATAACGTGCTGATAAACGTGCCAGAGTTCGTGCAGGAGGGTTCTGGTGTAATGGTCAACATCCATTCGATTGTGTAATTCAATCTCAAAGGATCTTGGACGATAATCACAATCAGCAACTCCTACCCAACCATAAACACCATCTCTCAACATTCCACGATGATTAACTACAATTTCAAGTTTGTGCTTAGGTAAGTGCTTGTCAATAAACCAAGTTACAATGTCCTCACAACGACGCTTGCTATAGTTGTACCCACTGATGTATAATGTAAGCATCAGAATAGTGCCTTTAATGCTGCTTCGGATACTTTAACACCCCAGTGGATCACCCAGATAAAGGATGTGACAAAAATCAATCTGTCTAGGTTGGAATACCTCATCGGTTTTCGTGTGTCTCCACCTACTATAAAACCTTCCAGGTCGGTTCTGGAAGGTCAGTGGACAGTTTTTGAACCGTCTATCTTGACATATCGTTTGCACAGTGTGATCTTTGACCATCAGCTAGAACATAGTGAAAAAAGATCTGATGATAATAAAGTCCTTCTTTTTCTACTCTCTTACCATACCAAGTTCTCTTATATTCTGTGGGCATTGGATCTCTCCAATGAGGTCTTTCACATCCTTTATAAATCATCCCATCGCCAGCACCAAGAACTACAGAACGATTTTCACCTCTTTTTGTGATGGTTGTTTTTTTCTCATCTTCATAAATGTCTGGAGTTTTAATCCAAATAGGCCAAGGTTCTTCAAGATTTGTACTGATATGAGTTGTTACTGAAATTTCACAAGCATCACGATCTGCATGTCTTGTTAATTCTTGTCCTGGAAAATAAAAACGATCATAATAATATGTATTATAAAGTTTCTTACCAATAAGTTTTTCTAATTTTAAACGAATACCCGAATGAATTGAACGATATTGTGGATGCCAATAACAAGCAAGAGATCCTTCTACTTGCATTTCCAATTCTTGATATGTAAATTGATCTAACCGTTTTCCCCAATAGTTAATCTGTCCCCGTTGTTCTGGAACATCGCGATAAAGTTCTTTTGGATCCCATAGGTTTTTTACAACCAAGTATCCATCTTTTTCAAATTGATTATTATTTGTTTTTGAAGTTCCAGTGTTTTTCCTCTCTTGGTAGAAGAGTTGCTCCTCTGTCATTTGCTCTGCCATAATCTATACCTCTTTTTTACTTTTTAATCCTCCCAAAATCCATCCCTCACCAGGACATTCTTTTGAGAACTTTTGTTGTTCGCTATTGTTCCAAAGTTTTTTGCCTATTTTTGATGCTCTAACCTTTTCTTTTGTTTCTTTACTTTGAGTTTTACCATAATTTGGATTTTTTTCACCTTTGTTATTTTCTCTAAACTTTATTTTTGATTCTTCACTATGCTTTTTACCAATCCAAGGATGTGGTTGATTTTTCCAAGTTTCTGTTGTTCTTTGTCTTATAAGTTCCTTTGTTTCTTCTGAATGTTTTTTTCCATAAAAAGGATTATTTTCTCCTTGGAAAGATTTTCTATTTTGTTTTGCCTTTTCAATCCATTCTTTTTGATATTCACGACGCTTCATGCTTTCACTCATTTTTTTCTTATATTCTTCGGATCGGACAACTCCTTTTGAGGAATAATAGAAACCAGAAGTTTTTTGCTTTGATTTATTAGCAAAATGTGGATTTATGTCTATTTGATAAAACTTATGCAAATTTACTTCCGCTTGAAGTGCTTCTTCTCTTGTAGAAAAAGTTTCAATGATTACTTTATTTGTGGGATTAAAAGTTTTGTCGTGATAAGAACCAAGATAAGAAGTATCATCTTCTGGAGTGCAGTTACAGGTTCTACAACCTATGTAACCTCTCCCAAATTCCTCATAAGAATAATAAACATAATGATTTTCCATAGTTTTATTGAATCTTGATGGAAGTATTTATGTCACTTCCACCAAGGTTCATTATTTCCAACGGCTGCCCACACACCACCCTACCAAACTCTTACGGGTTCCTTTAGTTACTTTAAGGACACGATGTTGAGTTCTTGAATCAAATACAATTACAGTTCCTCTTTTTCTTGGAGCAAAATAAGACTTACCATCCTCCGCAAGAAGTTGAAGATTTCCTCCCTCATAATCATCAGGATCTGAAAGTTGAACAACAAAAGAAAGTTTTCTTACAAGTTCAAGATTTTCATTTAGATAATCTTGTGCTCTTCCTTCGTGATGATTTCCAACAGATACTGGTTTATATTGTCCGGCAATACCTGCATCATTGTGCCACCCATAAAACTCACCAACATCATATTGAGTGAACTGCATACTTTCACCGTCAATATTTCTTATATCATAAAGAAAGTTTTCACGATTTGCTCTTTCAATATAATGCCAAACAAATCCTGCAGTCCAATGATTTGTTGGAACCCAAGCATTTTTTGAATTTCTTTTATCGCGATTGAGAGCATCTCCCATTAGTTTGGAGTCTCCCATTTGTTGTTGGAAATTATCTGTTAAATCTTCTTCGATTGTTTCTATAATTTTTTCTGGAATATCAGAAAAATACCAGATTGATTGGAATGCCAAATTTCAATCTCCTTATAATCTATTCGTCACCATTATATATTCAATAAAATAACTCTTCATAAATAAAAAAATATAAGAAATGTCATGAGTGAATTTATAAGGAAAGGTTGGCATTACCTTCCAAAAATTATCACAAAAGAAGAAGCAATAGAAATAAAATACAAAAATTTAATGGGAGCAGTGAGAGATCTTGGAGGATTAAAAACTCACTTTGATCCTGAAAGAGGAAACGTATTAACTTGTTATGCTCCTCCCGCTGCTGCTTTTGTAATGAAAAGAATACAACCAGTTTTAGAAGAACTTTTGGGAGAAGAACTTATTCCTTCTTACTGGTTCTCTACAACCTATCATAATAAAGGATGGATGAACTGTCATACTGATAGACCATCATGTGAAGTATCAGTCACGATGAACATTTGTGGTGATGCTGCTTGGCCAATTAAACTTAAAGACCTAGAAGGAAATAAACAATCAGTTGTAACTCCTTCTGGAGATGGTGTTGCATACTTAGGAATGACTGTGCCTCATTGGAGAAGTCCTATGAGAAGTCATGATAATGACAGATTTATGCAGTTATTCTTACACTTTGTAAGAAAGAATGGACCTTGCGCCGAATATGCTTATGATAAAAATCAAAAGTGTTATGATTTATTAAATCATATTCAATAAACCTCTATGCCATATTTCTCAGAGATTTCTTTATCAACTTCTTCTTTTGTCTTAAATCCTTTAACTCTCATCCAGGTAACAAGGCTATAACGATTACCTGAAATTACTGGTTCTACCATATGTGTATACCATCTAGAAGATGGGAAGCATACAAGCAATCCTGGTTCTGGTTTAATCTTAATTCTTAAATCTGGGAAAGAAAAGTAACCACCCTCAAAATCATCGTTTAGAAATAAAACAGTAGACAAATCTCTGTCTATTGTTTTTTTCCATATCTTAGTTCCATCTGGATTTGTCCACAAACCTTCTCCGTCATTGTGAGGTTTATAGTGTCCTCCTGGACTATAACAAAGTAATTGTGGTTCTTCACTATCTCTTACTTCAAATTTATAAAATGGATTGATAACATTTTTTACAATGTTATCAAGTAAATCTTTGACTTGAGGGTAGACTGGAAGTAAATCAGCACACTCAACGTCTCTAACTGATTTATCTATTTTTGATTCTCTTTGTCTTGTCTTATCACTTCTTTCGGCATCAAAAACAGACATTCTCTCCTTATGAGATTTTCTCATATAGTCTGTTAAAAACTTCAACCCTTCGGGGGTAACTACTTTTGGTTGAATTAAAACATTAGCAAGAATATCATTCATATCAGATATTATTTGTATATTTGGTATTTAGTTTGAGTTTGAGACTCCTGTTGAACTTGCCCTACTCGTTGGTAAACTGCCAATATTAGTTGAAGTTTCGTCAGAAAAATTAAGTCTATCAAGGTTAGCAACATTTCCACCTGGATTTGAACCACCAGCAAAATACCCATTAAAACTACCAGAAATTGCCGAAAGACTTTGCCTTAGTATCAGTAAATTTTTTCCAGGGTTACTTACAGTTTCACTTGAAAAATCAAGTCTTGATATTGTATTGATCGATGGTGGAAGAGATCCACCACCAAAATATCCATAAGAATTATTTGAGACTGCTGCTAAAAAAGATCGAGCTTGTGGTAAATCTTTTCCAGGGTTACTTAAAGTTTCGCTTGAAAAATCAAGCCTTGTTATTGCACAAATGTATCCAACAAAATATCCATAAGAACTACTTGAAACTGTTGCCGCACCATCTCTTACTGATGGTAAATTCTTTCCAGGAGCACTTACGGTTTCATTAGAGAAATCAAGTCTTGTAATTGTGCTAACCCGTGTTGGATTACCACCACCACCAAAATATCCATAAGTACCACTTTCGGGCCAACTTGCAAAGTTATTTGACTCTACGTTTGTTACTTGTTTTTCATAAACAGAATTTAATCCAAAAGTGTCTCCTACAAAAGGCATCGGATTTACTCTACTTTAAGGTCTGGGTTGAATAATGACTCTGGAATTTGCTTTTGTGCTTGCTCTTCAACACCACGAAGAAGTTGTTGATCCATACCTGTAATTTCTTCAATACCAGAAGCAACTGCTTGCTGAAGACTATTTAAGAAATCAAGAGGATTATTTGGATCACCAAAACTTCTCTTAGTGCGATTTACGTCATCAGGTAATACTGTAGGAGCACTTGCACGACGCATAGAACGAATATTACCAGCATTTACACCAGTTCTTGCAGCAAGCAAATCATCCAGAGATTGATTTGCAAGTCTGCGTTCCCAATAGTTTGGTTGGTCTTCGTTATATTGGTCTCTTGAAACCAACTTACCACCATTCAGTTCAATCAAACGATTAATCAGTTTATCAAAACATTCAAGTTCTTCAACTGCTGCTTTGAAACCACGATTGAGTCCTTCAAGCATACGATGGAAATGAAACTCGTCAATATCATACCAAGAAAGTTCTTCACCACCTTGACGTGTCTTCCACCAGATTGGTTGTGTCTTATCTTTTCCGTCCCACTTATAATGAAACTCTCTTGCTGCTCTTTTTGCTTCAATCACTTGCTGAAGAAGTCCTTCAGCTACACTTCTACGGTTAATGAGTGCCGCTTTAAATGCTGATGGGATTGTGAAGTTGTCGTGAATAATAAACTTCTCAATCTGAAAATCTGAACGACCTTGTGCAAGTTCTGTTTCACTTTCTTCCCAACGAGTTGCCTCTTGAAGAACCTTCAACATAAACTCATTACTATCATCTAAAACTTCTTTAGATGTCGCAAGTGCAATTGCTTCATAATTGTTAGACATACTTATCCAAATCTATTAATAGTATTGTCTTTATTTATTAAGAATACCTTTGAGTTACTGCAAGAGATAATCTTTCATCAGCAACTTCTTTTCCCCACTTCTTACAAAAGTGTAAGTACAACTGTTCAGTTCTTCTATCTTTTTCTTCTGTGGTTTCGTGATCTAATGTTCTGTGGGAGAAGTGTAGAAGAAAGGACTTGGGATTAAACTTCGTTTCAATACCAAGTTGTTCTGCTCTTAAAGTATAATCAATATCTTCTCCACCACCTAGTCCAAATTCCTCATCTAATAATCCGACCTTTGAACTGACTTCAAAAGGAACATAAAAACAATAAAAGGCTTTAATTAGATTTGCAGGAATGTCTTGCTTGTTAGATGTGATATGTTGGGATAACTCATTCAATTGTTCTTCTTTACCATTAAACTCTTCAAGTTGCATTTCTGGTTTTAGTCCACCAACTTGTAGGTGTTGATTGCACAAAGGAACTGAAATACTATTAGGGTCACCAAGATTTTGGTTCCAGTTCTTTGTAAATGCAATATCATTATTCAGACCAACGAAATCAGCACCGTCCATAAGTGCTTGTTTAAGAATAAAGTTCATATTCTCGGCAAATGACTTTGGTGATGAGTTTGAAATGATTGTTAAATTCTCATAGTCTTGAGTGAATGTTTTATCATTATCAATCAAGAAGAACTTATCTTGTTCTCTAAAAATACTATTTCTGAAGAATGTGTCTAAAGCAAGGTGAGTGTACTTTTCAGAACACTTCATATTCACCATACAATAATACTTTGGACGACTTACTGTTTGTGATTGAATATCATTAATCAGTTTTTCCCATACTGCTGCAATTTTCTTCCAATCATAAGTTTCTTTTGTGATTTGTGAGAGTTCTTTTGTCGCAGCATAAAAAGTCTCTGGTTCCTTATCAAAGAAATCAAAGCATCTTGAAAGTTCTTGTGCAAACTCATTGATGAACTTAGGAGATGGATCCCAACCAACAGGAGTATTCTTTCCAGTCATTGGAATATACTTACCTCGATTAAAGGAAATCTCACTCAGTGCTCCTATATCACTTGTGATTGGATAGCAACCACAAACCATAGCCTCCGCCAGAGACACGCAAAAGGTCTCCTCCCAGACGTTAGGGTGTACAAAGAATGCCGCATCCTGGATATGAGGTAACAGTGCTTCACGGTCAATACAAGGGGAGTATTCAACACCAGGAAGAGACTTCAGTTCTTCAATTGCTTCTAAGTGTTCTGGGATTTTAAAGTGCTGTTCGTATTGTTCTCCATAAAGATTATGAGAAGAAAATACTTTCAACTTTGCATCTGGATGATTTTTAATGACTTGTTTCCAGATTTTTGGAAGTGGTGCGATACCCTTATGTGGTCCAGAAAAGAAAATCGCAGTCTTTGATTTTGGTGTTTTGAGATTAAAAATATTCGCAACACCATTCGGAATGACTACAATCTTATCTGCTGGTGCTCGGTTGTATTTGATATATTGTTCTGCTTCCCAGTTTGATACACAGACAATCTTATCAATCTGTGATACAAGTTCTGGAAGTCTTAAGAGTTGTGGTTGGTCACAATTGTCATGTGCCCAAAGAATTTTATGTTGCTTATCTGATTGTGCTAAAACTTCTATACTTCTTGAAACTTCAACATTATTTGGGAATTGATAATATTGATTAAGATAATAAAAAGAACTTTCAGTTGCTCCAGACTTCATATCAAAATGATGTAGTTGTTTTATTTAGTTTGAGTTTGAAACTGCTGCCATTCTACTTCTTGCCGAAGGTAAATTATTTCCAGGGTTACTTATTGTTTCACTGGAAAAATCAAGTCTTGATATTGTGCTTATGTAATTTGCGGCATTTGGTGGAGTAAGGAAACCACCACCAAAATAACCATAAAAACTACTTGAAGTTCCGGATGAAGTCATGTTTGATGTTGGTAAATTTTTTCCTGGATTACTTACAGTTTCATTAGTAAAATCAATTCTTGATATTAGATTAGTAAAATTATCACCGCCACCAAAATATCCATAAGAATTACTTGAAGTTGTTCCCATTCTTCTTCTTTCTGATGGTAAAGTTTTTCCGGGATCACTTATTGTTTGATTTGAAAAATCAAGTCTTGTTACAGTACTATAAAGGTAAGGAGGATTGCCAGGAAACGCATATCCCCCACCAAAATACCCATAAGAATTGCTTGATACTACACCACAATCCCATCTTGATGGTGATATGGTATTTACGGGAAGACTTACATTTTCTGTTGAAAAATCAAGTCTTATAACTGTATTTGAACCATTACCAACAATATATCCATAAGAATTGCTTGAAGTGCCATCTATATCTCTCGTTGACCCTGGTAGTCTTTTTCCAGGGTCACTTATTGTTTGGTTTGAAAAATCAAGTCTTACTATATTTGATAAAGAAGGTGGAGTATTATTAAATCCACCGGCAAAATATCCATAAAAATTATTTGATACTGCTCCTAACCTACATCTATTTGATGGAAAATTATTTCCGGGATTACTTACAGTTTCACTAGAGAAATCAAGTCTCAATATAGTAGAAAAGGATGTAGTTGGGTTATTGAATGGAGAACCAGAATCTGTACCACCACCAAAGTATCCATAAGTCTTAGCACCACGATAGACTGATGCTCCTCCTGAGGTTGCTGCCACCGATCTTATGGTTACTGGTAAATTGTTTCCGGGATTACTTACTGATTCACTTGAAAAATCAAGTCTTGAAATAGTATTCATATTTCCAAATTGATCCGCACCTCCACCAAAATATCCATAAGAATTGCTTGAGGTTGCTGCCAATCCATATCTTGCTGTAGGTAAATTTCTTCCTGGATTACTTACAGTTTCATTAGTGAAATCAAATCTTGTAATGGTATTAATCTCAAACGGAAATGTGTATCCACCACCAAAATAACCATAAGAAGTATTTGAGACTGCCGCAGAATTATTTCTTTCTGTAGGTAAATTTTTTCCTGGATTACTTACAGTTTCATTAGAAAAATCAATTCGTGTAATTGTATTAATTGACGGTGGACCTCCGCCACCAAAATAACCATAAGAACTGGTCGAAATTGTTGATATATAAGCTCTTGCTGATGGTAAATTTTTTCCAGGGTCACTTAAAGTTTCACTTGAAAAATCAAGTCTGCTGATAGTACTAAAATTAGAAGGAGTTGGAGTATTTCCACCACCAAAATATCCATATAAACTACTTGAGATTGCTCCCAATGCAAGTCTTGCTGTAGGTAAGTTTTTTCCAGGACCACTTACCGTTTCATTAGAAAAATCAATCCTTGAAATAGTATTAATACTCCCTAATGGTGTACTGCCACCGCCGTAGTACCCATATAAATTGTTTGAGACTGTTGCAGAAGTATGTATTGTATTAGGTAATTTATTTCCAGGGTCACTTGTAATTTCATTAAAAAAATCAAGTCTTATGAAGTTGGATGAAGTTACACCTGGTAGCAATCCACCACCAAAGTATCCATAAGTGCTATATTCTGGCCAACTTGCAAAGTTATTATTTGCAATATTTTTTACTTGTTCCGACTTAACTTCTTTAAGTGAAAATATTGACATCTACAATCCGAAGATAGAATAACTTTGAGTTCTCTTTTTCCAGAACTCCATATGATTATATTTATTGATTACATACTCACTTAAGAACTTTGTGTTATCACGATGTATTTTTTCAACCTTATTTCTCACAGTATGCATATTTTCTAAACGATAAACCTCATCATTCTCATCACACTTTGGTTTTACATTTTCAAAACTATGAGTAAATCTTGGAAGTTCTAAGAAGTCATAAATGCGATTAAGTTCTTGTTGAGGATTATTTACTAAATCGTCATATTCAACTAATAGCAAATACTTATCATTACCCTTACGAAATGCTTCTGAAAGTGCATAATACGATTGACCAATAATACCCTGTGGAGACATTAAGTAATCTGCACGATTATCGTTATTAATCTCCATACCATTAGCAATAAGTGCTTCGTCAATAAAAGAAGTTGTTTTTGAATGATAAACAAGGTTTAGAAATGAAGAGATAATATCTTGAATATCTCTTACTGGACATATAATCTTTGGTTCTTTTGTAATATAATCTTGAATGTGTTGGATTTGATTAACCCAACCTCTAGATTTATCAATAATGATATTTTGTTGGGTGTTAAAATAATAGTTTTCTGGAATGGAAGATAGGACTTTATGTGCTCCTTCTGGATTTGGTGTTGCTTTATATTGTTCTGATTGATATAAAAGATATTCTTCTGTGTAATGTATTGTATCTAAAAGTGGAGAATTTGTGGATGCGTGTACTTCTGGATTTTGATTGAGTAATGCTGTCAATAATGTAGAACCTGAACGTGGAAGTCCAGACATAAAATAAAAAGTTTTCATAATATTAGTTTGAGTTTGAGAACCCTGTAAAAAAAGTAGTTGCTGCAGGTAGATTTTTTCCTGGATCACTCAAAGATTCTGATGAAAAATCAAGTCTTGTGATAGTACTTGGATATGTTGATGAGAAAAATGGTCCTGTAGCACCACCACCAAAGTATCCATAAAAACTACCAGAAGTTGCTGCAGTAAGGCTTCTTACCGCTGGAAAATTTTTCCCAGGATTACTTATAGTTTCATTAGAAAAATCAAGTCTAGAAATTGTACTTATATATGCTAAACCAGAAAAAGCACCACCACCAAAATAACCATAAGAAGAATTTACTGATGCCGACACCTGATATCTTATTTGTGGTGGATTTTTTCCAGGATTACTTACAGTTTGATTGGAAAAATCAAGTCTTGAAATTACGGAACTACTTTGACCATTTGAAAAATATCCATACGAATTACTTGATGTTCCTACGATATAATTATCTGGTATCGGTATATTTCCCGTAATATTACCTACAGTTTCATTAGAAAAATCAAGTCTCATGATTTGACTATAAACCTGAGTTGGTGGAAAAGTCTGACCACCAGCAAGATAACCATAAGAATTACTTGAAACTCCTCCAGCAAGACCTCTTGCTCCTGGTAAATTTTTTCCAGGGAGACTTATACTTTCATTTGAAAAATCCATTCTTACAACAGTACTTGTAGAGGGAGAACCGACAATTTGCCCACCCATAAAATAAGCATAAAAGTTATTTGTACTTATTGGAACACTACTAACTGCTTGTGGATAATTCTTTCCGGGAAGACTTATATTCTCTGTTGATAAATCAAGTCTTGAGATTGTACTTGCCTGTCCTGGAGCATTTCCTCCTATGAAATATCCATAAGTTTTAGCACCACGATAGACTGATGCTCCTCCTGAGAGTGCTGCTAAAGAAGATGTTGTTGTTGGTAAATTGTTTCCGGGATCACTTACAATTTCATTGGAGAAATCAAGTCTACTTACATAAGTATAAAAAATATTAGGAATCGCCCCTCCTCCACCATAATATCCATAAGAACTACTTGATACTGATGCAAGATCTTGTCGTGATATTGGTAAATTTTTTCCTGGATCACTTAAAGTTTCATTCGAGAAATCAAGTCTTGTTATTGTACATGTAATTACTGTGGGAGAAACTTGACCACCACCAAAATACCCATAAGAATTAGTTGGGACTGCTGCAGAAGTTGATCTTGCCGTTGGTAAATTTTTTCCTGGATTACTTATTGTTTCATTAGAAAAATCAAGTCTTGAAATGGTATTAATAAATGGTGGCGTAAATCCACCACCAAAATAACCGTAAAAACTACTTGAAGTTACTGCAAGATCGTCTCTTCCTGTTGGTAAATTTTTTCCGGGGTCACTTACAGTTTCACTTGAAAAATCAAGTCTTGTAATTGTATTAAGAAAAACTATTGGAGGTGTATATCCACCACCGAAGTATCCATAAGAATTACTTGAGGTTCCTGCTAAACTAGATCTTGCCGTTGGTAAATTATTTCCAGGATTACTTATCGTTTCATTAGAAAAATCAAGTCTTGTGATTGTACTAATATGTGATGGCGTAAATCCACCACCAAAATAACCATAAGAGTTATTTGAGACTGCTGCAGAAGTTGATCTTGCCGTTGGTAAATTTTTTCCTGGATTACTTATTGTTTCATTAGAAAAATCAAGTCTTGTTATTGTGTTTATTCTACCGGGCACTGACGGACTAAATCCTCCACCAAAGTATCCATAAGTAGCACTTTCAGGCCAACTTGCAAAGTTATTACTCTTTACATTTTGATATTGCTTTTTATAAACTTGGCGGAGACCAAAAACCCCAATTGCCATTTAACTACCCTTCTTGATAGACGTGAGACCCAACATGTGCAAGTCTAATATTAGTATTTAACCAAGCAGTATATCCAACACTCTTTGCTCTTTCAAAAAATGAAAAATCTTCTGGAAGATATGCCATGTCTTTTTTAAGTTCTAGAAAATAATGATAGGAGTTGTGATATTCCTTTTCTGTTGGTGGATGAGTACTATTATCAGTTGGTGGATAATATTTTAGTTCTTCTCCATATCTTTGAGAAATACTTTCAAAAACTTTTCTTTTAATCATAGCAAAACCAAATCCAATATTCTCAATCTTTACTAATTCTCCTTCCACTACTTCTGGTTTTGTAATATTATAGTTGTATCTAAGTGGAATACCTTTCATAGGATATGCTCCACATATAATATCTTTATCGTGCTTTAGGAGATTAAAAACATCTTCAGGATTAAATCCAATATCGGCATCAATGAACAGAATTCTTTCATATTCTGTATTGTTCATAAAGAAATTAACCATTTTAGATCTTGCTTGAGTGACAAGACTTTCATTTGCCATAGTAAGCAAACCATGATCTACTCCAGCAGTTCTCAATTCTTTTCCAAGATTAAACAATCCTTTTGCAGTCTTATCACTTACAAGACCACCATAACAAGGCATAGCAATTAACAAAGACATAAAATAATTCAAAAAACTTATACTATATATTTGCCAGAAACAGTGACCCCTAGACTATTAGTTGTTGAACCAACCGCAACAATAGTATCATTTGTCGCAAGATACTTTGGTTTTTCAAGTATTTCAATTACACTATTTTTTGGTATTGTCATATTGTAAACTAGATATCCCAATCTCACGCCAGCAGATACAGTTCCTCTATAAATCGAAATAGAAGCATCCACATCAATATTTAAGTTATAATTGCAAATTCGAATTGATTGTATTACTGATGGATATGTAGTTGAAGTAAATATTCCAGTTCCAGTTGAAGATGTTACAGTGGCTCCTGTGCCAACATAATTAGTGTCAGTTTTTGTGGAATAGACTACGAAAGCGTCCAGACCACCATCAATTCCAACAGCAGTGTTTCCTACTCCGGATAATGCTTGGAATCTTAAAATATCTGATGGATTTGCAATGATAGGTTGAGAGAGAAGTTCTGCAGAACCTTGATAAGGTATAACAACTCTTTGTACGGTTGGAACTGCAGATCCACCACTAAAATCATGTCTTGCGACAAGATATAGTTCATTTGAGAAAGTGTTAGTAACATGAATTGACTCGATAACATATTTTCTTCCTGCAGTTGATGGGAAAGAATAACCAATGCCTATGGTTGTTCCCGCAATTCCTGGTCCAACAAAAATGTCATTTGTTTGAGTTGTATTAATACCAACACCAGATGTTACGGAAATATAAATTGAAGTTGAAATGCCAGTATCAAAGGTGCCGGATCCTCCTCCACCACCTCCACCAGCAGCATTAATCGTAACATTACCTGTAGAATTAGAAATTGTAATGTTAGTTCCTGCTGTGATTGAAGTTACAATACCAGTTAGATTAGTTCCAGAACCGGTAGTTGTAAGATAAGTGCTACTATCAACACTACCATCAGCCTTTAAGAACTGACTTGAAGTTCCGCCAGACTTTACAAATGAAGTTGCAGTGGTTGCTCCAGAAATAACAGCACCAGAAGAAGTAACAATACCACTAAAGTTTCCTGATGTTGCAGTAAGAATTCCAATAGAAATTCCATTAACAGTGCTATTTCCTCTACCAGTTACAGAATTTAAAGTATCAGTTTCAGTATATGATGCTAGATAAGTACTACTATCAACACTACCATCAGCCTTTAAGAACTGACTTGAAGTTCCACCAGACTTTACAAATGAAGTAGCAGTAACAACACCAACACTAATATTAGGAGTTCCAGTTAATCCTTGTGCAACTGTTGCAATACCAGCAGTTGAGGCATAACTTACATTGATATCATAAGTTCCTGATAGTCTTGCAGAATTGATAGTTCCAGTAGTGATGTTTGCAGCATCAGCAAGATTAGTTGCAGTAGTAGCAGTACCGGTTAGGTTACCTACAAAACCACCAGAAGAAGTTGTAACACCAGAAACATTAAGTCCTTGAGACTGTAAGGTTCCAAAGACAGTCGCACCATATCCAGTGGTTTCAAACTCTTTTGTGTTGTCGTAATAGAGTTCTACTGCACCATTTGTGATGAACTTTGCTTTTGTTTCTGAAAGTGCTCCATCGGCAATAACAACATTATTATTACCACCAAGATATAAATCACCAGTTCCAACATCAGCAATATTGCTATGGGTTCCATTATGCCAAATTCTTAAATCATTACTATCGCCAAAATATAAACTATCATTATCACCAAGGAATACATTATTTTGGAATGTAGAAACATCAGATACAACTAATTGTTGAGTTTCGGTAGTTCCAAAAACAGTTACACCCACACCAGTGGTTTCAAATTTCTTGGAGTTGTCGTAATAGAGAGATACTGAACCATCAGAAACAAATTGAGCAAAATATTCTGAGGTTCCATACTTCAGAAAATTAAGTCCAGAAGATTGAATACTTAGTAATCCCGTTCCTAATTCCCGAATAACACTATTATTTCCATCATGATAAATCTCTAAATCTCCTCCATCACCAAATATCAACTTATCATTATCACCAAAGTAAGCAGAAGTTCCAAAACTTACAGCACCAGTAAATGTAGAAACTCCAGAAATATTCAGTTGTGGAACACTTAAAGTACTATCAGTGACTTGCATTCCACCAGCAGCAAGTCTTACATCATTAGGAACTTGTGTGCTACCAATACCAATCGCATAGTTACTAATCCAAGCATCAGTACCAAGTCCAGAGAAAGTTCCAGACTTAAACCACATAAACTTCTTATATGTGGATGGGTTTGTTTCACCTACTCCAACATCATAAAGACTGATGAGTGGTGTTCCTTCTGTTGATGCAATCGCAATACCACCGTGATTTGCAGTATTATCCGTAGAAGTATCATTACCTAGTGCATCAGTTCTAAATCCAAGAACAATATCAGGGTCATAAACCTTAAACTCAGTCGTGAATAAAGTAGCTGATGTACCACCGATTGTTATATTGCCATTAACATTTAAGTTTCGATTAACTTGAAGGTCTCTTGTAACAGTAACGTCTTGTGGTGCAGTGAATTGACTTGGAATACTTAATGTTGGTGAAGAACCTTCACCAGTTCCACTGGTAACTGTAATTTGATTTGCAGTACCTGTGATGTCTTTTACATAATCACCATAAGTATGAGTTCCAAGTCCAACAGAATTTACAGTAACACTTGATGCTGTTGTTGCAGTTCCTGTAAGAGCACCAATGAATGTAGTAGCAGTAACTACAC
>JACCDU010211264.1_pt1 | contig 21314 bp, 18 predicted proteins | sample 7446081 | NCBI WGS metagenome assembly JACCDU01 (sample SAMN15323447, study PRJNA562643) | freshwater metagenome | isolation source: river surface water | place: USA:Blue River Watershed | collected 2017-08-17
CATGTGAATCGTCCAAAAAGTTAATCATCATTCGGTTGGTGCGAGGAGGGGGACTCGAACCCCCACACCATTGCTGGCGTCAGGACCTAAACCTGGTGCGTCTACCAATTTCGCCATCCTCGCGGCACGGTGCCAGCGCACGTTGCGGCAGACGTCCGTTACAAGAAATGCAAAGGGCGACCCCGGTGTCAAAGCGGTCGCCCTGCGTCGCCGTACTCGTGGCTTTTGACTTCAGCCCGCGATTTTAGCTGAAAAACACCCTGCCCGGCCCTAAAAATGCGCCCGCCAGCGTCAGGCCACCCGCTTGACGCGGAACCATGCCGCATACAGCGCCGGCAGGAACAGCATGGTCAGCAAGGTGGCCACGATCAGGCCGCCCATGATCGCCACCGCCATCGGGCCCCAGAACACCGAGCGCGACAGCGGGATCATCGCCAGCACCGCCGTCGCGGCGGTCAGCACGATGGGCCGGAAGCGGCGCACTGCCGAATCGACGATCGCATCCCAGGCCGGGACGCCGGCTGCGATGTCTTGCTCGATCTGGTCGACCAGGATCACGGAATTGCGGATGATCATCCCGAACAGCGCGATCACGCCCAGTTGCGCGACGAAGCCGAACGGCCGCTGCAGGATCAGCAATGCCAGCGCCGCGCCGGCCACGCCGAGCGGGCCGGTCAGGAACACCAGCAGCGAACGCGAGAAGCTGTGCAATTGCAGCATCAGCAGCGTGAACACGATGAAGATCACCAGCGGCACATTGGCCGCAATCGCATCCTGCGCCTTGCCGCTGTCCGCAATCGCACCGGCCAGCTTGATCTGGTAACCCGGCGGCAGCTTTGCGCGCAAGGCATTGAGCTCGGGATCGATCTGCGCCGACACGGTCGGGCCCTGGATGCTATCCACCACATCGGACTGCACCGTGATCGCCCAGTCGCGGCCTTCGCGCCACGCAACGCCCGGCTCCCACACGAAGCGCGGCGTCGCCAGTTGCGACAGCGGCACCGCGCGCACAGGCCCCTGGCCGTTCCCGACCGGGATGCTGGCGCTGTTCAGCGCGGTGATGGTCGCTCGCTCATCCACCGGCTGGCGCATCACGATATCGATCAGTTTGTCGCGGTCACGGAACTGGCCAATGCGGGTGCCGGTCAGGATGGTGTTCGCGGCCCGCATCACGCTCTGCGAGCTGATGCCGAGCGCGCGCAGCTTGTCCTGATCCAGGTCCAGCCGCAGCACTTTCACCGACTCGTTCCAGTTGTCGTTCACGCCCAGCGCATTCGGGTTCTTGCGCATGATGGCCTTCACTTCATCGGCAATCGTGCGCACCTGGTCAATGTCGAGGCCGGTGACCTTGAACTGCACCGGGTAAGGCACCGGCGGGCCGTTCGGCAGCAGCTTCACGCGGCCGCGCACTTCCGGAAAATCGGTCTTGAACGCTTCGATGATTTTCAGTCGCATCGCATCGCGCGTCTTCGCATCCTTGGGCAGCACCACCAGCTGCGCGACATTCGACTGCGGGAAAATCTGGTCCAGCGGCAGATAGAAGCGCGGGCTGCCGGTGCCGACATAGGTCGTCACGCTTTCCAGCCCCGGCTGCTGCATGATGAATTGCTCGAACTTCTTCGCCTGCGCCTCGGTCGCCTGATACGACGAGCCTTCGGGCAGCCACATCTCGACCATCAGCTCGGGACGCGAGGAATCGGGGAAGAACTGCTGTTCGATGAACTTGAAGCCGAACACGCCAAGGAAGAAACCGCCCAGCGTCAGCACGATGGTGGTCTTGCGGTACTCGACGCACCAGTTCACCGTGCGTCGCAGCCGGGTGTAGAACGGCGTGTCGAACAGCTCATGATGACCATCGGCATTGGTGGCCGGCTTCACGCGCAGCAGCACATAGCCGATGTAGGGCGTGAACATCACCGCCACCACCCACGAGATCAGCAGCGCGATCACGTTCACCGAGAACATCGAGAACGTGTATTCCCCGGCGACCGATTTCGCAAAGCCGATCGGCAAGAAGCCGGCGGCCGTGATCAGCGTGCCGGTCAGCATCGGCATCGCGGTCGATGTGTACGCATAGGTGGCGGCATCGAAGCGCGACAGCCCTTCTTCCATCTTGCGCACCATCATTTCGACCGCAATGATCGCGTCATCCACCAGCAAGCCGAGCGCAATGATCAGCGCGCCCAGCGAGATCTTGTGCAGGTCGATGCCGAAGATCCGCATCGTCAGGAAGGTCGCCGCCAGCACCAGCGGTATCGTCAGGCCGACCACCAGGCCGGGACGCGCATCGATGCGGAACGGCTTCGTATGCAGCCCGAGCGACAGGAAGCTGACGGCCAGCACGATCAGCACCGCCTCGGCCAGCACCTTCAGGAATTCATTCACCGATTGCGCCACCGCGCGCGGCTGGTCCGCCACACGTTCGAGACGGATGCCGACCGGCAGCTTGGACTGAATCTCGGCTGCCTTGTCTTCCAGACGGCGACCGAGCACGATGATGTCGCCGCCCTTTTCCATCGCCACGCCGAGGCCGATCACTTCCTTGCCGTTGTAGCGCATCTTGTCGCGCGGCGGATCCTGATAGGCGCGCGTGACCTTTGCGAAGTCACCCAGACGGAAGCTGTTGCCATTCGCGCGCAGAGGAAGATTTTCGAGCTCCTGCACGGTACGGGTCTGGCCCGACACCCGCACCTGCAGGTTGTCGGTCGGCGTCACCAGTACGCCGCTGCCCTCGACTGCGTTCTGCGCATTGATCTGCTGTACGACCTGATCGAACGGAATACCGAGCTGTGCGAACTTCTTCGATGAAAACTCGATGTAGATCTTTTCTTCCTGCACGCCATACAGCTCGACCTTGGCCACCGACGGCACGCCCAGCAATTGCTGGCGCACGAAGTCCGCATAGTCCTTGACCTCGGCCATCGTGAAGCCGTCTGCCGACAGCGCAAAGATAGAGCCGAAGGTATCGCCGAACTCGTCATTGAAGAACGGGCCCTGCACGCCGCCCGGCAGCGTGCCGCGCATGTCACCGATCTTCTTGCGCACCTGGTACCAGCTGCTGCTGACATCCTTCGGCGGCGCCGACTCGCGCAGTTCGAGAATGATCAGCGTCTCGCCGGGCTTCGAATAGCTGCGGATCTTGTCCGCGTACGGCACTTCCTGCAGCGTCTTTTCAAGCTTGTCGGTCACTTGCTCGGCCATCTGCACCGCACTGGCGCCCGGCCAGTACGCGCGCACCACCATCGCACGGAAGGTGAACGGCGGATCTTCATCCTGACCGAGTTTCGAATAACTCATGATGCCGCCCAACAGCAGCACCACCATCAGGTAGCGGATGAACGGTATGTGTTCGAGGGCCCAGCGCGACAGGTTCAGGCGATGCTTCATTGCTTGGCCGCCGCGTCAGCTGCAGGAGCGGGGGCTGCCGGTGCTGCCGGTGCTGCCGACGCCGCCGGCACATTGGCGGCTTCAGGTGCGACCGCTGCGGTCGCTGCAGCCGGTGCCGCGGGCGCGCCCTTCAGCGCCGCCAGTTCCTGTCCCAGCACGGTCACCTTCTGACCTTCGCGCAGCATGTTGACGCCGGCAGTCACCACCGTCTGCCCATGGTCGATGCCGGACGCAATCACGACCTCGTTGCCGCTGGGCCCAGCCACCTGCACCGGCACCAGCCTGACTGCTCCGTTTTCCACCACCCACACCGACGTGTGGTCCTTGTTGTGGAACAGCGCGGTCAGCGGCAAGCGTATGCCCGGCATGGTGGCAGTCGCGAAGGCCACCGTCGCCGTCATGCCCAGACGGACTTCATTGCCTGCATTCGGTATGGCGACCCGCGCGCTGAAGGTACGGGTGGCCGGATCGGCCACCGGGGCTATCTCGCGCACGCGGCCAGTGATCGCGTCGTCCGGACGTGCCCAGGTGCGCACCGTCACGCTGGCCGCCTTGCGCAACGCATCGACCTGATCTTCCGGAATGCTGACGCGCACCTCGGTCTCGCCGGTGCGTGCGACACGCACCACCGGCGTGCCGGCCGCGACCACCTGGCCGACTTCGGCATCGATGCCGGTCACCACGCCATCGGCATCCGCGACCAGGCTCGCATAGCTGCTCTGGTTCGCCTGCACCTTGAGGCCGGCGCTCGCCTGTTCATGACTGGCGAGTGCCGCCTTGTACGCGGCTTCTTTCGCATCCAGCACGGCCTGGCTGACGAAGTTCTTTTGCCGCAGTTCGCGATAGCGCTCCAGCTCGGCCTTCGCCAGCGACAGCTGGCTGTCGGCCGCGGCCACGGCAGCGCGCGCCTGCGCCTGTCCCAATTGCAGGTCGGTCGCATCCAGCTGCATCAGCAACTGGCCGCGCTTGACGACGCTGCCCACATCGACCTTGCGCGCGACGATCTTGCCGCCGACACGAAAACCGAGGCGCGATTCATAGCGCGGCACCACCTCGCCCGACAGCTCGACCAGGGCCGAGCTACCGGCCGGCGACACCGTGACAGCGCGCACCGGACGAATGTCTTCTGTTTTCTCGACCTTCTTCGAGCAAGCCGACAGGCCAAGCGCTGCAGTCAATACCGCCAGCAGCGCAAGCCTCGGGTACGAGGCCAGCCGGGAACCGTGACGCGGAAGCGCGCGTTGAGTCATGTTTTTCCTTTACCATTCGGCCTGCCTTGGGCGTGGCGCGAATTGCAATATCAATGTGCTATGGATGAAACCGGGGCAGCCTCGACGACGCAGGGACACGCAGCCATCACCGAGCCGCACGGCGGTGCGAATGGGCGCGCGCCCTCTAACTGACTCAAGGGTCAGGAATTATAGCCAAAGCGCAAATAAATTTGTCAGCCGCCACTTCGCCCTATTCGTCCCACTACGAAAACTTCCCGGTCGCGTCACCGCTGCTGCCGCCGCGCATGCGGGCCTCGGTGCGCGTGGTGTATGCATTCGCGCGCAGCGCCGATGACCTGGCCGATGAAGGCGACGCGAGCGCAAGCGAGCGCATCGCCGCGCTCGATGCGTATGAAGCCGAGCTGGACCGTATCGATGCTGGCCAGCCTGCCGGCGATGCACTGTTTGCCGAACTGGCGCGCGTGCTGGCCGAGCATGACACGCTGAGCACCCGCCCGTTGCGCGACTTGCTGTCCGCGTTCCGCCAGGATGTGGTCACTGCCCGCTATGCAGACCGCGATGCGCTGCTCGACTACTGCCGCCGCTCGGCCGATCCGGTCGGACGCATCATGCTGGCGCTGCACGGCGAACGCGACGCGACACTGCTGCCGATGAGCGATGCGATCTGTAGCGCGCTGCAGCTGATCAATTTCCTGCAGGACGTCGCGATCGACTGGCAGAAAGGCCGTGTCTATCTGCCGCAGGAGGCGCTGCAGCGGCACGGCGTGAGCGAGCAGCAGATCGCCGATGGCGTGGTTGATGCGAACTGGCACGCGCTGATGCAGGCCGAGATCGACCATGCACGCGCACTGATGCTGGCCGGTGCGCCGCTCGCGCGTCGCGTACGCGGACGGCTGGGCTGGGAACTGCGGCTGATCGTACTCGGCGGCTTGCGCATCCTGGAAAAAATCGAGGCGGTCGACCATGACGTGTTCCACCAGCGTCCGACGCTGACCAAGGCTGACTGGTTGCTGCTGGGCTGGCGCTCCCTGCGCTTTGTCGGCTAGGATTCGCCCCCATGACCCCAGACCAGTACTGCCAGCAAAAGGCAGCCCAGAGCGGCTCCAGCTTTTATTACAGCTTCCTGTTCCTGCCGCCGCCGCGCCGCGCCGCGATCACGGCGCTGTATGCGTTCTGTCGTGAAGTCGATGATGTGGTCGATGAAACCAGTGATGCCCAAGTCGCGCAAGCGACGCTGGTCTGGTGGCGCAACGAGGTCGCGCAGATGCTAGCCGGCAGCCCCAGCCATCCGGTCACGCAAGCGCTGCTGCCGCACCTGCAGCCCTTCGGCATACGCGGCGAGCACCTGCTGGCAGTGATCGATGGCATGGAAATGGACCTCACGCAGAACCGCTATCTGGATTACACCGCGCTGCAACGCTATTGCTGGCATGTGGCCAGCGTGGTGGGCATCATGTCTGCCGGGATCTTCGGCTACACACAGCCGGCAACGCTGCAATACGCCGAAAAGCTCGGGCTCGCATTCCAGATGACCAATATCATCCGCGATGTCGGCGAAGATGCGCGTCGCGGCCGCATCTACCTGCCGATCTCGGAACTGCAGCAACACGGCGTGACCGCTGCCGAGATCCTGAAAGGCGAACACAGCGAACGCTTCGAAGCGCTGATGCGCTTCCAGACCCGGCGCGCGCAGGCGCTCTATGATGAAGCGATGTCCCTGCTGCCCGCCGCCGATCGCCGTGCACAACGTGCCGGCCTGATCATGGCCGCGATCTATCGCGCGGTGCTGGATGAAGTCGAGCGCGATGGCTTCCATGTGCTGCAACACCGGATCTCGCTGACCCCGCTGCGCAAGCTGTGGCTTGCGTGGAAGACCTGGGTGCGTGGTTGAGCAGCCTGGTACTGAGCGCATGAACGCCACCAGCGCCCGCCGCAGCATCGCCGTGATCGGCGCCGGCTGGGCCGGCTGTGCGGCAGCCGTCGAGCTCGCGCGCCGTGGCTGTGAAGTGCACGTGTATGAGGCCGCGCGCATCGCTGGCGGCCGTGCGCGCCGCATCGACCTGCACGGACAGGCCGTCGACAACGGCCAGCACATCCTGCTTGGCGCCTATCGTGACACGCTGCATCTGATGCATCAGGTCGGGCTGGAGCCGGCTTCATTGCTGCTGCGCCTGCCGCTGCAGATGCGCTATCCCGAACACGGCGACGGCATGCAGCTGGTCGCGCCGCGCCTGCCCGCACCGCTGCACATGGCTATCGGCGTACTGCGCGCACGCGGGCTCACCGCTTCCGACAAGCTGGCGATGGCGCGCTTTGCGAGTGCCGCGCGCTGGATGGGCTGGCGGCTGAATGTCGATTGCACCGTCGATGCGCTGCTGAATCGCTTCGGTCAGACCGAGCGGCTCACTCGCCTGTTGTGGCGACCGCTGTGCATCGCCGCGCTGAACACGCCGCCCGAACGCGCATCGGCGAAGGTATTCCTGAACGTGCTGCGCGACAGCCTGGCCGCGAAGCGACAGGCGTCTGACATGTTGCTGCCACGCGTCGATTTGTCTGCGCTGTTCCCGGATGCGGCAATGGCCTGGGTCGAAAAGCATGGCGGCTCGGTGACCCTGGGCGCGCATGTGCGTCAACTGTCCGCTGTCGATGGCGGCTGGCGCTTGCATGGCGATGGCATAGATGCGCAGCATGACACCGTGGTCGTCGCCACGTCGCCGTCACATGCGCAGGCCTTGCTCGCTGATCTGGTCGATGTACCGAGCTACGACTACGAACCAATCACGACCTGTTATCTGCACTACGATGCCGGCATCACGCTGCCGCATCCCTTCCTCGCGCTGGAAGACAACGCAGCGCAGCGACAGTGGGGACAGTTCGTGTTCGATCGCGGGCAGCTGGATGCGACGCAAGCGGGCTTGCTGGCCGTCGTCGTCAGCGCGTCGGACGCCGCGATTGCGGAAGGACATGACGCGCTGCTGGACCAGGTCTGTGCGCAACTGGCGCAGGCGCTGCAGATGCCTGAACTGGCGACGCCCGTGTGGCGCAAGGCGGTTACCGAGAAGCGCGCGACCTTTGCCTGTGTACCGGACCTGCAGCGGCCCGATAACGCCACCGCACATCGCGGGCTATGGCTGGCGGGCGATTACACTCAGGGAGACCATCCGGCGACGATCGAGGGCGCGGTGCGCAGTGGCTTGCGCGCGGCGGGATTGATTCTGAAGCAGGACGTTTGAGATTCCGGCTTACTGCAGCTCGCGCACCTTGCCCATCGCCTCGTCGATACGCTCGACCCCGATCACCTGCAGCCCTTCGATCTTCTGCTTCGGCATATTGGACTTCGGCACCAGTGCGATCGAGAAACCGAGCTTCGCCGCTTCGCGCAAGCGTTCCTGTCCGCGCGGCGCCGGGCGTATCTCTCCCGCGAGGCCGACCTCACCGAACGCGACCATGCCCTGCGGCAGTGGTTTGCTACGCATCGATGACTGTATCGCGAGCAGCACCGGCAAGTCTGCCGCCGGTTCGGTGATCTTCACGCCGCCGACCGCATTGATGAACACGTCCTGATCGTACGCAGCGACGCCCGCATGACGGTGCAACACCGCCAGCAGCATAGCGAGCCGGTTCTGCTCCAGGCCCACGGACAAGCGCCGTGCGGTCGGCACATGGGATGCGTCGACCAGCGCCTGTATCTCGACCAGCAAAGGCCGCGTACCTTCCTGTGTGACCATCACGCAGGAACCCGGCACCTGGTTTTCATGCTGCGACAGGAACAGCGCGGACGGATTCGACACACCCTTCAGCCCCTTGTCGGTCATCGCGAACACGCCGAGCTCGTTCACGGCGCCGAAGCGATTCTTGAATGCGCGCACCAGCCGGAAACTGGAATGCGTATCACCTTCAAAATACAGCACGGTATCAACGATGTGCTCGAGCACGCGCGGCCCGGCCAGCGCGCCTTCCTTGGTGACATGCCCGACCATGATGATGGTGATGCCCGATTGCTTCGCCACGCGCGTCAGCTGCGCGGCGCATTCGCGCACCTGCGCCACCGAACCCGGCGCCGAGGTCAGTGCATCCGAGTACAGCGTCTGGATCGAATCGATCACCGCGACCTGGGGTTTCAACTCGGCCAGTGTGTTCAGGATTTTTTCCAGCTGTATCTCGGCCTGCAGTTGCAGGTCGGACGCATCCACCGCGAGCCGGCGCGCGCGCAACGCGACCTGCGCACCCGATTCTTCGCCGCTCACGTACAGCACTTTCTTGATGCGCGACAGATTCGCGAGCGCCTGCAGCAGCAGCGTCGATTTGCCTATGCCCGGGTCGCCGCCGATCAGCACCACGCCGCCGGCCACCAGTCCGCCACCAAGCACGCGGTCGAATTCATCAATGCCGGTACCGAAGCGCGGCACATCGGCCGCTTCGATGTCGGCCAGCTTCATCACCGGCGCACCCTGTACCAGACCCTGCGGTTGTGCCGAAAAACGATGGCTGACCGTCTCGATCACGGTCTCGACCAGCGTGTTCCATTTGCCGCAGGCCGGACACTGCCCGGCCCATTTGTTGGACACACCGCCGCATTCGGTACAGGTGTAATTGGTTTTTGCCTTGGCCATTACGTTACCTGTGCTTCAAGAGCGAGAGGCGTTGTTCGACGGCAGCCCGCGCACTTCACGGCGCACGCGCGGCGTGATCGCGCACATCAATTCATAACCGATCGTGTCGGCTGCCGCCGCCACTTCATCGATCGGCAAGCCCTCGCCCCACAGCGTCACGCTGCTGCCGACCTGCGCCGCCGGCACCGGACCCAGATCCACACTCAGCATGTCCATTGACACGCGGCCCAGCAATCGGGTGCGCACGCCATCGACCAGCACCGGCGTGCCGGTCGGCGCATGGCGCGGGTAGCCGTCGGCGTAACCGCAGCTGACCACACCGATGCGCATCGGCTGATCGGCAGTGAAGGTACTGCCGTAACCGACACTGTCGCCGGCAGCCAGGGTCTGTACCGAGATCAGTTCAGCCTTCAACGTCATTGCCGGTTGCAACCCGAACGATGCCGCACTGCCGCCACCGGGCGAGCCGCCGTACAACATCACGCCGGGACGCACCCAGTCGCCGGCCATGCCGCGCGTCTGCGCTTGCAGCAGCAGTGCCGCTGAATTCGACAGGCTGACCTGCGCCTGCAAACCTTCGGTGCACGCGTTGAAGCGTTCCAGTTGCAATGCCGGCGTCAATGTTGCGGACGGGTTTTCTGCATTCGCGAAATGTGTCAGCAGTGACACGCTGCGCACTGCGGGCATCGCTTTCAGCTGCGCATAGACGTCGCGCACCCGCTCGGGCGCAAAGCCGAGGCGGTTCATGCCAGTGTTGACCTTCAGGTGGACATCGAGCCGCGCTGAACCTGACGCTGAACCCGACGCCGACCCAGACGTTGATAGCGGCGCCGATGCCAGCATCGCCAGCTGTGCGTCATTGTGGATCACGGGCTGCAATGCATGGGCCTGCATGTCGACGATGTCGGCAGCACAGAACATCCCCTCCATCATCATCACCGGCTTGTTCCAGCCCAGCTCGCGCAGCCGGACCGCACGATCGAGCTCCACCAGCGACAGGCCGTCGGCCTGCGCGAAGCCCTGCATGGCCCATGCGAGACCATGGCCATAGCCATCCGCCTTCACGACCGCCCAGATTCTGGCGTTCGGCATCGCGGCCTTCGCGACCAACAGGTTGGACTGCATCGCGGCGATGTCGGTAATGGCAATGAGGGGTCTGGGCATCAGGCGGGCTGCGTTTCTGTGTTTGCCTGCTATTTTACCCGCAGGCCCGAGGGGAAAAAGCTTTTCATGGTATAAAGCAAGCCGCCCAAGCCAGCAGCCTCACAGAACAGAATTCCCTGAATGAATCGCGGCTTTTACACCATCATGGCGGCGCAGTTTTTTTCGTCGCTCGCCGATAATGCCTTGCTGATCGTCGCCATTTCGGCGCTGGTGTCCATGCATTCCCCGGAATGGATGACGCCGATGCTGAAACTGTTCTTCGTGACTTCGTATGTCATTCTGGCACCGTTCGTCGGCGCATTCGCCGATGCCTTCCCCAAGGGCCGGGTGATGTTCATCACCAACCTGGTGAAGATCGTCGGCTGTATGATGATGTTCTTCAGCGTGCATCCGCTGCTCGCATATGCCGTCGTCGGTTTCGGCGCGGCCGCGTATTCGCCCGCCAAATACGGCATCCTGACCGAATTGCTGCCGCCGGAAAAACTGGTCGCCGCGAACGGCTGGATCGAAGGCCTGACGGTGCTGTCCATCATCTTGGGCACGGTGCTCGGTGGCGCGCTGGTCAGCGCCAAGTTCGCCGCGATGCTCAATGAACTGTTGCCCTTCAATCCCTTCGCATTGGGGTTGTCACTCGAAGTGGCGCTCGGCATCGTGATGCTGATGTACATCCTCGCGACGCTGTTCAACCTGAAGATTCCGCGCACCGGTGCGCATTATCCGAAACAGGAACACACACCCTGGCGGCTGGTGATGGATTTCTCGCATTGCGTGGTCACGCTGTGGCGCGATCGTCTGGGCCAGATATCGCTGGCCGTCACGTCCTTGTTCTGGGGTGCCGGCGCGACACTGCAATTCATCGTGCTGAAATGGGCCGAGAGTGCGCTCGGCATGCCGCTGTCGCGCGGCGCCATCCTGCAAGGTGTCGTCGCCTTCGGCGTGGCGTTCGGCGCGATGGCCGCTGCGCGCGTGATTCCGCTGAAAAAATCACTGAACGTGATGCCGGTCGGTTTCGCGATGGGCCTGATCGTCTGCGTGATGACCCTGGTCACCAGTACCAGCGTTGCGTACCCGCTGCTGGTGCTGATCGGTGCACTGTCCGGTTATTTCGTGGTGCCGATGAATGCGCTGCTGCAGCACCGAGGCCATGTACTGATGAGCGCCGGTCATTCGATTGCGGTGCAGAATTTCAGCGAGAACCTGTCGATTTTGCTGATGCTGGGCCTGTATGCACTTCTGGTGAAACTGGACCTGTCGGTGCATGTGGTGATCGTGCTGTTCGGTCTGTTCGTATCAGCGATCATGTGGTTGGTGATGAAAAAGCATGCGGCAAACCAGCGCGAATATGATTCGCTTCACCTGATCGGCGAGCAGAAGCACTTCGGCACCTGATATTTTCCCGTCAAGCTGTTTCGCGGTTCGATGCCGCCGCTGCGATGCTTGGCGTGCTTCTGCGCAGCGCTTCCAGCTGCCACTGCTCGGGCACCACGAAACCGCGATCCGCTTCTACCCAGTCATCGCCCTGCTGCAACAGCGTGACAGCCATCACCGGCATTCCGTCCTTCGCAAAACCTTGCGCGAGCTGTGCGGCTGCCTGCGGCAGCGTCAGCACGCGTTCGGCCGGCAGCCATACCGGCGCCATCCACTCCAGTCGTGACAGCAACGCGACGTGCGGTCCCGCATGGGACGGCAGTTCGGACAAGGTGCACCACCATCCGCGGCAATGCAGCGGCGAGATGCCGGACGCGCTGTCCGGCGCGGCATCGCTGCGCCGGTAGAACAGCCAGCCTTTTACCAGTGCCTGTGCGGCGACCAGCGGCCGCGGCAGCAATGACGCCGCCGCCGGATGCGCACCGAGCGCCAGCTGACGATCGAGGATCTTGCGCATCTTGCGACCCAGGGTATCGGCCAGGTTGGGGCCCACGAAATAATCGGCCTGCTGCACCGCCTGTACCAGTGGATCATCGGAACACAGCAGATAGAACTTGGTCGCCAGTTCCCAGTGCGTGAGGCCGGCATCCAGATCGAGCAGAAAATCGAATTCGCCCACCGTATCCTCGCCGCCCTCGGCGCGCGGAGCGCGCACCTGCAGCCCATGCGCATGCAATACGCCGCGATGGCGGAATGTCCATTCAAGCAGGTTCTCGGCATAGCGACCGAGGCGCGTGAAACGATGCACGTTCAGGAAAGCTTCCAGCGCCTGCGGCTCGGCATCGAGCTGCAGCAACCAGTCGTGTTCCGCGTCGGCGATGTCGGCAGGCAGGCGCGCGATGCGTCCGCCCCAGCGCGGCGCATCGGCATCGAACATGTCAGGCGCGGTCAGCAACCAGGCCAGCGCACGCACATGCGGATTGCGCAGCGTGGGCCAGCGGTGATGGAAGGCTTGCTGCAGCGGCGCCATCGCCGCCATCGGCACGGGACGGTTCACGCGCCGTCGATGATGCGCTGCGCGGTGCACAGGTCGCGCCAGGCCAGCGCCTTGTCGGCTGGTTTGCGCAGCAGATACGCCGGATGAAAGGTTGGCAGCAGCGGACGGCCTGCATAGCTGGCCGGTTTGCCGCGCACGCTTGACAGCGAACCGTCTTGCGGCAGCCCGAGCAAGGCCAGCGCCGCCACCTTGCCGAGCGCAACGATGATGTCAGGCTGGATCAGCGCGATCTGCCGTTGCAGGTAAGGCAGGCAGGCCGCGATTTCATCGGGGGATGGCGGACGGTCGCGGCCATCGGCGCCCACCGGTCGGCACTTCACGACGTTCGCGATATAGGTCGCTTCGCCCCGCGCGAGTCCAAGTGCACGCAACATGTTGTCGAGCAGCTTGCCGGCCGGACCAACGAAGGGCTCGCCCTGCTGGTCCTCGGTGCGGCCCGGCCCTTCGCCGACAAACAGCCAGCGTGCATTGCGGTCACCGACACCGGGGACGGCATGTGTGCGACCCTCGCACAGCCCGCAACGCGTGCATGCACGTATCGATGCCTCGAGCGTATCCCAGTCCATCATGGCGATGTCGTCGCCGGACGCGGCCATCGGCTGAGTGTCAGCGGACGGCGACGATGGTGCGACGGTTTCAACACCACGACGCACCCAGACCGGTCCCAGCCCCATCTGTTCCAGCTTGCGCAGGCGTTCCGCGTTCGTCATCACAACACTCCGTTACGGTCGGCGCCACTCGCCGCTTGCAGTGGCAGGCGCATCACGATCGCATCTTCGCGGCTGCCGGCGGCGGCCGGATAGTAATGCTTGCGCACACCGATCTGCACGAAACCAAGGTGCCGATACACCGCCAGCGCATGCAGGTTCGACGGCCGTACTTCCAGCAGGATGGACGACATGCCGGAACCAACAGCGCGTTCACACACCTTGTCCAGCAAACGACGGCCCAGCCCCTGCCCCTGCCGGTCCGGTCGCACGGTGATGTTCAGCAGATGCACTTCGTCGACCACCGGCATCAGCAGAAAATAGCCGGCAATGCGTCCACCGGATTCGCGCATGATCCATGCGTCGTAACCGCTGTCGAGCGAATCGAGGAAATTGCCACGGGTCCAGGGAAAGGGATACGCATCATTTTCAATGCGCGTGACTTCATCGACATCGGCCACGCGCATCGCCGCAAAGGACAGCGGCACACCCGCCGACGCGTGGGCGGCTGCATCCAGCACCGAACTCATGCACCGGCTCCCGACGCAGACGCCACTGGCGTAGCCGATGCAACCGACGCAGCCGATGCAGCAGGGGCTGCAGAACCAGCCGATGCAGCCATGCGCTCCGCCGTGGTCAGCGCGACCTTGTTGCGCAGATAAAAAGCCTGAGCATCCCGCGGCGCGAGCAAGCGTCCTTCGTTCAGCATCGTGACGGCCAGTGCAGCGACCGCGCTGGCATGCGGCATCACCGCCGGCAGGCGAGGCATATCACCAAGCTGTGCAAAGCTGTCCGGATACGCGGACAAGCCATTGCCGCATACCACCATCGTTCCGGTTGCGGGCATCGGGGGCATCGGGTGCGTCGAGCGCATCGGGGTCACCGCCGACGCCGCCGACAGCGCCGGCTCCGACACCACCTGCCAGCGGCCGGTGTCCTGATCAAACCGATATTGCGCCCAATAGACCTCGCCCATGCGCGCATCGAGCACGGCCAGTACCTCATGGGCTGCACCGGATTGCCGGACTGAATCCGCCATGGCCATCAGCGTATCGACCGCCGCCACGCGCAGGTTGGCTCCATACGCGAGGCCCTGCGCGAGGCCGCAGGCCGTACGCACACCGGTGAAGGACCCCGGCCCCATCCCGTACGCCAGCGCATCGCATTGCGCCAGCCGGATCCCGGCGTCACCGAGCACGGCTTGCACCATCACCGGCACGCTCATCGAATGCGTCTGTGCGCCCGATGATTCCCGTACGCGCAACTGGCCACGATGCAGCAGCGCCACCGATGCCAGCTCGGTGGAGGTTTCGATCGCGAGGATGGTGGGCGCATTGGCGCTGGCGACGGCAGCGTGCGCAGGAACGGGGGTGGACATGGTCGTCATTTTACCGTGCCGATGGTGGGCATCCCGTGCGGCGATGTCACCGGGTCTGGTGCTCACACGCCTGCGCGCTGCCAACAGCGTCGTGATGCCGATCATCAGCTGCACTGGGGTAAAATCGTCGCATGTCTGCGCTTTTCCTCGTCCCCGAACAGTTCCCGCAACTCGCGTCGGCGCTCGCGTCAGGTCGATGGGTGGTGGCCTGCCTGTGCGCCGGCTGGTGCGATGTGTGCAAGCAGTACCGTGCCGGCTTTGAAGCGCTGGCCGACGATCATCCGGAAACCTTGTTCGTGTGGATCGATATCGAAGACCAGGCTGATCTGGTCGGTGATCTGGATGTCGAAAACTTCCCGACCATCCTGATCCAGCGCCATGACATCGTTGCGTTCTACGGCACGATGATGCCGGAACCGCGACAAGTGGTGCGGCTGTTGGAAGCACAGCAGGAACGCAGTGACGATGAGCTACGCCGTGAAGCGGCCGGCTCGGCCGAGCGCCAGCAATGGCAGCGTGACTGCAATCTGCTCGCACGGCTGGACGAGATTCGTTCCTGATTCAGCCCAGCCGCAACGGCAGACTGCGCAAACGCTGTCCGGTCAACCGGTAGACTGCGTTGGCAACGGCCGGCGCAATCGGCGGCGTACCCGGCTCACCAACGCCCTCCGGATGTGAGCCTCCCTGCAGGATCACGACCTCGATCTCTGGCATCTCCGGCAACCGCAAGGTGCGGTAGTCATGGAAGTTCGACTGCTGCACGCGGCCGTCACGCAAGGTGATTTCATCATGCAGCGCGGCGGACAAGCCGAACGCAATCGCGGACTCGACCTGCTGCCGCACCCCTTCCGGATTGACCGCGAGCCCGCAATCAATTGCGCAGCTGACCTTGTGCACCTGTATCCGCTGTCCATCGACTGACACTTCCGCCACCTGCGCGACGATGCTGCCAAAGCTCTGGTGCAGCGCGACCCCATGCGCGCGCCCCGGCTCGGGCTCGCCGGCCAGCCGCAGCACCGCATCCAGCACCGCGCGATGGCGCGGATGTTTCTTCAGCAACGCACGCCGGAATGCGACCGGGTCGTGCCCGCCCGCATGCGCGAGTTCGTCGACGAAGCTCTCCTTGAAGAATGCATTCTGCGAATGCCCGACCGAGCGCCAGGTACCTAGCGGCACCGGTGTGTCCACGATCGCATGCGACACACGCTGATGACGCACTTCATACGGATGGTCGAACAAACCTTCGCACGTGGTCTTGTCGGGTCCGGCCTCGGGCAGCCCGAACGCGCGATGCGTGAGTCCGTGAATGGCAGAGCCGGATGCCGAATGACTGCGAAAACCCAGCCACTGCCCGTCCGCATCCAGCACGCCTTCCAGCCGCGCAATCGATGCCGGCCGGTAAAAGTCATGCCGCATATCGTCCTCGCGACGCCACATCAGCTGCACCGGCGCACCGTCGAGTTCGCGCGCCAGCGTGACCGCCTGTACCACCATGTCCGTATCGAGGCGGCGACCGAAGCCGCCACCGAGCAGCGTCACATGCAGTTCAACCTGCTGTTCCGGCACACCGGCCACACGCGCCGCCGCCGCCACCGCAACGGACGGCACCTGGGTCGGCACCCACAGCTTCACGCGTCCATCGGCAAACTGCGCGGTGCAATTCACCGGCTCCATCGCTGCATGCGCAAGCAAAGGCGCACGGTATTCCGCACGGACGGTCCTGGTGCCTGGCTGGCTGGCCAGCCCGCCGGGGTCGCCCACGCTGTAATACGCAAAGCCTTCATCGGTGTCCAGCGCATCGGCCAGCGATTGCATCATGGCTGCGCTGTCGAGCTTGCCATGCGCACCGGCTTCCCAGCTGAGCTCCAGCTTCTTCACCGCCTGCAATGCATGCCAGCGGCTGTCGGCCACCACCGCGACGGCATCCGGTGCGCCGGAGCGATCGGCACGCAGGGGCATCACTTTCTTCACGCCGCGCATCGCAGCCACCGCATCAGTGTTCGAGGTACCGAGCGCACCACTGAACACCGGGCACATCGCGACATTGGCGTACAACATGCCGGGCAGTTTCACATCCATGCCGAACACGGCGCTGCCATTGACCTTGGCAGGCACATCGATGCGCGGCGTGGGGCGGCCGATCAATTGAAACGCTTTGCGATCCCGCAGCTTGAAATCCACCGCACCGATACGGGCGGCCGCGGCTGCCAGTTCGCCATAGCTGGCCGACAGGCCGGACGGATGGGTAACGCGGCCAGCACCGGTCTGGCATTCGGCCGAGGGCACTTTCCAGTCACGCGCAGCGGCGGCCACCAGCCGCGCACGTGCGGCAGCGCCAGCCTCGCGCATCGGCAACCAGCTGTCCTTCACGCTGGACGAGCCACCGGTCACGATCAGGCCGAGCTCGCGCATTGCCTTGACCGTCATCCATTGGATGCCGCGCTTCAGCCAGCCATGGTCATCCGGATGAAAAGGCAGGCCATCGGCAGCCATGGTGGTGTCGCCGTAGATCTTGCGCATCGGCGCCTGCCGCACATCCACCATGGACAGCGGCACATCGAGCTCTTCGGCCACCAGCATCGGCAACGCAGTCATCACGCCCTGCCCCATCTCGCTCTTGGCCAGCATCACCGTGATGCGACTGTCGCGCGCGACCAGCACCCAGCCGTTCAGGGGTATGCGGCCGGCGAGATCGTCGGGCGGATCGGCATCGAGTCGCTGCCGGGGCGGCATCAGGCCCCAGCCGACCACCAGCGCGCCGGTGACGCCGAGGCCGCCGAGCAGGAAGCGTCGGCGTGTGTTGGATGCAGCCTTCTTGCGGCCGCTGAAATCGGGTGCGGACTTGGCCATGGTGCTCTTCGTTTTCTGCCACGATTCATGTCATGCTAACCGAAACCGCTGCCGGTGCTGATCGCAGGCAGCGTGCGCAGCGGTGCCTCAGGAGATGTCGATGACGCAGAGCTTCTTCCAGTCCTTCATCCTGCTGTTGCTGGTGACGGACCCGTTCGGCAATGTGCCGCTGTTCGTCGCGACCTTGCGCGAGGTGGCGCCCGAGCGACGCCGCCGGGTCATCATGCGCGAATGCCTGATCGCATTCGGACTGCTGCTGGCCTTCATGTTCATCGGCCGCCCGTTTCTGGAAGCGCTGCAGCTGAGCGAAGTATCGCTGCGCATCGGCGGCGGCGTGATCCTGTTCCTGATCTCGCTGCGGATGATCTTTCCTTCGCCGGAAGGCATCTTCGGCAAGCCCGACGGCCGGAGCGCCGAACCGCTGATCGTGCCGCTCGCGATACCGGCGCTGGCCGGGCCATCGGCGCTGGTGACGGTGCTGCTGTTTTCATCGCAGGGCGCGATGGCCACCTGGCTGTATGTGGCAGTGATCTCGCTGGTGGCGCTGGTGTGGCTGGCGGTGCTGCTGTCAGCCGAGCGCCTGCAGCGCGTGCTGGGCGATGCCGTGATGACGGCATTCGAGCGCCTGATGGGCCTGATCCTGACCGCGATTGCGATCGAGATGCTTCTGGCCGGCATACGTGCGTATATCGCTTCACTGTGACGGCAGGTCAGTGGTGCAGTCTCGGCAGCGGATGAACCCTGACCTGCTGCGCAGCGCGCAAAGCCGGACAAGCCGCCGCGTTTATAACCTGCTAGCCGCCTAATCTTCAGCGACTTTAACGTTTCCAACGCAAAAACGGGAGTGCTTTCGCGGTATTATTGCGTTTAGGTCAATAATCGCAGCATCCCATGGATCAGTTCAAGCAGATTTCCACCTTTGTCGACGTGGCCGCCCGCGGCAGCCTGTCCGCGGCAGCACGTGCCGAAGGCATCGCGCCGGCCGTGATCGGCCGCCGCCTCGATGCGCTTGAAGCGCGGCTGGGCGTGAAGCTGCTGCAAAGGACCACGCGCAAGATCGCGCTCACCAATGAGGGCGTAGCCTTCCTCGAAAATTGCCAGCGCATCCTGCATGATCTCGAGAATGCCGAAGCCGAAGTCTCCGAGCGCAGCGCGCGTCCCAGCGGCCACCTGATCGTGTCCGCACCGGCCGGCTTCGGCCGCCAGCACGTGGCGCCGCTGGTGCCGTCGTTTCTGGCCGAGCATCGCGATGTGACGCTGACGCTGAACCTGAATGATCGCGTGGTCGATCTGATCGGCGAAGGCATCGATGTCGCGATCCGCATCGCCGACCTGTCGGACTCCAGCCTGGTCGGCGTGAAGCTGGCCGACAACCGCCGTGTGGTGGTCGGTTCCCCGGATTACTTTCGCAAGCATGGCCGCCCGAAGACGCCGGACGAGTTGTCGCGCCATAACTGCCTCGCGTTCTCCAGCGCCGGCAGCCAGCGCGGCTGGACCTTCCGCATCAATGGTCGCAATGTGACGATGAAAGTCTCGGGCAGCATGGGCTGCAATGACGGCGCCGTGCTGCATGACTGGTCATTGGCCGGCAAAGGCCTCGCATGGCGCTCGATGTGGGAAGTGGGCAGCGAGATCGAATCCGGCCAGCTGGAGACGGTGCTCGATGACTATGCGTCGCAGGGTAATGATGTGTATGCGGTATTCGCGCAGCGCCAGCACCTGCCGTTAAGGATACGCACCTTCGTCGATTTTTTGCGGCGCGCATTTGCGGAGCCGGAATACTGGCGCAAGAAGAAGCGCGCATGACAGCGCGCACATGAAAGCTGCGCATGAAAGCTGCGCATAAAAAAATCCCCGGCATGCCGGGGATTTCTGTTTTGCCTGCGACCGGTTGCCGCTGGCAACCACGCAGGCGATCAAGCGGTCTCAGACCGGCTTGATGTTCGACGCCTGCAGGCCTTTCGGGCCGCTGACCACGTCGAATTCCACTTTCTGGCCTTCAGCCAGCGACTTGAAGCCGTTCGACTGGATAGCCGAGAAGTGAGCGAACAGGTCCGGGCCGCCGCCGTCGGGCGTGATGAAACCGAAACCCTTTGCGTCGTTAAACCATTTCACAGTACCAGATGCCATGACAATTCCTTTCATTGGATAAGCAGCTCTTGCGTATCCTGGTTAAGGCGGGAACACCGCCGGATGACCGTCTCAACCAAGTGAGGAATGACAGACTGATACTGCACCACTGCTACCTGAATCTCAACGTGAGCCGGATTATACGGCAGATTTCCAGCCCACCTGGCAAACTGACCAACTATTTGCGCTGGATCGAAACAACACTTGCGCATAACTTGCAACAATCAGCGCCGCCGCAGGTGCGCTGCGGACGCTCCGAACGACGCGATCGGCACGCGCCGAGCCTCGAATCCGGCGTGACACACATGCCGGAAACATGCTGTCAGGCTACGGCAGCTGGTCAAATCGACTATAGTCTCGTGCATGATGAATTTCGATGTCGCCATTGTCGGCAGCGGTCTCGCCGGCCTGTCGGTGGCCCTCCACCTCGCGGATTCCCGCAAAGTTGTCGTTATTTCCAAGCGCGCGCTGCGCGACGGCGCCAGTGACTGGGCCCAGGGCGGCATTGCCGCCGTGCTCGACTCGCATGACAGCCATGACCAGCATGTGGCCGATACGCTGGTGGCCGGCGCCGGCCTGTGCGATGAGACCGCGACGCGCGCGATCGTGTCGCAGGGCCGAACCGCGATCGAATGGCTGATCGCGCAGGGCGTGCCCTTCACCCGTGACGAGCAGGCCGAGCTCGGCTTCCACCTGACCCGCGAAGGCGGCCACAGCCAGCGCCGCATCATCCATGCGGCCGATGCGACCGGCCATGCGGTACAGCTGACACTGGAAGAGAAGGTGCGCCGTCACCCGTGGCGGTATCGGGGTTGGTGGTGTAGAGGTACACCTTGCCCGCGCCGCCGGTGGCCAGGATGGTGTGCGGTGCCCGGAAGGCCACCACCTCGTCGCGGGTCTCGTCCAGCGCATACAGACCCAGGCAGCGCTGCGGCGCCAGGCCGATCTTGCCGGCGACGATCAGGTCCACCAGCATGTGGTGCTCAAAGAGCGTGATGTTGGGTGTGCGCCGTACGTGCTCGATCAGGGTCTGCTGCACGGCGGCGCCGGTGGCGTCGGTGACATGCACGATACGGCGCGCGCTGTGCCCGCCTTCGCGCGTGAGGTGCAACTGCCCGTTCTCCTGCGAGAAAGGCACGCCGAGCGACCGCAGCCAGTCGATGCTCTCAGGGGCGTGTTCAACCACGAAACGCGTGGCGGCGGGATCGGACAGGCCCGCGCCGGCGACCAGCGTGTCGTCCACGTGCGAATCGAAGGTGTCGCCCCGGCCCACCACGGCCGCGATCCCGCCCTGGGCCCAGCCACTGGAGCCGTCGGAGAGGGCGCGCTTGGTGATCACGGCGACGCGCTGCGTGGGTGCCAGGTGCAGGGCGGCAGACAGGCCGGCCAGGCCGCTGCCCACGATGACCACGTCGAAATCCAGCGTCG
>JACCDU010150061.1_pt1 | contig 21313 bp, 17 predicted proteins | sample 7446081 | NCBI WGS metagenome assembly JACCDU01 (sample SAMN15323447, study PRJNA562643) | freshwater metagenome | isolation source: river surface water | place: USA:Blue River Watershed | collected 2017-08-17
GGTCAATCGAATCCGCATGGCAAGGATTTAAAAATAGATTGTAAGCAATGCCATACATCGGGAAGCTGGAAAATGGCAACCATGGATGTGAAATTTGATCACTTCAAGGAAACAGGATTTGAATTGGAAGGTCAACACAACAAATTGGAATGCAAACGTTGCCATCAAGATTTAAGCTTCAAAGGCCTTGGAAATCAGTGCGTTGATTGTCATAAAGACGTACATCAAATGAGTGTAGGTAATGATTGTAAACGTTGTCATACTTCTGAAAATTGGTTTGTTCAGAATATAGCAGACATCCATTCAGAAAACGGTTTTTTATTGGAAGGTGCTCACGTAACGGTATCGTGTATCGATTGCCATAAAAATAACAATTCCCAAATTTGGAACCGTTTGATCAGTCAGTGCATTAGTTGCCATCAAACGGATTACAAAAACACGCAAAATCCCAATCATCAATTAGCGGGATATGGCACGGATTGTATAGAATGCCACTCACCGCAATCTCCTGTTTGGAAATCCGAGTTCTTTCATTATTTCTTTCCACTTACCCAAGGACATAATGGTTTAACCTGTGTTCAATGTCATCAAAACAAACCTTTTCAACAAGCCAGTTCGGAATGCATTAGCTGTCACCAAAATGATTATAAAAATGCATCTAACCCCAATCACAAACAATCTGGGTTTCCTACCGACTGCGCAAAATGTCACACCACCCAAGTCGGATGGGCACCTGCCAAATACGATGATCACGATGCCGATTTTTTCCCAATTTATTCAGGGAATCACAAAGGTGCTTGGACGAAATGTACAGATTGCCATACCAATTCAAACAACTTTGCATCATTCAGTTGCATTGATTGTCACGAACATAATAATCAGGCCGATTTAGCGGATGAACACAACGATGTTCGCGGATATTCCTTCCAAAGTAAAGCATGTTTTGAATGTCATCCAAAAGGAAGTGAATAACCAAATTATGAATAGATCGATTTTTTTGCAAAAGTGGTTATTTTTCAGTATATTAATGATTTATACACTGAATTCTACTTTAGCACAAAGTATATCTTCTACGAGCGTTTCACAAACGGGAGTAGTTTCATACGTTTCTAAGGAAAGTGTTTACGTTCGTTTTAATTCCACTTCGGAAATTAGATTAGGTGACACCTTATTTCAATTTGGATCCAGAAAACCAGTTTTGATCGTTTCAAAAAAATCATCCATTTCCACCATTAATACACGAATTGGATCCACTAATTTATTAATTGGGGACAGTATTTTGTTCTTTGCGAAAATTCAAACTCTTAAAACCATCCCCAAAAAAGAAGAAAATTTGATTCTTCGCGACGGTAAAAATCAAATCATTCGATCTGCCGATTCCGTAGTTCGCAAAAGCATCCCCCAAGAAACAACAACAAAAAGCTGGTTGTGGCATGGAAATAACAGCATCACATCACGATACAATCAGACATTAGGCTCTGAAGCTAACAGAGGGATGAACCAGCAATACGGTCGGTTTCACGTGCGCGGCGCGAAAAATGATTCGCTAAATAGTTTGGCAGTGCATTTGAGTGGTAACTACCAACAATTCAGTTCGAGTTTCCGAAGTTCAGAAGCACCTAAAGCAGGACGACTTTATTTGAATCAGGCTGAAATACAATGGAGGCCGAATTCCGCACTTGAGTTTCGCCTGGGTAGAGGATTTCAAAACGGTTTAAGCAGCATGGGGGCATTGGATGCTGCTCGAGTCTCCTATAAAAAATATCAATTACAGTTAGAGGCTGTGGGTGGTTTTGCTCCTAATTTCAGGACTCATCAATTTTCAACTGAAAACTTGGCATACGGTCTTTCATTAAAAACCGAACAGTATAAAAAAACTATTAAATGGGATGCGAGTTTGGGTTGGATAGATCAGTATTCGCAAGGTCAAATTGATCGAAGGTTGATGCTGTTGCAAGGAAGCATATTCAATAAAAAGTCCTATGCTTATTTCTTAATTGAAAACGATTTCACTCAAGGAATAAATGAGTCTAGAGTTCAAAGTACTTATGTTTCGATGCAACATCGTTGGAATTCTAAATGGAATTCATTTTTCTCGTACGATACACGGACACCGTGGATTTATTGGCGAAGTTATGATCAATTAACCATTGATGATTTAATGGAGCGTGAAGCACAAAGAGGATTCCGGGTGCGATTAAATTATAAGTCGTCCAAAAATATCAATTGGGGATTTCAATCCACCGTAAGAACCACGAATTTCAAAAAAGATATGATGCTTTTGGGTGTGAATGTTACAAGAAGTAATTTGTTTTGGAGGGGAAGTTCATTAAGCTATCGGTTGAATTTGGCAGATTATAATAGTCTGTGGCAAAATGCGCAACAAATAATTCGCTGGAGCATGTATAAACAGAACCAACAGTTCTCTATGTACTACCGAAGTAATTTATATTCTCGCAGAATAGAGTTGGGCAGCATATTCAATCAAAATTCCGCAGGACTTCAATATTCTTTTCCTTTGAAAAAAGGGTATGAATTGGATGCCTTTTTTGAGTATAATTTTCAACAACAACAACAGCACCTATTTTGTTATTTAACTTTGAACAAACGATTTTAAAATGAAGTTATTATCTGTATTACAAATTGCTGCCCTTGGGGCTTTAGGATGCACCAACTCGAACGAGTTAAAACCCATTGATTCTGAAAAAAATGGATTGAAAACAGGAATTTTTGGTGGAAGTAATTCAGAAAACAATTCAGGAGCATCTGGAGCGGCAGGTGAAATTCATTCTCATCATGACATAACGGTGCTTGAGCACATCCCTGGACAGAGATATTCTTACATGAAGGTGAAAGAAAATGAGGATGAATATTGGATTGCAACCATGAAGGGTGATTTTAAAGAGAATGAATCTTATCATTACCATGAAGGAATAGAAAAAACGGATTATAGCAGTACCGAGCTCTCGCGCACATTCGATCGAATCGTTTTGGTATCAGAACTACTTTCACCGGATGCACATGAAGGTCAAAACAATGCCTCTATGCAACCCAATGAAATCAAAATCGATAAAACAGAAAAAATTACCATCCCCAAAAGTTCCACGCCTATTAAAGATATTATTTCACAACCCGCTCGATTCAAGAATAAAACGATCGAAATTACTGGTAGAGTAACCAAAGTTAACCCAGGAATTATGGACCGGAACTGGATTCATATTTACGATGGCACCAATGGTAACTTCGATTTTGTATGTACTTCAAAACAAGATATTCCTGTTGGACACCTCATTACTTTAAAGGGCACTGTGGTTTTGAACAAAGATTTTGGCGCTGGATATACCTATGAAATCTTGATGGAAAATGCACAAGTAAAATGATGAATTTACTAAAAAAAGGGGTTCTCAGAATCATTAATGAGAGAACTGGTTTGCTCTATGTTTTGCTATTTACCATCGCAATTGCTGTAGCGACTTTTATTGAAAACGATTACGGAACCGAAACCGCGCAAAAACTAATTTACACCACTACATGGTTTGAATTACTCATTGCCCTTATTGGTTTGAGCGTAGCCTACTCTATGTTCAAATATCAGTTGTGGAAACGCAAACAATATGCTGTACTTATTTTCCATTATGCCATTTTAATTATCATTCTTGGCTCGGCAATTACCCGATTTTGGGGATTTGAGGGAATGATGAATATTCGAGAAGGGCAAACTCAGAACCAATTTGTTAGCTCTGAATCCTATGTTTCGTTGTTTTTCACGGACAAAAACAATCAAAATTATGAGATGAAACACCGAGTTTTATTCTCATCATTGGGTAAAAATCAGTTCCGAGAAATTTATCAAATTAACGATCAAAAAGTTCAAGTAACTCTCAAAGAATTCATTCCCAACTGTAAAGAAGATGTTGTTCAAGATCCGAACGGCAAACTTGCAGTGAAAATTGTGGTTCCCGGTAAAGGTGGTAGAATCGAAGAATTCTTGGAACAAGGAGATGAGAAAAATATTGGTGGTGTCAATTTTAGTTTTAAGGATGAATTTGCGCCCGGAAAAATTCAGATTGCTTGGCAAAATAATCAACTTTTCATTCGAACCAACGAAAACATGTCGGCATTGGAAATGGCAACACAAAATCAAGTATCGTTTCCATCTGACACAGGTCTAGTTCCATTGATGCTCCGATCTTTATACCAACTCAATGGCATTCAATTTGTTATTCCAGAGTTCCAAAACGGAGTTAAAACGGTATTGATTTCTGAGTCACCCAAACTCAAATCTGAAAGTGTAAATGCTGTCAAACTCTTAGTTGAATATAAAAATCAATCGCAAGAAATTTTGGTTAGAGGCTCAAAAGGTCTAATTGGTCAGCCTGTAGAAGCTCATTTCGATGACTTAAACATTCAATTTCAATATGGAGCTATTTTAAAATCGCTTCCTTTTTCAATTCAACTCGACAAATTTGAATTGGAACGCTACCCAGGAACCAATAGTCCCGCTTCATTTTCCAGTTTTGTGCAAGTTGAAGATCCCCAAAACGGAGATTCGTATGACTACCATATTTATATGAATCACATTCTGGATCATGGTGGATATCGATTCTTTCAATCTTCATACGACCAAGATGAAAAAGGCACATATTTAAGTGTAAACCATGATTTTTGGGGAACTTGGGTTAGTTATTTGGGATATTTTTTACTCACGTTAGGGATGATCTGGACGCTTGTAGACAAAAAAACTCGATTCGCCATGTTGCGTAAAACAGCAAATAAAATGGGAATAGTAATCCTGTTTGCTTTGATTCCCGGTTGGACTTTGGCGCAAAACCGAATCGAACCCAAAATAACAGTGCCATCAGAGGTTCATGCCAAAAAAGTTTGTGAAATTTTAGTTCAGGATGTTCAGGGTAGAATGAAACCCATGCATACTTTTAGTCGTGAAATCATGCGAAAAGTTCATGGTTCTGAAACTTTAAAAAACATTTCGGATAATTCTTACTCAGCTGATCAAATTATTTTAGGAATTTGGGGAGCGAATGAGGAATGGTATCAAGTTCCATTCATAAAAGTTGGTTCCGATGATTCATTAAGAAAACTATTAAATGCAAACCAAGTGGAACATCTTTCTTTTCGCGATTTTTTTGATAACGAGGGAAATTATCTTTTACAATCTCAGATAGAAATAACTTCCCGGAAAGCAGATAAAGAAAAAGGCACATTCGACAAAGCTCTCGTTGCTCTAGATGAACGAGTTAGCATTATGAATATGCTTTTTTCTGGTACATTATTTAAGTGGATTCCTTTAGAGAATGATTCTAATCGCACTTGGGGTTCCGCACACGAACACAATCACGACCACAATCAAGTTGATAGTCGTAATTCCGAAGTTTCTGCACGATTTTTTGACTCCTATAAACAGGCACTCCACGACGGAATTGAACACAACGATTATAAAGCTGCTAACGATTTGATTGATGACTTAAACCAATATCAAATCATGGCCGCTGCGGATTACATTCCCAGTAAAAACCAAAGAAACATTGAAATCATATTGAATAAATCCAGCATTTTTATACGTTTAGCTGTGATTAATACTTCCATTGGAATCCTATTCTTGATTGCCTTGTTTTTAAGTATTTTTAGACAAAACAAGTTGATTATCAAACTACATAAAATCCTATTGATTTCGGCTTTGATTTCTTTTGGATTGCATACCTTAGGTCTAGCTGCAAGATGGTATGTATCTGAGCGAGCACCATGGAGCAATGGCTATGAATCCATGATTTATATTGCGTGGACAGCTGGACTGGCAGGATTAATTTTCAATCGAAAGTCACTAGGTGGAATGGCATCAACGTTTGTACTTTCTGGAATCATGTTATTCATTGCTCACTTAAGTTTCCTAAATCCCGAAATTACACCGTTGGTTCCAGTATTAAAATCCTATTGGTTAACTATTCACGTTTCAATGGAAGCTGGTTCCTATGGTTTTTTACTGTTGGGGGGAATTATTGGGTTGTTAAATCTACTGTTGTATGTTACGGTAACATTTAATCAGAAACACAATTCCACGATTGCATTGCAAATTGAGCACCTAACGAAGTTAAGTGAAATGACAATCACAGGAGGATTAATTATGTTGGCCATTGGAACTTACTTGGGCGGAGTTTGGGCAAATGAGTCTTGGGGAAGATATTGGGGATGGGACGCTAAAGAAACTTGGGCATTGGTTTCCATTATGGTGTATGCCTTGATTTTACACATGCGATTTATTCCGAAACTTCGGGGGAATTTTGCTTTTAACGTGGCTTCCATTTTTGGATTTGCATCGGTAATAATGACCTATTTTGGTGTGAATTATTATTTATCTGGTTTGCATTCTTATGCAGCAGGTGACCCTGTGCCAATTCCTACTTGGGTATATATTTCTGTAGTTGCCGTTATTGTTATTTCTATTTGGGCCAGTCGAGGAAAGAAATTACTCCATAAATAACTTCTCGGGTTAAGAATAACCTCAAGGGATCTCTTTTCAGAGGGAGGAAATACAAAGATTGCCTTGAGAAAATTTTCCGTATAGATTTTCACAGGAGTAATGGGCATGCTCCAAGAAACTTAATGGCTTGTTCGGGGGGGGAATTGGTTTTTTGGGAAATCAGGACCAAATATTATTCACATCCATGAATAATTTGGGTTTCAACCCATTGTCCATTTCGGAGTTCTTGAGTTACGCAATCCACTCGTTCGGAATGTGGAAAAACATGCCAACATGAAGTGGACCGAACACACCTCCATTCGCGCTTGAATGTCATGGAATCTAAATACCATTGGTAGTAATTGGTTTCTGTTTGCTTGCTATTCTGACGACTCAACACTTCCCAAATTCCGTGGTTTCCTTTCCATTTTTCAAACTGAATATCCTCGAATGCGCCGAATTTATTTGGGTCGAAGGATTCCAATTGATCATTCAATTGAATATACAGGGGTTCGTATTTTTGAAAGGGCTTTTCGGCTTTGGGATTGGTGCCACATAGAGACATACAGGGATATTTACCCAAGCGCATTTCCAAGGAGTCGTATTTTCCCAAATGATTTTTTAAGTATACAGTATCTAGACCTGCAGAGTGCTTTTTTGATTCGATTTCAATAATCCGAGTTCCGAAAAATCCACCATTTTTCTCGCCGTCGATATCTCGTATCAATACATAAAAATTGACTGGATAATGTTGTCCGATGTTGTACATCACGGTGTAATGATCTTTTGTAAATCCAAAATCACATGCAAATGGTTTCAATATTAATCGTTCAAATTCACCAGTTTCTTTGTTGTTGTATTTATTTACTGGGGGATGCTTATATAGGGAATCAAAAATTAAGCGCGGTTCCAAAGGTTGATTCGTGGTATGAAACGCAACCTGAATTTCCAAGCCTTTCACCACATTCTGGGTATCCCCCGAAAAAGGAACCACACCGATTAACTTTACAAAATCGAACTGACAATGTTGGCTCCATGTTTTTTTGAATGAAAATAGAGAAATAATTACTAAAAATAAAAATCTAGAATAATTATAAATCCGGGAGTTTTTAACTCTTAACATGGGGCTTAATACGAATTAGTGCGAAAAGGTAAATGGGAGATAAACAATTACAGACATAAATATGACAATCGAATTCGTGTGTCTCTATTCATCTTTGCATCTGTAAAAATAAAATCCATTTCAAATGCAATTTATCTATTTTATACCTATTGCTACCTTCTTTCTTTCTTTGGTTTTTTCTTTTATACTCTACAAACATTACAGAAGTAAACCAGAAGCTACCTATATTCTATGGTGGTTAATTGGTGTATTAACTTACGGCGCAGGCACTTTCACTGAAAGTTTCAACACGCTTTTTGGTTGGAATGAAACCAACTTTCGGTGGTGGTATATAACAGGTGCTTTATTGGGAGGCGCACCATTAGCACAAGGGTCCGTTTATCTATTACTAAACAAGAAGATTGCTCACATACTATCGGGGATTTTGATTGTGGCGGTTGTTTTAAGTTCCATTTTTGTACTTCAATCTCCTATCAATTTTAGCTTGGTAGAACCAGAACGAATGTCAGGAAAGGTTTTTGAATGGCAGTGGGTACGGGCATTTTCGCCCTTTATCAACTTATATGCTGTTGCATTTTTAGTTGGAGGCGCAATCATTTCTGCCGTGAAATATTTCAAAAAAACAGGTACGAGCACTCGGTTTTGGGGAAATGTGTTGATTGCTTTAGGCGCGATTTTACCTGGTATTGGGGGAAGTTTTACCCGTTTGGGATATGTTGAAGTTCTTTATGTAACTGAATTCTTGGGACTCACATTAATTATTATTGCTTATTTCAAAATGAAATCAGAGCCAACGGTATCAGTTCATGCTAATCAGATTTAATGAAATAACCTTCTAAATACGACAAATCTTCTCGACTGACTTTCCTTTGGCCAATTCATCCACTATCTTGTCGAGGTAACGTACTTTTTGAGTTAACGGATTTTGAATCTCTTCCACTCGATATCCGCAGATCAAACCGGTGATTTTTTCTGCGTTGGGAGTGACATTAGCATTTTCAAAAAATTCACTAAACGTATAGTTTTCCTTGATGGCTTCATCAATTTTTTCGTTGGGATAACCGGTCAACCAAGATATTATGGCCCTTAATTCAACTTCGCTTCTCCCCTTTTTTACCACTTTATTTACGTAATGCGGATAGACAGAAGCGAAGGTTAATTTCGCTATTTTTTCATCGTGATGCGCAGTTGAATTATTCATTGTGTGAAAATTACAACTACTGTCCCATTCTCACAAATAAAACTACAGTTTCTAATCAATACAACTAAGAGATTACAACTTCCAACCCATTCTCACTAAAAATCCAGTGTTAATATCTCCGTTCGTGTATTGCTGATTAATAAGTCTCGCTCCAACCACAAAACGCTGTGACGCATGATATTGATAATCAAAAATGAAATTTATACCTGTGGATGTTCTTTTATCTATAACAGCTTTAGTATAGACTAATTGATTGTTATCAAACATTCGTTCCGTATCGTAAACGTCGGTAACATCACTTATAGATAATCCCGTTCCCATTCTAAAATCATTTTTTCTACTATTTTTAAACGGGGATACCAAGATATTTGAATTAAACTGATAAAAAGCAGACTGATCAAAATCCGAGCCAACACTTTTCCCAAAAGTAACATTGCCGGCTATCGCGAAATAATTATTCAGCTTCACTGACAATTCCGTTTCCATTTGTCGACAAACTACATCACCTGTTCCGGCTAACAAAAGTCCCGCGCCAATTTGCATTGTAATAGGTTTTCCTAGAACCGTGATTGGCTTAAAATCTGTAGGAGTAACTTTTTCGTTAGATGAATTTTGTGAACTTGAAACATCACTAATTCGATTTTCAACGATGGATTGTGTGATGGTCTGATTTGCTGCAATAACCTGTGATTGAGCGGTCAAATTTCCAGCGAGTAAGTAACTCAAGGGAAAGAACAAAAAGTAGATTTTCTTCATGATTTATGTTTTGAACTTACAACAACACATAAAAGATAAACATCCCCCAAAGCGTGTTGATAAATTCTACTTTTGCATTGTATCAAAAAATTGTTTTCAAAGTAAAATTACGGTTATGATTTTCTCTAATTCATCCCCAAATAATCATTAATAAAAACAAATGTATAACTTTGTTGTTATTTAAGATCTATATGAACTTTACATTAAATCAACTCAATATTTTTTGCAAAGTAGTTGAAGCAAAGAGCATTACAAAAGCTGCTGAAGAACTTCATCTTACTCAACCTGCAGTTTCCATACAATTGAAGAACTTTCAAGATCAGTTCGATATACCGTTGATAGAAGTATTGAATAAAAAACTATATGTAACTGAATTCGGATTTGAAATTGCGGCGGCAGCTCAAAAAATATTGGATGAAGTTCATGCCATTAATTTCAAAATGCATGCTCATGCTGGTCAGATAACAGGCAAACTTAAAATTTCCTCGGTTTCAACCGGTAAATACATTGCTCCATTTATCTTATCTGATTTTATCAATAATAATTTGGGCGTTGAATTGATCCTCGATGTAACCAATAAAAATCAAGTTATTCAGAGTTTAGAAAAAAATGAAATTGATTTTGCGTTGGTAAGTGTTATGCCCGACAATCCGATTGTAGATGGAATTGAATTGATGGAAAATAAATTATACTTGGTTGGGAAACACGCTTTAAATTCTGAATTTGATGGGTTTATTTCCAGCTCCCAGACTCCAAAACATCCATCCAAAACGCATGGTCATTCCCAAAATACTTACTCAAAAGAAATCTTTGAAAATCTTCCCTTGATTTATCGTGAAAATGGTTCTGGAACCAGACATGTAATGGAGAAATTTCTCATTACACATGGAATTACTTCCATAAAAAAAATGGAGTTAACCAGCAATGAAGCGGTTAAACAAGCCGTTTTAGCTGGATTAGGATATTCGATTATGCCAATAATTGGAATTAAAAATGAATTGGAGAATAGACAACTTCAAATCATTTCTACTGATGGATTTCCAATTAGTTCTCGATGGACGTTAATTTGGTTGAAAAACAAACGACTATCACCCGTTTCTCAAGCGTTTCTAGACTATTTAATTTCTCAAAAAAACGACATTATTCACAGAAACTTCGGTTGGATGCAAAGTCTCAATGGATAGAACCATTTTGTGGCCATGTGGTTGGCTACGCAAATTGACTTCAGAGTGCGTAAGGAATTGGACTGCTGAATTATGTTAAAGTAACAATCACCCTTCCTAGCGAACTACACTACTACTGTTGAGCTCATATTTAACCTTGTACAATCCAAAAGTACAATGGCATACCTAAAGTTATATTAAATGGAAATGTAACACCTAGCGCCATGGGTACATATAATCCGGGATCTGCCTTGGGTGCGGCAATTTTCATTGCCGCTGGTACTGCAATATAAGATGCACTTGCTGCTAAAACGGCAAAAATGAATCGATTTCCCACATCCAACGTTACCCATTGACTGCTATAAGCTACAAAACATCCGTTAATTGCAGGAATTACCAAGGCGAAAAGCGTAACGAATCCACCATATTGAATGAATGATTTAAATCTTCGAGCAGTTACCATTCCCATATCCAATAAAAACAACGCTAAAAATCCCTTAAAAATATCGGTAGTAAATGGTTTAATTCCTTCCGCTTGTTTACTATCTGCAACAATTCCGATAAATAAACTTCCCACAATCATTAATACACTTCCGTTAATAAGTGAATGTTTGATTATTTCCTTTAATCCCGTTTTTCCGTCAGTGTCTGATTCATTGCCAACTGTGGTGGTTACATTTTTAGAATGAACATCATTCTTTTTGGAATACAGTTTTAATAACATAACACCAACAATAATGGCGGGTGCTTCCATCAAAGCCATTACCGCTACCATATGACCCCCAAATGAAAGCTGTTGCATTTCTAAAAACGCTACTGCCGCAACGAATGTAACGGCACTCACCGAACCATAAGAAGATGCAATTGCAGCAGAATCAGCAGTATCCAATCGCTGTTTCAAAATAAAAAAGCTATAAAACGGAATCACAGAGGCCAAGATTAAAGCAAATACCAAAGACCATCCTATTTCAGGGCCCCAAACACTGTGTGCTAATTCTTGACCTCCTTTGAATCCTATCGAAAACAACAAATACAATGAAATAAACTTGCTACTAGAAGCTGGAATTTCCAAGTCGCTCTTCAATGATGCTGCAAAAATCCCCAACACAAAAAATAACAATGTGGGATTAGTTAAATTTCCAATTAGCAGTTGTGAATCCATATTAAACGCAAAATTCTGTTTAACTATTCATATATTATTATTTAATTTAAGAATATAATACATTAAATATTTTTATACAAATACATTTGATACATGAACGTTTCGATCGCACATTGTAAAATCATATTCGTTTTAATATTTACAGATTCAAATCTCCCAGGATAGTAATTTACTGATTTTTAATTAATTTCTCCAACCACCACCATATGCAGCATAAAGATTTATTAATGTAATTAATTGATATTTTCTTGCATCAATCATTTCGATTTTGGACTTCAATGTATTTTGTTGAGCGAATAAAACTTCTAAATAGGTAGCTCTTCCATTTCTAAAAAGCTCCTCAGCTATATTCACCGATTCACTTAACCTTTTTGTTTCTTCTTGTTTTAGAATAAAAATTTGGGAATAATTATTCATTTTCTCCCATTCAGATTGTGTCTCATTGTAGGCCAATACAACAGTTTTAATATAATTCAAATTCGCTTCTAAATAGTTAGCTGTGCTTGATAAATATTGAGCTCTCAAAAAAGTACGGTTAAATATAGGCATCAATGAATTCCCTACCAAGGTATAGGCCAAAGACTGTGGAGTTAAAAATAACAGATCCGGTCTAAATCCTTGGAAACCCAACGATGAAGTGATCATTAAACTCGGGTAAAATGATTTTCTAGATGCAAAAACATCATTTATGGTAGATTGATAAATCCAATATGCTTGTTGAATATCCGAGCGATTTGATAATAATTCCAATGGTCGTCGCTGAGAAACTTGATCTAAATATATTTGATTATAGAAGCTTGAATCTCGAACTATCGGCTGGTAGAATCGACCTAATAAATCATTCAATTCTTTTTCATTTACAACAATTCTATTTTCAACCTCCTTTTTAAGGGCCATTAATTCTAGTAATTGAGCTTCAAACTGTCTTACGGCTAATTCATTCAATTTAGCCGCTTCTTTTTTTGCTTTAACAATTTCATAGGCTCTGCTTTGCAATAAAATGGATTCTTCAATGCATTTGAGCTCTAAGTCACAAGCTTGCAATTCATAATAATGATGGGAAGCTTTTTTTATCAATTGTGTGATTAACCAATTTTTAGCTTCTTGACTTGATAAATATTTATGTAAGGCCGATTTTTTTCGATCGTTTAATTTACCCCAGACATCTATTTCCCAGTTGGATTGGAAACCGACCAAATAATCAGGTAAATTCGTGGGAACAATCTTACCCGGTAACATATAGGTACTGCTGTTTCCAGCACCATCCATGGTATACAAGCCATATCGTCTTAGTGCACTGCCCAGGTTTAAATCTACTCGAGGTCTCAGCCATCCCTTGGTTAAAATAACTTCACTAAAACTTCCTTCAATTTTTTGGGATGAAATAGCCAAGTCTAAATTACGCTCAATTATCGAATCTAAGATATTTACTAATAGTGAATCCTTAAAAAATATATTAAATGCACTATAGCTTTTAGCTTTTTCCAAGGGAGAACTATTTTCTAATCGGGTAGTTGAACTAAATACAGGTTGACTATCTAAAAACCTATTTAGATCATTAAACTGAGTTGTTTCAGAAACATGAATCGTATCTGAAATTAGATTGATTGAAAATGAATCGGGCAACTGAAATTGCACAGAATCCATTGGGGGAAGTGGCGGTGCGCATCCCCAGAAAAAAATAGATAGAATCCAAATTCTATATCGCCCATTTTTAAAATTGGGTAACTTCTTATTTGACATACATTAATTATTTTTTTGCTTTTTGTTAAAAATGACAAATAAACCTGGAATGAGAATCACCCCAAAAACCGTCCCCAAGAGCATTCCACCAACCGATGAAGCACCAATGGTATTGTTTCCAATTTTACCTGCACCAGATGCTAGCAACAGAGGAAACAAACCGGCGATAAATGCGAATGAAGTCATTAATATTGGACGTAATCTATCGGTTGCAGCTTCTACAACGGCATTCAAAGCGGTTAGGCCTTGACTTTGCTTTAAAACCGCAAATTCAACTATGAGTATAGCATTTTTGCCTAAAATTCCAATAAGCATGATTAACGAAATTTGTGCGTATATATTACTTTCTAAACCCAATAACCACAAGAAGAAATATGCACCGAAAATACCTGCTGGCAAAGAAATTAACACAGGAAAAGGTAAAATAAAACTCTCATATTGCGCAGATAATAGCAGATAAACAAAGACAAGACTGATGGCAAAAACGATCAAGGTTTGTCCACTTGAATTCGCTTGATCCCGAGAAGAGCCAGCCCAATCATATCCGTAGTTTTTAGGCAGATAATCCTGTGCAACTTCCTTTACGGCTTGGATAGCTTGACCACTACTATAACCGGCTGCAGGTTGCCCGTTAATCATTGATGAAGGAAACATATTATAACGTGTAATCTGTTCCGGACCATAGACTTTTTCAATTCTCAAAAAAGAGGAAAATGGAATTAAAGTACCGGATTCATTTTTAATCGTAAACTTCAAAATATCGTCTGGTTTGGACCGATATTCAGGAAGAGATTGTACCATAACTCGATACAATTGACCAAAACGAATAAAATTAGTTGCGTATTCACTTCCTATTAATGTTTGCAACGTGCTCATGGCATTTTCAGAAGTAATACCATTTTGCGCTGCTTTATCTCCATCGATATGCAGCAAATATTGAGGGAATTTTGCATTGTAGGTGGTAAATGCATTTTCAATTTCTGGACGATTATTCAATTTTTTCACAAAATCATCAGAAACGAGTTGAAAGTCAGAGGTTGTACCCTTACCTGATTTATCTAATAAACGCAATTCAAATCCACTGGAATTTCCATAGCCAGGAACAGGAGGAGGTGTAAAAAATTCAATGTTAGCATCTTTAATATTACGTGTACGTTTCTCTAAGATTTTGATAATTTCTTGATCCGAGAGATCTCTATCCGACCAGTTTTTCAAATTGATTAGATTCATGCCGTAAACAGATCCAACTCCTTCCGATAAAACACTATAACCAGACAAACTTGAAACAGATTCTATTTCAGGGATACTTTGTGCAATTTCTTGAATTTGATCTACCACTTTGTCTGTACGCTCCAAAGTTGCACCTACAGGCGCTGTTATGTTCGCATAAATCGCACCTTGATCTTCGTTCGGGATAAAACCGGTGGGCACCAAATTGGAAAATAATCCAATTCCCAAGCTAAATAAAAACAACACCAACCAGGTTAAAATACGTTGATTCGCGGTTCGCTGTATTAATTCACGGTACTTAATAGCTATTCCATTGTAATTCTCATTAAATGAATTGAAAAATCTCCCTAAAAATCTCGGATTTCGATTGAAAATAGAATCGGAATGGCGAATATCATTCAAAGCATGTGAATGTGTATTCTTCAGTAACATTACGCACAATGCTGGAGTCAAGGTTAAGGCCGTAATTCCCGAAAGAACAATTGAAATTGCCATAGTTAATGAAAATTGACGATAAAAAATTCCGGTAGGACCTTCTAAAAAAGATACAGGAATAAAAACCGCCGACATTACCAACGTAATACCTATGATAGCTGGGGTAATTTCCGACATTGCTTGATGAGTCGCTTCTTTTACGGTCAATTGGGTTGTTTCCAATTTCGCATGAACTGCTTCCACAACCACAATAGCGTTATCTACTACAATTCCTATAGCGAGAACCATCGCGAACAGCGTAATCATGTTCAGTGAAAATCCCATGAGCTGCATAAAGAAGAAAGTACCTACTAAAGAAACTGGAATTGCCAAAATGGGTATTAAGGTTGATCGTGAATCTTGTAAGAACAGAAATACGACTAAAGCTACTAGTAAAAATGCTTCAACTAGAGTTTTTATCACCTCACGAATAGAAGCATTTAAAAAAACAGAAACATCGTAACTTATAGTAAAATCCATACCAGGAGCAAACGAATTTTCTTTTATTTCTACCATTCTCTTTTTGATTTTGGCAATTACATCTTGTGCGTTTGTACCAGGACGCTGTTTGATCATTATTGCTGCAGAAGGCTTTCCATTTTCCTTGGAAATCACATCGTATTCTTGTGATCCAAATTCCACCGAAGCTACATCTTTTAATCGCACCAATTCACCGCCTGTTGAAGTAGACATTACTAAATTTTCGTAGGATTCAACCGTATTCAATTTGCCTGTATACTTGAGCACAAACTGAAGGGATTGAGATAATTTACCGGAACTCTCGCCAATTTTACCCGGAGCTGCTTCCACATTTTGTTCTTTAAGTTTCTTAATGATTTCAGCAGCGGATAAATTATACATTTTGAGTTTATCCGGTTTTAACCAAACGCGCATGGCATACTCCCGCATTCCCATGATATCGGCAAAACCTACCCCTTCAATGCGTTTAAGTTCGGGTAGAATATTGATATCGGTAAAATTGTATAAAAATGCCTCGTCGAGAACCGTATCTGCACTTAAAACATTGAGATACATCAACATACTATTTTGAACTTTCTCCACCAGAACCCCTGCTTTTATTACTTCCTCTGGCAATTCATCTAAAGTCGACGACACACGATTTTGCACATTGACCGCCGCCACATCCGGATCTGTTCCAGATTTGAATACAATTTGAACTACACTAGTTCCATCGTTACCAGAAACTGAAGTCATATACGACATTCCAGGCACTCCATTAATTGCACGTTCCAACGGAGTTACAACTGCTTTAACACAGGCCTCTGCGTTAGCTCCTGTATATTTAGTTGTAACAGTAACTTCAGGAGGAGCAATTTCTGGAAATTGAGTTATAGGTAATTGCACTAAAGATATTAGACCAAGCAACAAGATAAGAATCGAAATCACGATCGATAATATCTTTCTTTCAATAAAAATTTTCACCATGATTAAGCCACTTTTAATTGGGAACGTAAATCATTATTCCATTTTCTACCCTTCAACTTTTCGGAGTCTTTAGGTTTTTCTAGGGTTGTAGTGCTAGTACTATTTTGTAATCGAATTTTAACCTTGTCTCCGTGTTTCAAATTTGAAGCCCCTTCATAGATGATCGCTGTTGTTGGGTTTAATTCGGGTTCAATTACAAAATAATTGGGTATTCTACGAACGGATGTAATGGGTTTCTGAAAGATTTTACCATCAGAACCAACAACAAACACAAATAATTTGTCTTGTATCTCAAAAGTGGATCGCTGTGGTATAATCATTGCTTTAGATAAATGCTTCTCAACAAGTATCTTACCATGTCCCCCATGCTTTAATAACTTATCAGGATTTGGGAATCGCGCACGGAAAGCAATATTTCCTGATTCTGGGTCAAATTCACTCTCTGAGATTTCAATTTGTCCATCCAAATTATAACTTTGATTGTTGGCTAATTTTAATTTCACTAAAGTAGAATTGGCTTTTTCTTTAGATGATTTATAATCAAGATATTCAGATTCAGAAAAATGAAAATAAACAAACACCTCATCTACATTAGATAGAGTTGTCATTAGTGTCCCCTCTTCAATTAATGAACCTGGCTTGTAGGGAATTCTGTTAACCACACCCGAAAATGGTGCTTTAATTTCTGTAAAATCAAGATTAATTTTCGCCACTGAAATCGCGGCTTGGGCTTCTTCCTGTTTTGCTAAAATGGCCTCTTTTTTAGCCTGTAACATTTCAAGTTCAGAATTGGATACAATATTCTTCGCCACTAAAACTTGAGTATTTTTTAATTCTACTTCTACAGATTTCAACTCGGCAACTGTACTTTTAAATTGTGCTTTAGCTCGAAGTAAGTCTTCCCGATAATGATTATTGGATAACACAAAAAGAACTTGACCTTTTTGCACAAACTTTCCTTCATCAATTAATATATGTTCGATAAATCCTTTGACACGTGTTCTAATTTCTACATTTTGAACAGCATGAATTTCGGCGACATATTCCTCAGTGTAAGTAGTATCTATTATTCTCGGATAAATTACTGGATACACTTCGGCATCCAATTCATGATTTTTTTCTGTGGATTTACAGGCAGCAAATCCCAAAATAAAAATCCCTAACCAAAAGGAATTCTTAATAAGTTTCATTTTCTGTTGTTATTTATATCTGGTGAATTTTGGAAAATATTCGGTTTGGATGTATTCTATCATCCTGTGAATACTTAGTATTCTGAATGTTTAATACATTTAAGAAAGATTCTTTTTCTAGAAAAACTTCTATTTAATTTGAAGTTTAGTAATACGCGAGGTCGAAATGAATTTCAACCTCCCTATTTTTAATAGTAGGATACTTATGAAAAATGGAGTTGATTGAAAATCCAAACCCCTATTAATCAAGCTATTTAACACTTGTTAATAATACACAAGAAATATCTTGCAGATTCTTAAATTAATCTATCTTATTATGGCGATATCGGGCGGTGGTGAAATAATCTCACCAATCCAACTGGGTATTCTGTTCATAACCAAGGGAAACAATTCACTTATTCTGTTGTTAATCCAGGGTATAAATTGTTCAACAAATTGGGGATGTACGCTGTCTGAATCCGTATCATCCGAAATTTCTTCAATTGGAATGAACCCTTCTGCTTCCGAAGAATCACCTGGAAGTTCGACTGGATATTCAGATCGTGAACAATTATTCCAAAGACTATTTCCCCTTAACCCCAAGGTGGGTAGAAACAGAAGAAAAAGTAAAATAATTATTATAGATCGCATTACTGTTCAAAGTTAACAATGAATTCAGATTTTTGTTGAAAACAGCTACTTTATTTCTACATTTTACGGAAATATTTCTATCCATTTATGAATCAACAGAATCAAAATAAACAGCCCAAAATACCCCGTTCAAATTGTTAAAAATCTTCCAAAAAAACTTCATACTGAATTCAAATACCAGTAGATTCTACTATTTTAGTGGATCATTCAACAAATTCGTTTATGCGTTTTTTGATTTTAGAGGATCATCCCGCCATTCAACACGTATTGGAGCAAACAATATCCAAATTGTTTCCCAAATCTGAGTTGGAAATTCACAGTAATATTGAAAGCGCTTTGGATTCTTTCAAATCGAATGATTTTAGTTACGTTGTAACCGATATTCAAATTGGTGAGAAAAAAGATCTAGAGCTGGCTCAAAAATGTCAAGAAAAAAACACCCCATTTCTAGTTTACACTTCACACTTGAATCGAACGATTATTGAGATGTGTATTAACTTGGGCTGCAATTCCTACGTTTGTAAATCTTCCGCGGTAGAGGAGTTAAAAGAGGGATTAAAAGCCATGGTAAAAGGCTCAAAATTCAATTGTTCCCATACTAAACAATATATCCAAGATGCGAAATCGAGAAATGATTTTATCCCCGAAGTTCATTACACCGATGCTGAATATCCCATAATTATGGCTCAAATAAATGGTGAAACCACTATCGAATTATCCAAACGATTGAACAAATCCAAATCAACAATACGAAATCAGAGAATACATTTAATGCTTAAAAATGATTGCTCTATGGAAGAAATTGCACGACGTTTTCTGTACTGGAATACACAGGGCTAATGGGATTCAGCGTTTCTCCGATCGAATTCTACTTAATGAAACCTGAGTTATTCCTAAATACGACGCAATGTGTTTCAATGCAATTTGCGAAACTATATCGGTAGTATTGACCAATTCCTCATATCGTTCTCGAGCTGTTTTTAGTTGCAAACTCTCCATGCGACGAACATAATGAACAAAAGCATTTTGATATACTATACGAAATAGGCGTTCTATGTCGTGATACTTATCAAACATTTTTTCTAATTCAAACGCATCAATTGCGTATAATATGGTTTTACTTAACGATTCAATTCCTTTATGCGTAGGTTGACCGGTAAATAAACTTTCTGCACGGATAATAATATCCCCCGAAAAAGCAAAATACTCCGTAATATCATCACCATCTTGATAATAAAAAATGCGAGCAATACCTTCTTTTACAAAATAAACGGTTCTACATGTACTGCCCGTTTTTTGGATAATGTCTCCTTTTTGAAATTCAATTTCGCGCACGAGTGTTAACAATTCTTGTTGAGCATCTTTACTCAACAACTTTCTAGCATTTAATAAATCAAAAATGGTATCCATCATATTTTTCGCAATTTTGATGTATTTTCAACTACCTTTGGTTTTTACCCACATCCAATTAATTTCTTTAACCAATACTGTGTTTTTTTATGAACTTGAACCGTACTAACACAATAATAACTCTTTTCTACCGATTCTCAGCCTTAAGTTTTTGTCTATTTTTCATCATATCGATGAAAGCGCAAACCCAATATGAATTTTACGCTGAATCGTATTCTTCTCTCACATCTAAAAGCGGATATGAACCGTTTCCATCGTTTTTAACATCTTACCAATCCAAAAATGTTCACGACATTAATCTGATGCTCCTGAAAATCAATCATGAGCAGCCTTTATCCAAGGAACTTCCTGTTTCTTGGGGATTCAATACGGGCCTAATGTTTGGCACCTATGCCGACCAAAACTTAGCAGCCGAGAATGCCCGTTTCCAAAATTTTTATGAGCTCAATGCCTATGTAAAGTGGAACAATCAGTATAAATTCGAATACGGTATTTTACCGAGCCATATTGGATTTGAAGGCGCTATCGGCAAAGAATCTTGGGCGGCTACGCGATCCATCTTAGCTGATAATTCACCTTACTACGAATATGGTTACCGTCTTAGCTATACCTCAAAATCAGGAAATTTAAAAGCAAATTTAAACGCTATCAAAGGTTGGCAAAATATAAGTAATCCTATCCCAGGTCGATATGCCATTGGACATCAAATCACACTTTCTGAGAAAGACGAATACACCATAAATAGCAGTTCTTACTATGGTGTTTCGCCTACAGATCCCAAAAATCAACGATTCTTTCACAATTTCTATGCTCAATTTTATTTCGGAGATCGAATTGCATGGATTTTGGGTTTCGATAACGGTATTGAAATTCATCCAAATGGCCATCGTGACCAATACCACACACCTGTTGGAATTTTGAAATATTCCGTAACAGACGATATCAGCATTACCGGACGATACGAGTATTTCAATGACCCGCATTTGATCTTTAACTTAGCCGATTTATTTAATGTTCATGGATATTCAATGAATGCAGATTTCGCCATTAACAAACAAATTCTATTGCGCCTTGAGAATCGTTGGTTTATAATCACTCAAAATAAAAATGGGGTAGAAACAGACTATCGCAGTCCATTCTACCCCAAGTTAATTTTATGTGCACAGATTAAATAAATCTGATTCTGTTGCGATTTTTGATTCTATTGCGATTCAAAATCTATCGACTATTAAACACCTTTTCAACTGGAGAAACTATTGCAGTTGCAGAATTCATTAGAACTTCAGAATATATTGCAGTTGCAGAATTCA
>JACCDU011261836.1_pt1 | contig 21312 bp, 21 predicted proteins | sample 7446081 | NCBI WGS metagenome assembly JACCDU01 (sample SAMN15323447, study PRJNA562643) | freshwater metagenome | isolation source: river surface water | place: USA:Blue River Watershed | collected 2017-08-17
GCCTCTCGCTGGGCTACCCGGTGTTCTCGATCGACCACTGGATGCGCACCGGCAAGGACCGGGTGCAGGTGGAGGCCACCGGCGTGCCGGTCAATATTGGCGGCGCGCGCGTGGCCCCGGGCGACATCCTCAAGGGCGACACCGACGGCGTGGTGGTGATCCCGCGCGAGCACGAGGACGCGGTGCTGGACGCCGCCGAAGCGATCGAGGCGGCCGAGCAGAACATCCGCCAGGCCACCCGCAGCGGCCTGCGCCTGGACGAGGCGCGCCGCCAGCACAAATACCACCAGCTGCAAACCCGGAGCGACACATGAACCGCGTGGACCCCCAACTGACCACCCGCACCGATGTGCCGCGCCTGCCGGCCGAGCTGCTGCAGGCCGCCAGCACCTTGCCCACCGCGACCTTGCACGAGGCCGGCGGCAAGATTGGCGCGCTGCCCTCGGCCCTGCGCCCGCTGCACCCCGCCACCCGCCTGTGCGGCCAGGCCCTGACCGTGCATTCGCCGCCCGGCGACAACCTCTGGCTGCACCGCGCGCTGGCGATTTCGCAGCCCGGTGATGTGCTGGTGGTGCATGTGAGCGGCGCCTACGAGCACGGCTACTGGGGCGAGATCATGGCCACCATGGCGCAAACGCGCGGCGTGGCCGGCCTGGTGATCGACGGCGGCGTGCGCGATGCGACGCTGCTGACCGAGATGGGCTTTGCCGTCTTCTCGCGTGGGCTGTGCATTCGCGGCACCGGCAAGGACTTTGGCGCCACCGGCTGGATCAACCACCCGGTGCTGCTGGGCGATGTGACCGTGCACGCCGGCGACCTGGTGGTGGGCGACGCCGACGGCCTGGTGGTGCTGCCGGCCGCGCGCGCCGCGCAAGTGGTGGCCGCCGGCCAGCAGCGCGAGCGCGACGAAGCCGCCATCCTGGTGCGCCTGCGCGCCGGCGAGACCAGCATGAGCGTGTATGGTTGGGGCACATGAACCATCCCGACACCCCCCAGAACGCCCCGAGCGCCCCGCTGCTGCAGTGCGCCGGCGGCGTGGCCACCATCACCCTCAACCGCCCCGCGCAGCGCAACCGCCTCGAGGTTGGGGACCTGGACACCTTGCTGGCGCATTTTCGCGCCATCGACCAGGACCCCGAGATCCGCGTGCTGCTGCTGACGGCCAACACCGCGGGCCAGCCCCGACCGGTGTTTTGTGCCGGCTTTGACATTGGCGGCTTTGACACCCCCGGGCGCGGCGCCACCGACTTCGAGACGGTGCCCGAGGCGCTCTCGCGCCTGCGCCCCATCACGGTGTGCGCGCTCAACGGCAGCGTCTATGGCGGCGCCACCGACCTGGTGCTGGCCAGCGACCTGGTGCTCGGTCTGCAGGGCCTGGAGTGGCGCATGCCGGCCACGGCGCTGGGCCTGCACTACTACCCGAGTGGCCTGCGCCGTTACATCAACCGCCTGGGCGAGGCCGGCGCGCGCCGCGCCTTCCTGACCGCCCGCCCCTTTGACGCCCAGCGCCTGCAAAGCCTGGGCCTGCTGGAGGCGGTGGTGGCGCCAGAGGACTGGGAGACGCAGGTGCAGGCGTTGGTGCGCGATGTGCTGGCCCTGGCCCCGCTGGCGGTGCAGGCGACCAAGCGCTCCCTGCACGAGATTGCCACCGGCGACTACCAGCCCGAGCGCCTGCGCGAACGCCAGAAGGCCAGCAGCCAGACCGAGGACTTTGCCGAGGGCCGCCGCGCCTTTGCCGAGCGCCGGCCGCCGGTGTTCCGCGGCCGTTGACCGCAGGGCCCGGCCCTCAGGGCGGGTCGGCGGCGGGCGGCGTGCGCGCCGACCAGGCGCTGCCCATCGAGGCCAGCATCAGCAGCAGCATGGCCGTCCACTGGCCAAGCGTGAGCCGCTCGGCCAGCACCAGCCAGCCCGCCATCGCCCCCACCGCCGGCTCCAGGCTCAGCAAGATGCTGAAGGTCTGGCGCGGCAGGTGGCGCAGGGCAAACATCTCCAGGGTGTAGGGCACCGCGCTCGAGAGCAGGGCCACCGCCAGGCCAAACAGCAGCACCTGCGGGTCGATCAGCGCGGCCCCACCCGCCGCCAGCCCCATGGGCAGCACCGCCAGGGTGCCAAACATCATGCCCATGGGCGTGGCCATGGCGCCAAAGCGCTGCGCCACCCGTTGGCCAAAGACAATGTAGAGCGCCCAGCAGGCCCCGGCCCCCAGCGCCTGCGCAATGCCCACCGGGTCGAGCGCCCCCGGTGCATCCAGCCCCTGCCAGGGCAGGATCAGCGCCAGGCCGGCCACCGCCAGCGCCACCCACAGCCCGTCGCTGGCGCGGCGCGAGGACCACAGCGCCACCGCCAGCGGGCCGGTGAACTCGATCGCAATGGCCAGGCCAAAGGGCAGGCGCCCGATCGAGAAATAAAACAGCAGGTTCATCACCCCCAGCGTCACCCCGTACAGCGCCAGGGGCGGCAGCTCGGCCCAGGTCCAGCGCCGCCGCCAGGGCCGCCACAGTGCCATCAGCATGAGCATGGCAAAGCCAATGCGCAGCAGCGTCGTGCCCGCCGGGCCCAGCACGGGGAACAGCGATTTGGCAAACGAGGTGCCCAGGCTGAGGGACACCAGGCTGCCCAGCAAGGCCAGCACCGGCCAGAGGACAGAGCGCATCGGGCGCAATCGGAGGGGCGTGCCGCCAGCACGAATGCACCGGCGACCACGGGGTTGATGGGAGCCGCATCATAGCGCCGCATACAATTGCCGATTGGTTCTGCGCCGCCCACGGGCAAGCGCAGGTGATATTGACCCGTCCGGCCATGACCGGACCGCTGGAGACCCCATGTTCATCTCTTCCGCTTTTGCCCAAACCGCCGCTGGTGGCAGCGACATGCAATCGACCCTGGTGGGCATGCTGCCCCTGGTGCTGATGTTTGCGGTGCTGTACTTTGTGATGATCCGCCCGCAAATGAAAAAGCAAAAAGAGCACCGCGCCATGATCGACGCCCTGGCCAAGGGTGACGAGGTGGTCACCGCCGGCGGCCTGCTGGGCCGCATCAGCCGCATCGGCGACAGCCACATCGGCGTCGAATTGGCGGCGGGCGTGGAAGTGCAGATGCAGCGCTCGGCCGTGGTGCAGGTGCTGCCCAAGGGCACGATCAAGGCCTGAGGCCATGCGGGCCCCCCGGCCCGCCCCAGCGCTGGCCCCGCCCTGTGCCCGGCCAGACCGCGCAACGCTTAACGCCAAACGTCCATGAACCGTTATCCCCTCTGGAAGTACGCCATCCTGGTGATCGCGCTGCTGCTGGGTGCCATTTACACATTGCCCAACTTTTTTGGCGAAGCCCCCGCGGTGCAGGTCTCCTCGGGCAAGGCCACGGTCAAGGTGGACAACGCCACGCTGCAGCGGGTCGAGCAGGCCCTCCAAGGCGCAGGGCTCAAGCCCTCGCAGCTGGCCCTCGAGGGCAACTCGGTGCGTGCGCGTTTTGACACCACCGACAACCAGCTCAAGGCCAAAGACGCGATCTCCCGGGCCCTCATCCCCGACCCGGCCGAGCCCTCGTATGTGGTGGCCCTGAACCTGGTCTCGCGCACCCCCAACTGGCTGGCGGCCTTGCATGCCGCGCCCATGTACCTGGGCCTGGACCTGCGCGGCGGCGTGCACTTCATGCTGCAGGTGGACATGCAGGCGGCGCTGACCCAGCGCGTCGAGGCCCTGGGCGGCGATCTGCGCACCCTGCTGCGCGAAAAAGACATCCGCCATGGTGGCATCCGCCGCGATGGCCAGCGCCTGGAGATGCGGGTGCGCGATGCACAGCAACTGGCCGCCGTGCGCCGCATCCTGGCCGAGCAGCTGCCCGAGCTGGTGGCCCAGGAGACGCCCGAGGGCAGCGAGTTCGTGCTGCAACTGAGCGTGCGCCCCGAGGCCGCGCGCAAGGTGCAAGAGCAGGCGCTCAAGCAAAACATCACCACCTTGCACAACCGCATCAACGAGCTGGGCGTGGCCGAACCGGTTATCCAGCAGCAGGGGCTGGACCGCATCGTGGTGCAGCTGCCGGGCGTGCAGGACACGGCCAAGGCCAAGGACATCCTGGGCCGCACCGCCACCCTCGAGGTGCGCATGGTCGACGAAAGCAGCGAGGCCCGTGGCGCCGAGCAGGGCAACGGCCCGGTGCCCTTTGGCAGCGAGCGCTATCTGGAGCGCAACGGCCAGCCCTTGGTGGTCAAAAAGCAGGTCGTGCTGACCGGTGACAACCTCACCGATGCGCAGCCCGGCTTTGACAACCAGACCCAAGAGGCGGTGGTCAACCTGACGCTGGACGCCAAGGGCGCCCGCATTTTCCGCGACGTCACCCGCGAAAACGTCGGCAAGCGCATGGCCATCATCCTGTTCGAGAAGGGCAAGGGCGAGGTCGTGACCGCGCCGGTGATCCGCACCGAAATCGGCGGCGGTCGCGTGCAGATCTCGGGCCGCATGACCACCGTCGAGGCCAACGACACCGCGCTGCTGCTGCGCGCGGGCTCGCTGGCCGCACCGATGGAAATCATCGAAGAGCGCACGATTGGCCCCAGCCTGGGCGCCGAGAACATCGCCAAGGGCTTCAACAGCGTGACCTGGGGCTTTGTGGCCATCATGGTCTTCATGTGCATCTACTACATGGCCTTTGGCCTGATCTCCAGCGTGGCCCTGGGTGTGAACCTCTTGCTGCTGGTGGCGGTGCTGTCGCTGCTGCAGGCCACCCTGACCCTGCCCGGCATGGCCGCCATGGCGCTCGCGCTGGGCATGGCCATTGACGCCAACGTGCTGATCAACGAACGCGTGCGCGAAGAGCTGCGTGCCGGCGTGAGCCCGCAAGCGGCCATCCACGCCGGTTACGACCGGGCCTGGGCCACGATTTTGGACTCCAACATCACCACCCTGATCGCGGGTGTGGCCCTGCTGGCCTTTGGCTCGGGCCCGGTGCGCGGCTTTGCGGTGGTGCACTGCCTGGGCATTCTCACCAGCATGTTCTCGGCGGTGTTTTTCTCGCGCGGCCTGGTCAACCTCTGGTATGGCGGGCGCAAAAAACTCAAGAGCGTGTCGATTGGCACCGTCTGGCGCCCCGAGGGCGACGCGGGCCAAGCGCAGCGCCTGGGCGGCAAGTAAAGGGAGCGGCAAATGGAATTTTTCAAGATCCGGCGTGACATCCCCTTCATGCGCCATGCGCTGGTGTTCAACGTCATCTCGTTCGTCACCTTTGCGCTGGCGGTGTTCTTCCTGATCACCCGTGGCCTGCACCTGTCGGTGGAGTTCACCGGCGGCACCTTGATGGAGGTCAGCTACAGCCAGCCGGCCAACCTGGAGCAGGTGCGCGGCACCGTGGCCAGCCTGGGCATGAGCGAGGTGCAGGTGCAGAACTTTGGCAACGCGCGCGACGTCATGATCCGCCTGCCGGTGCAAAAAGGCGTGACCTCGGCGCAGCAAAGCGACCGCGTGCTGGCGGCCCTCAAAGAGAAAAGCCCCGATGTGCAGCTGCGCCGCACCGAGTTCGTGGGGCCGCAGGTGGGCGACGAGCTGATGGTCGACGGCCTCAAGGCGCTGGGCTTTGTGGTGGTGGGCATCATGATCTACCTGGCCATCCGCTTTGAATGGAAGTTTGCCGTCTCGGCCATCATCGCCAACCTGCACGATGTGGTGATCATCCTGGGCTTTTTTGCCTTCTTCCAGTGGGAGTTCTCGCTGGCGGTGCTGGCGGCGGTGCTGGCGGTGCTGGGCTACTCGGTCAACGAGTCGGTGGTGATTTTTGACCGGATCCGCGAGAACTTCCGCCGCTACCGCAAGATGGACACCGTGGGCGTGATCGACAACGCCATCACCTCGACCATCAGCCGCACCATCATCACCCACGGCTCGACCCAGATCATGGTGCTGTCGATGCTGCTCTTTGGCGGCGAGACCCTGCACTACTTTGCCATGGCGCTGACCATTGGCATTTTGTTTGGCATCTACTCCTCGGTCTTTGTGGCCGCAGCCATTGCCATGTGGCTTGGCGTCAAGCGCGAAGACCTGATCAAGCCGCTCAAGAAAGACGGCGACAGCAGCGACGAGAACCGCGGCGCCGTGGTCTGAGACCCCGCACCCCACGGGGTGCGCGGCGCCCACCGGCCGCTGGCGTCCCCCCGGGGCAGCGGGCGCCTAGCCGGCGCGCACCAAGCGCTGGTAGCGCCCGCCGGGCAGTCGCTCGATCTGCCCGGCCAGTTCCAGATCCATCAGCTGCGGCAGCAGTTCCCCAGCCCCCTGACCGCTGTGCCGTTGCAGCTGGTCCAGGTCCATGGGCTCGTGCCCCAGGTGGGCCAGCAGCGGGTGTGCTGGCCCACGGTCCAGCGGTTCGGGCGGCGCGGCCATGGGCGGCGGCAGGCGCATCTCCTCCAGCACATCCTGCGCCGACTCCACCAGCTTGGCGCCTTGCCGGATCAGGGCATGGCAGCCCCGGCTTTGCGGGCTGTGGATGGAGCCCGGAATGGCCATCACCTCGCGGCTTTGTTCCAGCGCCAGCCGGGCCGTGATCAGCGAGCCCGAGTCGGGCGTGGCCTCGATCACCAGAATGCCCTGGCACAGCCCCGAGATGATGCGGTTGCGGCGCGGGAAGTGGGCGTTGAGCGGCGGCGTGCCCAGCGGGTATTCCGACAGGATGAGGCCGTGCTGCGTGATGCGCTGCGCCAGCGGTTTGTGCGCCAGGGGGTACACCCGGTCCAGCCCGGTGCCGATGACGGCCACCGTGGGCACCCCGGGGCTGCTGCTCTCGCGCTGGCTGTCGAGCGCGCCCAGGTGCGCCGCGCCATCGATGCCCTGCGCCAGCCCCGAGACCACGCACAGGCCCGAGAGCGACAGGTGTCGGGCGAAGGCCTGTGCATTGAGGCGGCCTTGCGGCGTGGGGTGGCGGCTGCCGACCACCGCCAGCTGCGGCATGGCCTGCCACGCCGCCCAGCGCTCCAGCCGCCCCTGCACAAACAGCAAGGGGGGTGGGTCGTCAATTTCCAGCAGCGCCGCAGGGTAGTCGGGGTCACCCAGGGCCAGCACCCCGCGCTCGTGCGGGGCGGCGCGCAGCCAGTCCCAGGTGCGCTGCCACAGCGCGCGCCAGCCGGGCGGTTCGTTGGCCAGGGCCTGGGCCACCTTGACCCCGCCCTGGGCCACCCAGTCGGCCACCGGGCGCGACCACAGCGTGGTGGGGGGACCCAGCGCCAGCAGGCGCCGGGCGGTGCCCGGGCCCACGCCGGGGGTGGCGAGCAGGCGCAGCCACGCCCCGAGCTCCTCGCGGTCTTGCATCATCATCAACTCCCTGTGCGGTCCTTCAGGACACTGGGCGCGATTCTGGGTCAAAGCGCGGGGGTCGGCAAGACGGCGCCAGGCCTGCGACAATCGCCCCATGGCACTTCTGACGATTCTTCGCTATCCCGACCCGCGTCTGCACACCGTGGCCCGCCCGGTGGCGGCCGTGGACGAGCGCATCCGCGGCATTGCGGCCGACATGATCGAGACCATGTACGACGCCAACGGCATTGGCCTGGCGGCGACCCAGGTCGATGTGCACGAGCGCCTGATCGTGATCGACACCTCCGAGACGCGCGACCAGCCCATGGTGCTCATCAACCCCGAGCTGGTCTGGGCCAGCGCCGAGCGCGTCAAGGGCGACGAGGGCTGCCTCTCGGTGCCCGGCATTTACGACGGCGTGGAGCGCGCCGCCCAGGTGCGGGTCTCGGCCCTGGACCTGCAGGGCCAGGCGCGCACCATCGACGCCGAGGGCTTGCTCGCGGTGTGCGTGCAGCACGAGATGGACCACCTGATGGGCAAGGTCTTTGTCGAATACCTCTCGGGCTTCAAGCAAAGCCGCATCCGCACCAAGCTGCAAAAACAGCTCAAGGACGCCCAGCGTCCGGCGCGCCGCTGAGCCGAGGCGCCCCATGCGTCTGGTTTACGCGGGCACGCCCGAATTTGCGCGCGAGGCGCTGGCGGCCCTGCACGATGCCGGTCACGAGATCGCCCTGGTCCTGACCCAGCCCGACCGCCCCGCCGGCCGGGGCATGAAGCTGCAGGCCTCACCCGTCAAGCAATGGGCCCTGGCGCACGGCGTGCCGGTGCTGCAGCCGCGCAGCCTGCGCCTGGATGGCCGCTACCCCGAGGAGGCGCAGGCCGCCCGGGCGGCCCTGCAGGCGGCGGCCCCCGAGCTGATGGTGGTGGCCGCCTATGGCCTGATCCTGCCGGCCTGGGTGCTGGCGCTGCCCCCGCGCGGCTGCATCAACATCCACGCCTCGCTGCTGCCGCGCTGGCGCGGCGCCGCCCCCATCCACCGCGCCATCGAGGCGGGTGACCCGCTCACCGGCATCACCCTGATGCAGATGGACGAGGGCCTGGACACTGGCGACATGCTGTCGGTTCACCCCCTGGCCATCGACCCCGAGGACAGCACCGCCACCTTGCACGACCGCCTGGCCGCCCTGGGCGCGCAGGCGGTGGTGCAGGCCCTGGCCACCCCCGACACCTGGGTGCGCACGCCGCAGCCCAGCGATGGGGTGAGCTATGCGCACAAGATCGAGAAGCACGAGGCCCCGCTCGATTGGGCGCAGGACGCGGCCCTGCTGGCGCGGCGCATCCGTGCCTTCGACCCCTTTCCCGGCATGACCGTGCCGCTGGACGTGCCCGGCGCGCCGCGCGAGACCCTCAAGATCTGGCGCGCCCAGGCCCTGCCCGATACCGCCCCCGGCGTCGCCCCCGGCACCGTGCTGCGCGCGGATGCCAGCGGTCTGGTGCTCGCCTGCGGCACGGGGCAGCTGCGCCTGCTGCAGGTGCAGCGCCCCGGCGGCCGGCGCCTGGCGGCCGAGGAGCTGCTGCGCGGCTGCCCGCTCACGCCGGGTCGGCCGCTGGCGGCCTGAGCCCCGACGGCGATGAACTTTTTGCTGCCCCACCTGCGCCGCCATCCGGCCTTTGCCGAGGGCGCCCGTGCCAGCGTGCACGGCGCCACCGGCCTGGCCGCCTGGGGCCTGATGACCGGGGTGGCGATGTCGCAGTCGGGCATGAGCACCTTCGAGTCGGTGCTGATGACCCTGATCGTGTACGCCGGCAGCTCGCAGCTGGCGGCCATCCCGCTCATCATGGCCGGTGCGCCTTTCTGGGTGATTCTGGCCACGGGCTTTTGCGTCAACCTGCGCTTTGTGGTGTTCAGCCTGCACCTGCGCCAGTACCTGATGCACCTGCCGCGCTGGGAGCGCCTTCTGCACGGCTATGTGACCGCCGACATCAGCTACGTGAGCTTTGTGCAGCACCACCCACAGCCCGGGCGCACCCCGGCAGAACAGCGCGCCCAAGAGGCCTGGCTGGCCGGCTGCGACGGCCTGATGTGGCTGGCCTGGGTGGGCAGCAGCCTGCTGGGCATTGGCCTGGCGCAATGGGTGCCCACCCAATGGGGCCTGGGCTTTGCCGCGATTTTGTGCCTGCTGGGCATTCTGTGTTCACTCGCCAGCACCCGGCTGCGCGTGCTGGCGGCGGCGGTGGCCACGGTCACGGCCATCAGCGCCTGGTCGCTGCCGCTCAAGCTCAACATCGTGCTGGCCATTGGCGCGGCGGTGCTGCTGACGGTGGGCGTGGAGCGCGGCCTCAAAAGCGGAGCGCGCGCATGAGCCCGACCCTGCCCGCCCAGACCGATGGCTGGAGCCTGGCCGTGATCGTGGGCCTGGCGGTGGTGACGGTGGTCACGCGCGGATTTTTTCTGTATTCCGAGCGCGAGTGGCCGCTGCCGCGCTGGGCCGAGCGGGGCCTGCAATACGCCCCGATTGCCGCCATGGCCGCGGTGGTCATGCCCGAGATCCTGACCGTGCAGGGCCAGTGGCTGCCGAGCTGGCAGGACGCGCGCCTGTTTGCCGCCGCCGTGGGCGCCGCGGTGTTCTTCTGGCGCCGCAATGTGCTGCTCACGATTGTGCTGGGCATGCTGGTCTACCTGCCCTTGCACCTGGGCCTGGGCTGGTGAGCGGCCGTTAAAATCGGCGCATGACCGCTTGCCTGCAGGGGGGGCGGCACCGCTTTGTTGCAGAAAGACCGCCATGCAAGTCCAACGCTTTTCCGATCTGTGCGCCCAGGGCCTGGCCAAGGGCCGCCGTGTGTTCATCCGGGCCGACCTGAACGTCCCGCAGGACGCGCAGGGCCACATCACCGAAGACACCCGCATCCGTGCCTCGGTGCCCTGCATCCGCATGGCCCTGGAGGCTGGCGCGGCGGTGATGGTCACCTCCCACCTGGGCCGCCCGACCGAGGGCACGCTGCGCCCCGAGGACTCGCTGGCCCCGGTGGCCGAGCGCCTGGCGCAGTTGCTGGGCTGCCCGGTGCCGCTGCGCCAGGACTGGGTGGGTGGCGTGGACGTGGCCCCGGGCCAGGTGGTGCTGCTCGAGAACTGCCGCGTCAACCCGGGCGAGAAAAAGAACGCCGAAACGCTGGCACGTCAGTTGGCCGCCCTGTGCGATATTTTTGTGCACGACGCCTTTGGCACCGCCCACCGCGCCGAGGCCACCACCTACGGCATCGCCCAGTTTGCGCCGGTGGCCTGCGCCGGCCCGCTGCTGGCCGCCGAAATCGACGCCATCACCCGTGCCCTGGCCCATCCGCGCCGCCCGCTGGCGGCCATCGTGGCCGGCGCCAAGGTGAGCACCAAGCTGACCATTTTGCAAAGCCTGTCGCAAAACGTCGACCAGCTGATCGTGGGCGGCGGCATCGCCAACACCTTCATGTTGGCGGCGGGCCTGAAGATTGGCAAAAGCCTGGCCGAGCCCGAGCTGCTGGACCAGGCGCGTGCCGTCATCGCGGGCATGAAGGCCCGTGGTGCCGAGGTGCCCATCCCCACCGATGTGGTCGTGGCCAAGACCTTCGCCGCCGATGCCCCGGCCACCATCAAGGCCGCCGACGCGGTGGCCGACGACGAGATGATTCTGGACATTGGCCCGCAGACCGCGGCCCGCCTGGCCGCGCAGCTCAAGGCAGCCGGCACCATCGTCTGGAATGGCCCGGTGGGGGTGTTCGAGTTCGAGGCCTTCTCGCACGGCACCGAAACCATCGCCCGCGCCATTGCCGAGTCCGACGCCTTCAGCATTGCCGGCGGTGGCGACACCCTGGCGGCCATTGCCAAGTACGGCATCGAGGCGCAGATGGGCTATATCTCGACCGGCGGCGGCGCCTTCCTGGAGGTGCTGGAGGGCAAGACCCTGCCCGCCTTCGAGATCCTGGCGCGCCGTTTCGCGGGCTGATCGCCCGCTTCGACAAGCCGCGCCAGCAAGACCGGGCCAGGCGGCCCGGCACAGCGCCATGCCGCCTGCGCTGGCGGCACGCGCCGCTTCAGGCGCTGGGCAGGTTGGCGCGCACCGGGCTGGTCATGCGGCCCTTGAAATCGGTCCAGCACTCGCGGCCAAAGTCATACAGCTTGCAGGCGCGGGCGGTCTCAAAGTACCACCTCCACGAGAAGGGCTGGACGATGATGCGGCCCGGCAGCATCTCTTCGAGCTTGGCCTGTGCCTGCTTGAGGCGATACAGGGGGATGCTCATGTCCACATGGTGGGCGGTGTGCTCCATGATGTGGTGCATCAGCGCGCCGATGCGCAGCGGAAACGTCAGGTGCACGGTGGTCGAGACAAAGGGCGCGGCGCGCATCCAGGCGGCCTTGTTGTCGTGCCAGGAGACCTTGACATGGGTGTGGTGCACGTACACCACAAAGCCAATCATGCTGTTCCAGAACAGGAAGGGCACCACCACGCCCATCAGCAGCGACAGCAGCACCGACTCGCCGGCCCACAGCGCGCCCGCCGTCACCGCCGCGATCCAGACCAGGGCAAAGGCGCTGACCAGCAGGCTGTCCTTGACAAAAATCGGTCGACGGGTGGGCATGTGCTGCGCATTCGGGAAGAACTCGCGCTTCCACCAGATCTCGATCATGTAGTACAGGCCCGGGGCCCAGCCGCTGCGGTAGATGCGCTGCAGCAGGCGACCCATGGGCGAGAGCGCGGCGTATTCCTCGGCCGTGAGCGGGGTCCAGACAAAGTCCACACCCTTGAGGTTGGTGTAGCCGTGGTGCACCACGTTGTGGCCGGTGTCCCACAGGCTGTAGGGGGTGATGGAGGGCAGGAAGGCGATGCGACCGAGCACCTTGTTGAGTTCGCGGTGCGGCGTCAGGCTCTGGTGGCAGGCGTCGTGGCCAATGATGAACAAGCGGCCGATCACAAAGCCGGCGGCCAGGCCGCACAGCAGCTTGGCCCAGACCGCATCGAGCAGCAAGGTGGCCACCACCAGGCCCACAAACAAGGTGTAGTCCATGGCCAGCAGCACGAACGCGCGCCAGGTGGTGCGCTGCGACAGCGGGATCAACCATTCGCGCAGCACCTTGCGGTGCGGCAAGGGATCGGTCAGGGCAATCGGGCGGGGGGTTGACGACTCGGGGGTCAGGTCAGCAGAGCTCATGAAACAGACGTGTTCGGGATCGCTTCGGATCGCGGTGGGTGCGAAATGGCTGCGCCAGTGTAGTGATTTGCCCCTAACCAAGCCTGACATGGGCCCATGTCAGGCACGGCTGGGCGCTTGATATGTGTGCGCAAGTATCGATTTTAGCCGCCGACCGGGCCACATCTTGTTGCGGCCATGAAACAAGTTCGTGCCAGAATGCAACACGTATTGAACACGTCGCCATTGTGCGACCCATCGGAGATGTCCCCCATGCCCCGCCGCGCCACCAAGATTGTTGCCACCCTCGGCCCCGCCTCCAGCAGCCCCGACATGTTGGAGGCCATGATTCGTGCCGGCGTCAACGTCGTGCGCTTGAACTTCAGCCATGGCAGTGCCAAAGACCACATCGAGCGCGCCGAGTTGGTGCGTTCGGCCTCGCTGCGGGCTGGGCGCGAGGTGGCCATCATGGCCGATCTGCAGGGCCCCAAGATCCGCGTGGGCAAGTTTGCCCAGGGCAAGGTCATGCTCGAGCCGGGCGCCCCCTTTGTGCTGGACGCCTCGCGCAGCGAACCGGGCGACGAGCACGGCGTGGGCCTGGATTACAAGGAGCTGCCGCGTGATGTGCGCGCCGGCGATGTGTTGCTGTTGAACGACGGCCTGATCGTGCTGGAGGTCACCGCGGTGCGCGGCGAGCAGGTGCACACCAGCGTGCGCCTGGGCGGCGAACTGTCGAACAACAAGGGCATCAACAAGCAAGGCGGCGGCCTGACCGCGCCGGCCCTGACCGCCAAGGACATGGAGGACATCCGCACCGCCATGAGCTTCAACGCCGACTATGTGGCGGTGAGCTTCCCGAAAAACGCCACCGACATGGAAATGGCGCGCCAGCTGTGCCATGTCGCCTGCAGCGGCACCGGCCACCGGCCAGGCCTGATCGCCAAGATCGAGCGTGCCGAGGCCATCCCGCGCCTGGATGAGATCCTGGCCGCCAGCGATGGCATCATGGTCGCGCGTGGCGACCTGGCCGTCGAGGTGGGCAATGCCGCGGTGCCGGCGCTGCAAAAACGCATGATCCGCATGGCGCGCGCCTGCGACAAGGTGGTCATCACCGCCACGCAGATGATGGAGAGCATGATCACCAACCCGGTGCCCACCCGCGCCGAGGTTTCGGACGTGGCCAATGCGGTGCACGACGGCACCGACGCCGTCATGCTCAGCGCCGAGACCGCGGCCGGCAAATACCCCCTGGAGACGGTGCGCCAGATGGCGCAGATCTGCGAGGCGGCCGAGGCGGCCGAGCAGGTTGAGCTGGACGCCGGTTTCATCGGCCAGACCTTCACCCGCATCGACCAGACGATTGCCATGGGCGCGCTCTTTACCGCCCACCACCTGGGGGCCAAGGCCATCGTGGCGCTGACCGAGTCGGGCTCCACCGCCTTGTGGATGAGCCGCCACCGGGTGCAGGTGCCGATCTACGCCCTGACCACCCAGCTTGCCTCGCAGCGGCGCATGGCGCTGTACCGCAATGTGCGCCCGCTGCTGATGGACACCAGCGCCGACCGCGACACCGCGCTGGCGCAGGCCGAAGGGCACCTCAAAAAGCGCAACATCGTGAGCACCGGCGATGTCTACGCCATCACCTGCGGCGAGCCCATGGGTGCGCCCGGTGGCACCAACATGCTCAAGATCTGCCGCGTGGGTTGAGCCCCACAGCCGCTTCGGCCCGCGCAGGGCCGGCCTTTAAAATCCCCCCATTGACGGGCCGGCGCGCGCCGGCCCCGGGATTTCAACTTTCTGGGAACACACCATGGCTCTCGTCTCCATGCGCGAACTGCTGGACCATGCCGCCGAAAACGGCTATGGCATTCCGGCCTTCAACGTCAACAACCTCGAGCAGGTGCAGGCCGTCATGCAGGCCGCCGACGAGGTCGGTGCGCCGGTGATCCTGCAGGCCAGCGCCGGTGCGCGCAAGTACGCGGGCGAGCCCTTCATCAAGCACCTGATCCAGGCCGCGGCCGAGCAGTGGCCGCACATCCCGCTGGTCATGCACCAGGACCACGGCACCAGCCCCAAGGTCTGCCAGGGCGCGCTCGACCTGGGCTTTGGCTCGGTCATGATGGACGGCTCGCTGATGGAAGACGGCAAGACGCCCTCGAGCTTCGACTACAACGTCAACGTCACCAAAACCGTGGTCGAGATGGCGCACAAGGTCGGCGCCACCGTCGAGGGCGAGCTCGGCTGCCTGGGCAACCTCGAGACCGGTGACGCCGGCGAGGAAGACGGCATCGGCGCCGTGGGCAAGCTCGACCACAGCCAGATGCTGACCGATCCCGAAGAAGCGGCGGTGTTCGTCAAGGCCACCCAACTCGACGCGCTGGCGATTGCGATCGGCACCAGCCATGGCGCCTACAAATTCAGCCGCAAGCCCACGGGCGACATCCTGGCGATCTCGCGCGTCAAGGAAATCCACGCGCGCATCCCCAACACCCACCTCGTGATGCACGGCAGCTCCAGCGTGCCGCAGGCCCTGCTGGACATCATCAACCAGTACGGCGGCCAGATGAAGCAGACCTATGGCGTGCCGATCGAAGAGATCCAGGAAGCCATCAAGCACGGCGTGCGCAAGATCAACATCGACACCGACATCCGCCTGGCCATGACCGGCGCGGCGCGCCAGTTTATTGCGGAGAACCCCGCCAAGTTCGACGCGCGCGAGTGGCTCAAGCCCGCGCGCGCCGCCGCCCAGGCCCTGTGCAAGCAGCGCTACCTGGAGTTCGGCTGCGAGGGCCAGGCCGCCAAGATCAAGGGCCGCTCGCTGTCAGTGATGGCCCAGCGCTACGCCCAGGGCGAGCTGGCGCAGGTGGTGAACTGAGCATGGCCACCGCCCTGCACACCTCGGCCCTGACGTCCCTGCCGCTGCTCGCGCGTGGCAAGGTGCGCGACAACTACGCCGTGGGCGACGACCGCATCCTCATGGTCGCCTCGGACCGCATCAGCGCGTTCGACGTCATCATGGGCGAGCCCATCCCGGGCAAGGGCGAGTTGCTCACGAAGATGGCGCTGTTCTGGTTCGACCAACTCGGCCCCAAAGGCCTGAACATCTGCCCGATCCACCTCACGGGCGAAGCGCCCGAGAGCGTGGTCACCCCCGAAGAGGTGCCGCAGGTCCAGGGCCGCTCGATGCTGGTCAAGCGCCTCAAGCCCATCCCGGTCGAGGCCGTGGTGCGCGGTTATCTGGCGGGCAGCGGCTGGCAGGAATACCAGGCCACGCGCTCGGTCTGCGGCGTCCAGCTGCCCGAAGGCCTGAAGAACGCGAGCCAATTGCCCGAACCCATCTACACCCCTGCGGCCAAGGCCGCGGTCGGCGAGCACGACGAGAACATCACCTTCGAGCGCACGGTCGAGATGATCGGCGCCGACCTGGCCGGCCGCATCCGCGCCATCTCGATCCGCCTGTACCAGGCGGCCAGCGAGATCGCGGCCCAGAAGGGCATCATCATCGCCGACACCAAGTTCGAGTTCGGACTGGACGCCGACGGCACCCTGGTGCTGATGGACGAGGTGCTCACGCCCGACTCCTCGCGCTACTGGCCGGCCGACCAGTACGCCGCGGGCAGCAACCCGCCGAGCTTCGACAAGCAGTACCTGCGCGACTGGCTCGAGACCGCCCAGGTCGGCGGCAAGCGCTGGGACAAGACCCCGCCCGCGCCGCGCCTGCCCAAGGAAGTCATCGAGAAAACCGCGGCCAAATACCGCGAAGCGCTGGAGCGCCTGCTGGGCTGAGCCGCCGAGAGCAGGGCATGAAAAAAGCGACCTGTGGGTCGCTTTTTTCATGGGCCGCCGCGTTCAGGCGGGCAGGGCCAGCAGCATCAGCGCGTCCATGAGCAAGGTGGTGGCGCCGACCAGGGCGGCCCCCCAGGCCCAGTGGCGCCGCGCGGGCTGGCGCAGCGCGCCCCAGAACACCATGCAGCACAGCGCTTCGAGCGCGAGGCGCGTCCACACATAGGGGCCGGGCAAACCGTGCAGCCCGGGTGCGCGCAGCGCGATGCAGGCCAGCAAGCCCTTGAACAGCCACAGGCCGGCGCCCAGATGGGCCAGCCAGGCTTTGCTCGCGGGGGCCCGGCTCGGCCGCACCGGCGCCGCGGGCCTGCCGGCTTGCAGCAGGCAGGCGAGTTCTTCGGCGGAGACAAGGGGTTGGCTGGACATGGCGGCCTCCTGGTTCAGGATGCCGCCGATTCTAAAGAACAAAAAGAAGTTTTAAATACACAAAATACAAAAAGTTGAGTGTATTTATCTGTTTTAATTTGCCAAAAATATTAAATTCATTGTTATGAGCGGGAAATTGGCAAATATGACACCCCGAACCCGGCTCAATTGAGCGCCATGCTCAGTTTGCGGCGGTAGCTTGAGACCAGGGCCGCCTGCGGGTCTTCTTGCAGCGCGGCCTTGCCCGTGAGCTCGATGCCGCCGGCCGATTTGCCCACGCCGTCCGCGCCGGCCTTGGGGGCGGGCGGGCTCAGCAGCTCCAGGATGGCCACATAGGTCTTGCGCGGGGCCTCGTCGTCCCACTTTTTGTCGCGCATGATGATCTCGAGCAGCTCGTCCAGCGCTTCGACCGGCTGGCCCGCGACCAGCAGCAGGCGGGCCTTGGCAAAGCGGGTCTCGAAATCGCGCTTGTTTTGCGCAATCAGCTCGTCGAATTTGTCCAGCGGCCACTGGCCGCGCGCATCGGTGTGCACGAATTCGAGCGCGTTGAGCCATTGCTGCAGCGCTTCAAAGCGCAGCGGCACCGGGATGCGGGACAGGGCCGGCGCCAAGAGGGCCGCGCCTTCGTCGAGTTCGCCGTCCTGCAGCAGCAGCTTGATCAGGTCGTAACGCGCATCGTCGTTGCCCGGGTCGCTGGCCAGCGCCTGCTCGAGCGCGGCGCGCGCGCTGCCGGTGTCGCCCGAGGCCAGGTGCTGCTGCGCCTCGTCGGTCGCGGCCTGGGCCTGCAGCGCGTCTTCGCCCGGCACGTGCTTGTCGAGGAACTGGCGCACCTGGCCTTCGGGCAGCGCGCCCATGAAGCCGTCGACCGGCTGGCCGTTCTTGAGCAGCACGCAGGTCGGGATCGAACGGATGCCGAAGGCCGCGGCCAGTTGCTGCTCGTCGTCGGAGTTGATCTTGACCAGCTTGAAGCGTCCGCCATAGGCCTCTTCGAGTTTTTCGAGCACCGGGCCCAGCGATTTGCAGGGGCCGCACCAGGGTGCCCAGAAGTCCACCAGCACAGGCGTGGCCATGGAGGCGGCGATGACTTCGGTTTCGAAATTGGCGATGGTGACGTCGATCATGGGAACAGCTTGGAAAGGGGCAAGGGGGTGAAACCTTAAAATCGCGGATTGACCAAGGGAACACTTCCAATGACCCAACCGCTCATCGGCGTGGTCATGGGCTCCAGCTCCGACTGGGACACCATGCAGCACGCAGTGCAGATTCTCCAACAGTTTGGCATCCCCCACGAAGCGCGCGTCGTCTCGGCGCACCGCATGCCCGACGACATGTTTGCCTATGCACAGAGCGCGGCCGAGCGCGGCCTGCAGGCCATCATCGCGGGCGCCGGCGGCGCGGCCCACCTGCCGGGCATGATCGCGTCCAAGACCATCGTGCCGGTGCTCGGCGTGCCGGTGCAGACCAAGGCGCTCGCGGGCGTGGACTCGCTGCACAGCATCGTGCAGATGCCCAAGGGCGTGCCCGTGGCGACCTTCGCCATTGGCCAGGCCGGCGCCGCCAACGCCGCGCTGTTCGCCGTGGCGCTGCTCGCCAACCACGATGCGGCGCTGCGCCAAAAGCTGGGCGCCTTCCGCGCCGAGCAAACCGCGGCCGCGCGCGCCATGACCTTGCCGCCGGTGGGCTCGGCATGAGCGCGCTGCTGCCGGGCAGTCTGGTCAACGGCCAGCCGGTCACGCTGGGCGTGATGGGCGGCGGCCAACTCGGGCGCATGTTCGTGCACGCGGCGCAGGCCATGGGTTACTACACGGCGGTGCTCGACCCCGATCCCGCGAGCCCCGCGGGCCGGGTGAGCCACCACCACATCCAGACCGATTACCTCGACGAGCAGGGCCTGGCGCAGCTCATGCAGCGCTGCGCGGCCATCACCACCGAATTCGAGAACGTGCCCGCACCCGCCTTGCTGACGCTGGGCGCGCACCGCTTCGTCGCGCCTGGCGCCGACGCCGTGGCGATCGCGCAGGACCGCGCGGCCGAGAAGGCGCACTTCGTCAAATGCGGCGTGCCCGTGGCGCCGCACGCAGTCATCGAGACCGAGGCGCAGCTGGCGGCCGTGGGCGACGACTTGCTGCCTGGCATTTTGAAAACAGCCCGTCTGGGCTACGACGGCAAAGGCCAGGTGCGCGTGAAGACGCGCGCCGAGCTCGCCGCCGCCTGGAGCCAACTCCAGCACGTGCCTTGCGTGCTCGAAAAAATGCTGCCCTTGCAGGCCGAGTGCTCGGTCATCGTGGCGCGCAGCGGCCATGGCGAGATGGTGAACTTCCCGGTGCAGCGCAACCTGCACCGCGACGGCATCCTGGCCGTGACCGAGGTGAACCCCGGCGTGATCGATCCGCTGCTGGCCGCGCAGGCCGTGGCCGCGACCCAGGCGATCGCCGAAGGCCTGCAGTACGTGGGCGTGCTCTGCGTCGAATTCTTCGTGCTCGAAGGCGGCCAGCTCGTGGTCAACGAGATGGCGCCGCGCCCGCACAACAGCGGCCACTACACGCTCGACGCCTGCGACCAGTCGCAGTTCGACCTGCAGGTGCGCGCGCTCGCCGGCCTGCCGCTCACGCAGCCGCGCCAGCACTCGCCGGCCATCATGCTCAACCTGCTGGGCGACCTGTGGCAGCAACCGCCGAAATTGGGGTCAGAGCCCAATTTGCTGCGCAAATCGGGATCCGACCCCGATTTCGGCTCTGGCCCCGATGCCTGCCCCGCCTGGGAACGCGTGCTCGCGTTGCCGGGCACCCAGCTGCACCTGTACGGCAAGCTCTCGGCGCGCCCCGGCCGCAAGATGGGGCATCTGAACATCACCGGCACTACGCCCGAGGCGGTGCGCGCCACGGCCCTGCAGGCCGCAGCCATCCTGGGCATCGCGCCCTTCTGAGCATGATCCTCTCCGGCCAAGACCCCGCCGCCATCGCGCAGGCCGTGCAGACGCTGGCGCGCGGCGAGCTGCTGGGACTGCCCACCGAGACGGTGTACGGCCTGGCGGCCGATGCCACGCGCGACGAAGCTGTGGCCAAGATCTTCGCGGCCAAAGGCCGGCCGGCCGATCACCCGCTGATCGTGCATGTCGCCGGCCCCGCCCAGGTGCCGCTGTTTGCCCAGGCCGTGCCCGACTTCGCGCAGCGCCTCATCGACGCCTTCTGGCCCGGTCCCTTGACCCTCATCTTGCCGCGGCGTGCCGGTGTGGCCACGGCCTCGGCCGGTGGGCAAAGCTCGATCGGCCTGCGCTGCCCCTCGCACCCCGTGGCGCAGGCGGTGCTGCAGGCCTGCCATGACGCGGGCATCGCGGGCCTGTCGGCACCCAGTGCCAACCAGTTCGGCCGCGTGAGCCCGACCACCGCGCGCCATGTGCAGTCCGAGTTCGGCGATGCGCTGCTGGTGCTCGATGGCGGCGAGTGCGAGGTGGGCATCGAGTCGACCATCGTCGATTGCACGCGCGGCGCACCGGTGCTCTTGCGTCCGGGCCGCATCACGCGCGCGCAAATCGAGGCCGCCTGCGGCCAGGCCTTGCAGGACACGCTGGCGCAGCCCGCGCCCAAGGCCTCGGGCACGCTCGAGTCGCACTACGCGCCGCGCGCCAAGGTGCGGCTGATGGACGCCGCCGAAATCGCCCGGCGTCTGCAGGCCCTGGGCGTACACGCGAACAACCTCGGCGTCTGGTCGCGTGAGCCTTTGACCGACATCGGCGCGGGCCTGCTGTGGCGCCAGCAATCGGCCGACGCCGCCGTGGCCGCGCACGACCTGTTTGCCACGCTGCGCGACCTCGACGCGCGCGGCGTGCAGCAAATCTGGGTGGAGTTGCCGCCCGACACGCCCGAGTGGGAAGGCGTGCGCGACCGCCTCCAGCGCGCAGCCGCCTGAGCGTCCCTTCAGCGCTCTGGCCGCTGGCGCGCGTGGGCGGTGGGGCGCGAGGCCTGGTCGCGCGCGGTCCAGTCGAGCAGCTGGTCCAGCGCCGGTCGGGCCTGCGCGGCATTCGGGTGGTTGACGATGGCCACCACGGTGTACAGGCGCCCGCTCTCGCCCTGCACATAGCCGGCGACCGAGACCACATCGCGCAGCGAACCGGTTTTGAGCCAGGCGCGCCCGAGCAGCGGCGAACCCGGCAGGCGCTCGGCCAGCCGCAGCACCGTGCCGTCGACCCCCGCCACCGCCAGCGATGCGGTGAAGGCCGGACCCAGCGGCCCCTGGCGTCCTTCGCGCAGCAGGGCGCTCAGGCTCTGCGCGGTGCTGCGTTCTTCGCGCGAGAGCCCCGAGCCGTTGTCCAGCACCGGCTCGGGCAGGCCGGCAAAGCGCTGGCGCCACCACTGCGACAGGCGCAGGCGCGAGGCGCTCCAGCGTCCGGGCGCGCCGAGTTCGGACGACAGCGTGAGGAAGAGCTGCTGCGCCATCACATTGTTCGAGAGCTTGTTGATGTCGGCGATCACCTCGCGCAGCGGCAGCGAGGCATGGCTGAGCAGCGGCCGCGCCTGCGCGGACGCGCGGCCCCAGCGCACCTGGCCGCCGAGCAGGCCGCCCGCTTCGCGCCACAGCGCCTCGACCATGCGCGGCGCGTACTGCTCGGGCGAGGGAAAGGCCACGGGCCAGGCGCGCTCGCCGCAGCTCGCCGGGTAGGCGCCGGCAAAGC
>JACCDU010736239.1_pt1 | contig 21304 bp, 18 predicted proteins | sample 7446081 | NCBI WGS metagenome assembly JACCDU01 (sample SAMN15323447, study PRJNA562643) | freshwater metagenome | isolation source: river surface water | place: USA:Blue River Watershed | collected 2017-08-17
ACGCCGAGGGAATGGATTATGTCATCGTGGCGGGACAATTTGTGATCCGCGACGGGACGCTCACCGGACACCGGCCCGGTCGCACCGTGCGCCGTGAGGCCCGCATCCTGCCGACTCCCTGACGGTGATCGGATTGGCTTCGCCCAAGCGGCGCGACCCGATCTACTGAGGGATCCGTACGTTCAGGCCCCGAGCACGCCCCGCCGACAAAGCGTGACCGCCTCGGAGCCACCGTCGTCCAAGACATAGTGCCCGACATCGGCGAGGCGCGTGATCCGGGCCTCCGGGAGGATCTCGCGCCAGCGGGCGAGAAAGGCGTCGTGGAAGCAGAAGTCGCGGCCACCCCAGACGATGCTCACCGGGTTTGAGCGGAGCGAAGGAAGCCCCTGCTCGACCTCGCGGAGCGTGGCGTAGCTGACGTGGTCCGGATGCAGCGGAATATCCTTCACAAACGCATTTACGGCCACGCGATGAGCCCAAGAGTCGTACGGGAAGAGATACCCCCGGCGCTCATCGGCGGAGAGGCGCCGACGATGCATGGCCATGCGCACGGCGGGTCCGGCAAACGCATTCAGCCCGCGCACCAGCGCAGTGCCGGGGAAATGCGTGCGACACAGCGCGATGCTAGCCGGAATCAGGGGTGACCGGAATGCAGCGGTGTTCAGCAGCACGATGCGGCCGACGCGGCTGGGGTTTCGCACGGCGAAACCGCAGCCGATCGCCCCACCCCAATCGTGCACGACCAGATGGATCCGCGTCAGCCCGAGTGAATCAACGAGCGCCTCGATGTCCGCGATGCGTTGTTCGAGTGTGTAAGTGTACCCCTCCGGCTTGTCCGACAGGCCCATTCCCACGTGATCCGGCGCGACGCAGCGGATCTCATCGCGCAGCGAGGCGATCAGATCGCGGTAAAAGAATGACCAAGTCGGATTGCCGTGCAGAAACAGCACCGCTTCCGAACTTCGCGGCCCGACATCGACAAAGCTCATGCGTGCCCCGCGGGCCGTAGTGAGTGACGACGGGGTGAACGGATACAGCCGAAGCAGCCAGTCGGGCAATGGAGCGCAGTCGTTCATCACCATTCGAGATCCAGCATCAGGCAGTTCAAACCCGAACCGATGCCGAGGAGCCCCACATGACTGCCGGCGGCGACCGCTCCCGCTGCCTCGGCGGCGGCCAACGTCGCTGGCAGCGAGACAGACCCCATGTTGCCGTACTCCTCGAAGGTCGAGAAGTCGCGCGCGACGTCCAGCCCCAGGCGCTCGTATAGGCGCCGGCGGTGCACGCTGCCGACCTGATGGCACACGAAGCGGCTGAATCCATCGGCGCCGCGTCCCGACGTTTCGCGGAATTCACTCCACGTCTCCGCAGCGAGCGCTACCCCCGCCTCGAGAAGTCGTTCCGAATCCGTCTGCATCGCGAGCGCGTCGGCTCCGTGCATGTCACCCTGACACAACTCACTGTGTGCAGTGGCAGCGCGCGCCACGCCCGAGTGCAGGCGGTGGCCCAAGGGCGCGAGGTCCCGGTGACAGACCATCGCTCCGACCGCGCCGGAACCGATGGTGAGGTTCGCGAAGAAGGGCTTGATCTGATCGCGGGTGAGCGGTGCCGTCGCCAGATGGCGAATCGTCTCGTCCACGAGCGGCCGGCCGTTCTCCCCTGCCACAACGAGAGCACAGCGAATCTGGCCCGACTCGATCAAGCCTCCGGCAACCGTAAGCGCGTTCAGAAAACCGAGGCACGCATTGGAAAGATCGAAGATCTGGGCACTGGGCGGCAGGCCGATCTTGCGATGTGCAAACGCCGCGGTGGCGGGCTCGAGCATGTCGCGGCACACGGCGGCATGAATGAACAGCTCGACTGCCTCCGCCGGAATGGACGAACGTTCGAGCACCGCTCTTCCAGCCGCCGCGCTCGCGTCTGAGGGGCGCGTGCCGACCGGCCAAACCCGCCGCTCGCGAATGCCTGTCATCAGCTCGAGGCGCCCCTCGGGCAGGCGGAGGCGCCGGTAGAGCGGCTCGAGCCGCTGCTCGATTTCCGCGCTACTCAGACGCTCGGGCGGCAGGACCGCAGCCAACGAGTCAATGCAGGTGGAGCGAAAATGGAACCGCGCCATGATCAGGGCTGCTTGGGCCGCATCGCCAGCCGGATGACCTCGGCGTCGAACTCGTTCGAGCCCAATCCCGCGTCCACCACGACGGTTGTCCCGTTCATTCCGCTGCTGCGCTCGCTGAGGAGAAACAGCGCCGCGTTCGCGACCTCAGCGGTGGCGAGCGCACGCTTCCGGAACGTCAGTTTCTCCGCGTACAGGTAGCTTTCCAAGTAACCGGGAATCCCCGCCGAAGCGCTCGTCTTGAGGGGTCCGGCGCCGACGACATTGAAGCGTACCTCGGAAAACGCGCTGAAGGACTTCGCGAGAAACCGGGAGCACGACTCCAACGCCGCCTTGATCGGTCCCATGTACCCGTAGTTGTCAGGGGTCACGAGCAGCGACGAGATGCCGATGCTGACGACGGACGCATGCGGCGCGAAGAGCGGACGGAACGCCTCGGCGAGTTCAACCAAGGAAAATGCTGAGATGGCGGTCGCCTGCAGGAAGTCGCCCCGCCCGGTCTGGTGGAAGGGCTTGAATCCCTGCGCGTAGTTCGCGAAGGCGATGGAATGAACCAGGCCGTGGATCGGTCCATACCCCGCTCCCGCGATGGCGCTGGCCAACGTCGCCGCGGCACCTTCCTTCTCCACGTCGCACACGAAAGTCGGCCGGTCACCGAGGAGCGTCGCGAGGGACGCCCTCCGCGTCTCGCTGCGCACGCTGTAAACCACCTTCGCCCCCTGCTCTTCCAAGGCGCTCGCGATCGCCCAAGCGACGCTCTTGCGGTTGGCTACGCCCATCACGACGAACACCTTGCCGGAAACGTGGAGAAAGTCCGACATGGAGGGCTTACGTCGAGGGTTGACCGTTGGCGGGTGCGTCGGAGGACGGAGTCTTCCACGCCACGGTGAAATCCACGCTGAGCACCCGCGCGCCGTCGGCCTTTCGCATGGATCCCGTCATCAAGCTGAACTCGCCCAGTCGCTCCTTGCGTCGGACTTCGATCAGCACGGTGTCGCCGGGGTAGATCGGCTGCCGAAAGCGCACGTCGTTGATCTTGGCGAGAAGCGGCACTCCGGGAGTCGAGACCCCCTCCGGACCTGCCGCCCGGGCGAGGAACAAGGCCCCGGTCTGGAACACCGCCTCACACAGCAGCACTCCCGGGGTGATCGGCGCGCCCGGATAGTGGCCGCGGTAAAAGTCCTCCTCGGCTCGCCAGGTTCGCCGCGCTACGAGCGAATCAGCCGTCTCGCTGACGATCTCGTCGACGAAAAGGAAGGGCGGACGGTGCGGGATGAGAGAGGTGACGGCGTCGGACATGAGGCACAATGACCCCGGAGAGCGTGTACGTCGCGCGGCTGAAGGAAATCGCAATCTTTCGCGGCAACTAGAGGTCTACCGGCGCGGCGATGAGCTGAGACGCGATGTGCTGCCCCAGTGCGATCCCCGAGAGCGCAGCTGCCTCCACCCGTCCCCCGAGGAAAGCATCCCCCGCGAAGCCCAAAGAGAGTTCAGGAACCCAGCTGAAAGCCTTGGGCAAAGAACCCACCGGCTCGCTATATCGCCAACGGTGGAGGGTCGCTGCGGAGACAGTGCGTCCCCCCAGCCACGCCTGAGCGGCGGCAACCATCTGCTCGAGCACCTCGGATTCCGGACGCCCATACTCCCGGGCGGAAAACTCCGGGGTGGCATGCAGGGTGACTGCGGTCGGCCGGCAAAGGCCCTTCTGCGAGTTGTCCGCCACCCAACGCAGCGGTCCTTCGCTGGGCGCGACTCCTTCCTGCGGCACCGCGCTTGGGCCATCCAGCACGAGAAGCGCCGCCAGACAGGGACGATAGGTCACGCTGCGTAGCTCCGCCGCGATGGCGTCGGGCAGTCGGACGCCGCCGGCCTCGAGCAAGGCCAGCGCCTGCGGCATCGGCGCCGTCAGGACCAATCGTTCAGCGCGAAAAATCTCCGCGTTCTCGATATCCAGCTCCCAGTAGCCGCTCGGATGATGCCGCGCCGCCGTGACCTTGCGCTCCCGCTCCACGTCAATCCCCTCAGCCAGAAGCTTCGGTACCGCCGTCATGCCGCCGCGACCAATCCAACGATGCGCGGAGCCCGGCCAACGGTCCGCTTTGCCCGCATCCGCCCAACGCTGGACCTCGGACGCGAAACCGTCCTCACGCGCGGTGAAGAACTGTGCGCCGGTGTCGAAGACGGCCTCGCCGACGCGCTTGGTCGCCATGCGCCCGCCCACCCCGCGGCTCTTTTCGAGGACCACGAGGCGCGCCCCGGATGCCTGGAGAACGCGCGCCGCGGACAAGCCGGCCACGCCCGCGCCAATAATCGCAATGTTTCGCTTCATGATTCGAGTTGGGATGACGCTTTGTTCGTCCCGAGCATGTCCCGCAACGCGTCGCCGAGGGACGCATGCTGGAAGACAAATCCCTCGTGGAGCAGCCGCGCGGGTCGTACCCACTGGCTGGCCAAGATCGTTTCGGTCGCCATTTCGCCGAAGGCTGCTCGCAACACCGGAACCGGCACCGGCATGACGGCCGGGCGATGCAGCGCTCGACCGAGTTCGCGCGCGAACTCTGCGCCACTGACCGGGTTAGGCGCCACGAGGTTGTAGGCTCCGCGCGCGTCCGGTCGAGACAGTAGGGAGGCGATCGCCGCGATTTCGTCCTCCAGCGAGATCCAACTCATGCCCCGCTCGCCCCGCCCGATCGGACCACCCAGGCCACAGCGAAATATCGGCAGCATGCGAGCCAGTGCCCCGCCCCGCGGCGAAAGCACGATGCCGGTCCGAAGCAGAATCGGACGCACCCCCGCGGATTCGGCCAGCGCCGCCTCCCGTTCCCAATCCTGCGTCAGCTCGGCCAGGAAGCCGTCTCCGCGCGCACTCGTCTCATCGACAGAGCGATCCGTATTGATCCCGTAGATCCCAATCGCGGAGGCCGACAAAAACACCGGCGGGGGCCGGGACGCGCGGCGCAGTCCCTCAACCAACGCACGCGTGCCTTCCAATCGGCTGGAGCGGAGTTCCGCTTTCCGGGCCTTGCTCCAGCGGCGGTCCGCAATCCCGGCCCCGCCGAGGCTGACGAGCGCTGCGGCTCCGGACAGCACGTCACCTAAGGTCTCAGGACGCGTCGGATCCCAGAACCGTTCATCGCTGGCGTGGGCCGGCCGACGCACCAAGCGGACCACCTCATACCCGCGCGTCGAGAGTAGCGCCGTGAGCGCGGAGCCGACCAGCCCTGAGGCACCCGCCACGACGATACGACCCGTCACGGCCTGCGGCATCGCCTCCAAGTCCGCCTTCAGGCGCGCCTGTCGGTACGCAAACAGGCGGTCCAGCTCAGAACGCGTCGTGCCGCCAAGGACGCCCCGAGCGAGCCCCCCGCCCCAAAAGGCGAAGTCCACTTCGTCGATCCACTCACAGGCGTCCGGACCGATCGACTCCACTCGATGCACATGCCGCCAGCGACGGAAGGGAGAGCGGCGGGCCACGTCACAGAACTGACGCCCCGGGATAAAATCCACATGCTCGATTTCCCAGCGCAGGGGCAACGGGCCGACATATTGCACCATCGTCAACCGTCCTCCGTCCCGAATGCCGCCCGAGCGATGCAACACTTCGGTCCGCACCCACGGCGGCGAGAAACGCTCAAACGCGCCCGGCCGCTCATGCCAGGCAAACGCATCCGCTGCCGAGCGATTGAGACGAATGCGGTAGGTGAGTTTCATCAAGTAAAGGGGACGCTTTCGTTACTGAGCTCCTGGCGTCTCGCCCGTCGGGCGCTCCACCCGCGGACCGCTGCGCCGCACCCGTCGGCAACGCTCCGAGCAGGTGAGCACCTCGTTCCAGCAGCGCTCCCACTTCTTGCGCCATGCAAACGGACGCCCGCACGCCACGCAGGTCTTGGTCGGGAGGTCACTCTTGCGTCGCATCGTGCTCATGAGAACAGAGGGAGAGCCGTCTCACCGGGTGCCGCCGGCACGCCGCCGTTGGCGCGAATTTGCTCCGCCTGGGAGCGAATCAAGCGCACCCGCTCCGGAGTCAGTTTCTCCACGTTGCGCACCTGCAGGCTCATGCGGGGATTCTTCTGCAGCTGGTCGCGATGCCGCAGCAGAAAATCCCAGTAGAGCGTGGTGAACGGGCAAGCACGCGGGCCGGTCGCTTCCGCCGGATCAAAGCGGCACTGGCGGCAGGCGTTGCTCATTCGCTCGATGTAGCGTCCGGTGGCGACGTAAGGCTTCGATGCCATCACTCCGCCATCCCCGTACTGCGACATGCCGAGCGTATTGGGGAGTTCGACCCACTCGACCGCATCGACGTAGACTGCCAGGTACCACGCGTGCACCGCTTGCGGCTTCACTCCGAGCAGGAGTGAGTACAGGCCGGTCACCATCAGACGCTGAATATGATGCGCATAGCCGAGCGAGAGGCTCTGACCGATCGCGTCGCGTAGACACGCCATCGGCACCTCACCGGTCCAGAAAAACGCCGGCAATGCTTCCTTGGCCCCGAGTGCATTCCGCTCGAGGTAATCCGGCATCAGGTGCCAGTAGATGCCGCGAACGTACTCCCGCCAGCCGAGGATTTGACGGATGAATCCCTCCACGGCAGCCAACTCTGCGCGGCCCGCGCGGTAGGCAGCCGTTGCTGCCGCGATGACGCGCCGGGGGTCCAGCAACTTGAGATTCATCGCCGCCGCCAGACGCGAGTGATAAAGCCACGGTTGCCCGAGCCAGATCGCATCCTGAAAGCGTCCGAACTGGACCAGTCGCTGCGCCACAAAGTCCTCCAGCGCCGCCTCCGCCTCCTCGGGAGTCACCGGCCAATCAAAGCGCTCCAAGTCGCCGGGTCGGTCCGGGAATCGCGCGCGCACGAGCGCAATGACCTCCTGCGTGACGCGATCAGGGGGGAATGCTCTTGGGGCGGGCGGAGTCGGCGCGGTACGTCCGAAGCTCTCGCGGTTTTCGTGGTCGTAGTTCCACTCTCCACCCTCCGGCTCACCGTCCGCAGAGACAAGGACGTCGTGCCGCCGCCGCATTTCCCGGTAGAAAAACTCCATGCGGAGCTGCCGGCGGCCCTTGGCGTGGCGGGCGAAGTCGGCGGGCGAACAGAGAAAATGACGGTCCTCGCGAATCTCGAGTCCGAGGCCGAGTGCCCCGGCTGCCTCCTTGAGGGCCTCCTGCACTCGCCACTCTCCCGGCTGCACCACGATAAGGCGCTCCGGCCGCAGCCGGGCGACGGCGCGCCTCAACTCACCCGCGAGAGTCTGGCTGTTCTTTGGATCGTCGAGTGGCGTGTAGTCGACCCGGTAGCCGACCTTGACCGCTCGATCGCGGAAATGACGCATGGCCGAGAGAAACAGCGTCGTCCGGACCTGCGTCGACCACACATTCTCCGATTCGCCCGCGACCTCGGCCATCCAGACGACGTCCCGTGCCCGATCGACGTCGTCGAACGCAGCCGACTGGAGGTCGAGCTGGTCTCCGAGCACGAGGATGAGATGGCGAGCGGAAGGCATGGTGGTGACGCGCAGACTGGTCACGCGCGCAAGCTCTGAAATGCGCTCAACGCTTCGGCGCGCGCCTTCGCGTGATCGACGATGGGGCGCGGGTAAGTTTCACCCAAGCGAACGCCCGCCATCTGCAGCACCGACTCCGGGGCCGCCCACGGTTGGTGGATGAACCGCGCGGGAAGGCGGGCCAGCTCGGGGCACCAGCGCCGAACGTACTCGCCCTCGCCGTCGAACTTTTCTCCCTGGAGCACGGGTGCGAAAATCCGGAAATACGGCGCCGCGTCGGCACCGCAGCCGGCACTCCATTGCCACCCCAGCGTGTTGCTGGCGAGATCCGCGTCCACGAGGGTGTCCCAGAACCAGCGCGCCCCTTCGGTCCACGAGAGTCGCAGGTGCTTGACCAAGAAAGAAGCCACGATCATGCGCACCCGATTGTGCATCCAGCCCGTTGTCCAAAGTTGCCTCATCCCGGCGTCGACGATCGGGTACCCCGTGCGTCCGCGTTGCCAGGCGCGCAGCAGGTGCCCGCCCGGATCGGCGCGCCACGGGAAACGCGCGAACTCAGCACGTAGGGGTTGAGCCGCAGTCTGCGGAAAGTGATAGAGCAGGTGGTGGGCAAACTCGCGCCAGCCCACTTCAGCGAGGAACTTGGCGACGCCGACATTGGCCGGGAAGACTCCGCGCTCTCGGCCCAGCTCGGCAGCGGCCGCCCAGATTTGCCGCGGCCCGATCTCTCCAAAATGCAGATGGGGGGAAAGCCGGGAGACGCCCTCGATCGAGGGGATGTCGCGAGCCTCACCGTACGCCGCGACTGCCTGAGAAAGGAACTGGGCGAGCCGCTGCTGCGCCCCCTCCTCACCGGGCGTCCATGCGCCATGGAAACCACGATCCCATGGAATCGTGGGTCGCAGTTCGAGAGACTCAAGCGGCCGCGTCGCGGGCCACGAAGCCGGGGCGCGGAGGGGGCCGCTCTTGATCAACGTCGGTGCACCGACGGGCAACGTCAGGCAATGCCTCCAATACGGCGTGAAGACTTGGAACGGTCGTCCCTGCTTGTTCGCGATCGTCTGAGGCTCAAAGAGGAGACTGGTGTTGAAGCTGCGCGCCTCAACGCCACGCGCAGCAAGATCGGCCTTGATGGCACTATCGCGGGCAATGCTGGACGGCTCATAGCGTCGATTCCAGTAGACCGCGCCAGCACCCGTCGCGGCCACCAGTTCGCTTAGCACCTGTGCGCTGTCTCCACACGCCAACGTCAGACGGAGGCCGCGTTGTCGCAGCGCCCGATCCAAGGACTCAAGTGAGCCGTGTAGCCACCAGCGGGACGCCCCACCCAGCCGCCAGGCCCCCTCCCCCGCCTCATCCAGAATGTACACCGGCACGACGGCCTGCCCGCGGTCAATCGCCGCCGCCAGCGCGGCGTTATCCTGCACACGCAGGTCTTGTCGGAACCAAAGGAGAGTGGGAGCACCGGACATCGCGAAACGATACGGGTGCGCAGAAATCGCTGCGCCGCAAGCGCTCGGAACAAAGCGAACGCGCTTCCTCGGTCAGAGTGCGTCTTGATACAGCCGCTCGTAGGCGACCGCGGCGTGCCGCCAGCTAAAGTCACGGCGCATGCCCCGCTGCTGCACCTTGCGCAACGCGGTCGAATTGCGGAAAAGGGTCACCGCCCTCTCCAGCCCATCGGCCAGACCGGCTGCGGTCGGTCGGAACATGATTCCGGTGCCGTCCTGCGGCGCATCCTCCACGTCGATGACCGTGTCGACAAGGCCGCCGACGCGGGAGACGAGCGGAACCGTCCCATAGGCCTGCGAGTACATCTGATTGAGACCGCACGGCTCGAAGAGCGAGGGCATGAGGAAGAAGTCCGCGCCGGCTTCCACGACATGGCTCATCGTCTCGTCGAGACGCGTCGAGAGCGCCGCGCGTCCGGGCATGGCGGCCACCAGCTCGCGCAGCCCCGCCTCGAATCGAGGTTCGCCAGTCCCGAGCACGACGAGGGCGACTGGGCTCGTCTCGAAGAAACGTCGATTAGCGAGGACCAGCTGAATGCCTTTCTGCTCGGTCAGGCGCGCCACCATCCCGAAGATGGGCCCCGGGAAGGCGGGGTCCAACCCGAGCCGACGCAGCAAGTCCAGCCGACACGCCTTCTTTCCCGACAGATCGTCCGCCGAGTACTTCGCCGCGAGCGCGGGGTCGGTTGCCGGGTTCCAGATCGCGGAATCAATTCCATTCACGAGGCCCACCAAGTCCGCGGCCCGCGACTGGATCACGCCGTCGAGCCCGCAACCGAACTCCGGAGTCTGGATCTCGCGCGCGTACTGCGGGCTCACGGTGGTGAGGTGGTCCGCGAACAACAGACCACCCTTCATGAAGCTCATCTGGCCGTAGTACTCGAGCCCGTCGATCCCCATGAGCTCCTCCGGCAGATTGGTGCGCGAAAAGGACTTCATCGGGAACACGCCTTGGAAGGCGATGTTGTGGACGGTGAAGACGGTGCGCAGCGCCAGCATCACCCCGTGGCGCCTCTCCTCGTAGCGCAGGAAGAGGGGCAGGAGGCCCGTCGGCCAATCATGCGCGTGCACGATGTCGGCCTTCAGATCGAGCAGGCGGAGGGATTCGACCACCGCCTTGGCGAAGAAGATGAAGCGGTTGTCGTTATCCTCGTAGTCCCGCTCGCCATTGCCGTAGATGCCTTGGCGATCGAAGAACTCCTCGCGGCTGATGAAATAAAGAGTGAGGCGCGGGGCGGCATTCAGGGCGAGGACGTCACACGAGGCGAAGCGATCCCCCATCTCGATCTTCAGACGCAACCTCCGCTCCGGCTTCTGGGCCGCCGGGTGTTCCAGGGCCCGGCGATAGCCCGGAAGAAACACCGCCACCTCATGTCCGCGCTCGGCCAAGGTGCCCGCCAGGGCCCCGACGGCATCCGCCAGCCCACCGGTCTTGACGTAGGGAAAGACTTCGCTGGCGACGTGAACGATCTTCATCGAGAGGGTGCGACGGGCAATGCAGCTAAGTCGCGTCTGGAGAGTCTCTGGAGCATGGCCGCTAAGTCGAGGCTAGACTCCGAATCGTGTTCTCGCGAAGCGGGCTTGCGGCCCGGACCCTGTCGAGGCCACCCTCGTCCCGTCCCATGCGCTCGCTCATCTTCACTATCGCCAACCAAAAGGGCGGCGTCGGAAAAACGACGACAGCCGTGAATCTCTCCGCCGCGCTCGCGGAAAAAGGGGTGCGCACTCTGCTGGTCGACCTTGATCCGCAGGCGAATGCGACGAGTGCAGTCGGGGTGGAGAAACGCGAGGGCGCGAGTTTGTACGGACCGCTCCGTGGCGAGGGCGCAGCGATCGAAAAAATCGTACCCACGGCGTACAACAACTTGTTCCTTCTCCCTAGCGAGGAAGACCTCGCAGCGGCCGAGATCGAACTGGCGGGAGCCGAAGGCTATCTGGGGCGGCTGAAGACGGCTCTCGCTCCGATCCAAGCGTCGGGAAAGTACCGCGCCATCATCATTGACTGCCCCCCGTCCTTGGGCGTGCTGTCGATGAACAGTCTCGCCGCGGCCGACTTTCTCCTCATCGCCTTGCAATGCGAGTACCTCGCGCTGGAGGGCCTCGGCCAGATCCTGCGCAATCTCGAACGCATCAAGCAGGCGGGAGTGAATCCGAATCTGGAACTTGGCGGTGTGGTGATGACCATGTACGACGTCCGCACCAATCTGTCACGACAGGTCGTGGAGGAGGTAAAACAGCACCTCCCCGGCAAGGTTTTCGACAGCGTGATCCCGCGCACGATTCGTCTCAGCGAGGCACCGAGCTTCGGTAAAACAATCTTCGCCTACGACCCTCTGTCGCCTGGATCTTCCGCCTACCGCAGCCTCGCCAAGGAAGTGATCGCTCGCTTCCAGCTGAAGTCGGCGTCCTGAGCCGCATTCAAACATGTCGCTGGCCAAGTACCGCCACGCCTTCGTCCTGGGGCTGCAGGGCAATCTCGTCTACCGCTGGAACTTCGCCGTCCGCGCGTCGCTCTCGCTGCTGCACCTCGCCTACGTCTTCATCCTGTGGGGCGCGGCGTTCAGTGGTCAGGAATCGTTGGCCGGCTTCAACCTCAGCCAGACGCTGACCTACTTCGTCACGATCCTTGTGCTGCAGTTCTTCATCACCGCGATGAACGAGGATTACGAGGTCTCCGAAGAGATCCGGAATGGGTTGATCAATCAGTTCCTGCTCAAGCCCATTCACTACTTCTCCTACCGCTTCAGCATCTTCGTTGCCGCGCGCCTCGTCTCCGGCTCGCTCGCGCTGATCCCCCTGCTCCTCGCGCTCCCTCTCCTCTGGCCGCACCTCGAGTATCCAACGGCGACGTGGACCTACGTCGCCGCGGTCCCCGCACTGATTCTTTCCGCCTTCCTGCAATTCACCCTGGCCTACTGCTTCGGACTACTGACCTTCTGGTTTCTCGAGATTCAGTCCTTCATCATCCTTTCACTGGCGGTGGAGACGATCCTCGGCGGCCAGGTCTTCCCCTTGGATCTGTTGCCCGCACCGCTGTACGAGCTGTCGTCGTACCTACCCTACTATTACCAAATGTATTTCCCGGCGGCCCTGCTGACGGGACGCATCGCCACTCCCGAGGCGGCGATTCAGGGACTCGGGATCCAGCTCTTCTGGGTGCTGGCTCTCTACGGCGTCGCGCAATTCCTCTGGCTGCGCGGCCTGCGACGCCACACCGCAGTCGGCGGCTGAGGCGTCTGCTCTGGTCATGCGCGCTGCACAATACATCCGGATCTGGCTGGCCGGCGCCCGCTACTCCATGGTGCGAACCATGATGTTCCGAGGCGACTTCATCATGTGGTCGCTGGTGGAGCTGTTCTGGATGGGAGTAAACCTCGGCCTGATCGGCGTGATCTACCAGCACACGGAGTCGATTGCGGGCTGGGGGCCCTGGGACATGGCTATACTGGTTGGAACCTCCCTGCTGGTTCAGCGCCTCCTGATGGGTTTCTTCTGGACCAACCTGTTCGAAATGGGACGCAACGTGCGGACCGGAACCTTCGATTTCTTCCTCGCCCAGCCAGGGCCGGTGCTGTTCATGGTCTCGACCCGCAAGATCGATCTCGACGGATTCCTCAACGCCCCGATCGCTCTTGGCGTCGTGATTTACGCAGTCAACCAGCTCGGGCTTTCCCCGACACCGCTCCAGTGGGTGATCTACGCCGGAATGATTCTGTGCGGGTTGGCCATCCACTACGCGACCCTCCTGTTCTTCATCTCGCTGGTGTTCTGGATCCAGAGCGCCAAGGGCGTCGAGGGGGGGTACTTCGCGCTGAATGAGTTCTCACGGCTCCCACGGGAGGCGCTGCGCGGCATCGCTTCGGTCGTGTTCGTCTACGGCCTGCCGTTGGTGGTCGTGACGAATGTGCCGGCGCAGACGCTGCGGCACGGCCTTGAGCTGCACCATGCCCTGTGGCTCGCGGGAGCGGCAGCGCTGTGGCTCTCGCTCGCAGTCATCATGTTTCATCGCGGTTTGCGCCGCTACACGAGCGCCAGCTCATGAGCACGCCCACCACCATCGATGCCTTGCAGGAGCGGTTGGGCTACCGTTTCCGGGACCGCCGCCTGATTGAGCAGGCACTGACGCACGTGTCGTGCGCCGCTGAGGGCACCGGCGGCCTCGAGACCAACCAGCGGCTCGAATTCCTCGGTGACGCAGTGCTGGAGCTGACCCTGAGCGAGCAGCTCTTCGCGGCATTCCCCGAGGCACGGGAAGGAGATCTCTCGCGCCGCCGTGCGGCTCTCACCAAGGGCAGCCTGCTGGCGCAGTTGGCCCGGGAATTGCGCGTGGCCGACGCCCTACGGATGTCGCCTGCCGAGGAAGCGACGGGCGGACGCAACAAGGACGCCGCCCTAGAGGACGCCCTCGAAGCTCTGGTCGGTGCGATCTACTGCGACTCCGATTGGTCAACCGCCCGCGCCGTGGTGCGCGGGTGGTACGGCGAACTCGGGCCGCGTCTCACCGGATTAGATACACCCCAAGAAAACCCCAAGGGGCAACTGCAGGAACAGGTGCACCCGACTTACGGCACCCAGGCCCTCAGCTACGATGTCATTGCCTCCACGGGCCCCGACCACGATCGCCGCTACGAGGTCGCAGTCAGGTTGAAGGGAGAGGAAATCGGACGCGGGTCAGGCCCTTCCAAGAAAGCCGCAGAAGAGGAGGCCGCGCGCGCGGCGCTGCAGAACCCCCATCGACGCAACCTGCTCGGCAACGCGAAGCAGGATTCCGCCCGTCCGACGACCCGCTAGAGCGCCGCCACGACGATTGAGGCGTTGGTTCCACCGAAACCGAAGCTGTTAGCCAGCGCGGCGCGCACCGGCCGGTGCACCGCGTGATTCGCCGCGATCTGCAACCCCAGTGCCGCCACGGCGGGATCGAGGTTCTCAAGGTTGATGGTCGGCGGAATCACCCCGTCACGGATCGCGAGGATTGCGGCAAACAGCCCCATCGCGCCGGCGCCGCCCAGCAGGTGGCCAACCATCGACTTCACGCCAGTGACGTGAAGGCCCGACAGGTTCGTGGCAAACACGGCGGCGATCGCCGCCGCCTCTTCGCCGTCCCCGCCTGGAGTCGACGTGGCGTGAGCGGAGACGAAGTCGATCGCCTGCGGGTCAAGGCCGGCGGTCTCGAGCGCGCGACGCATCGAACGCTGCGAGCCTTCGCCACCCTCGGCGAGTGACGAAAGGTGATAGGCGTCAGCGGACGCCGCGTAGCCGCGGACCTCGCCGTAGATCTTTGCGCCACGACGTCGCGCCCCTTCCAGTTCCTCCAGTACGAAAACGACCGAACCTTCGGAAAGAACGAATCCGTCGCGATCCACGTCGTACGGGCGAGAAGCCCGCTCGGGAGCATCGTTGCGCGTCGATAGCGCACGCATCTGAGCGAAGGCGCCGATGGCCAGAGGCGTCACCGTGGACTCCGCTCCACCCGCGATCATCACGTCGGCGTCCCCTCGGGCGATCGCCGCGGCCGATTCACCCACGGCATGGCCACTCGTCGCGCAAGCTGACGCGATGGACATGTTGGGACCTCTTAGATTGAGCAGAAGAGACGCCTGGCCGGAGAGCAAATTCGGGGCGATCTGGATGATGAAGAACGGGGAAATCTTCCGGAATCCGCCGGACTTGAAGGTCTCCTGCATTGCCTCGATCTCGGGCAACCCGCCGATGCCGACGCCGAGGTTCACGCCCATCCGCTCAGCTGGGATCTCGCTTCGCGCTGAATCGAGGCCGGAATCCGCATAAGCTTCCACCGCGGCACAGACGCCGAGATGGGTGAATCGGCCAAACTTCTTGAGATCCTTCGGCGTGAAGGCCGCCGTGACCGCCTCCCCGGTCGCGCCGCGGGGATGGAGCGGCGCCGGCAGCGCGCGGCACGGATCGAGACCTCTCACCTCACCGGCGATCCGGGCACTGCACAGACTCGCGTCGAAGCGCGTGATGGGACCGATGCCCGAGCGCCCCGCCACCATCCCGGCCCATGTCTCCGGCGCGGTCAGGCCCAACGGCGTGACAGCACCGATGCCGGTGATGACGACCCGCCGACGAGGCTGGGACGAGGGAGGAGGGGCGAAGGGAGAGGCGCTCATCGAACCGGCACTTCAAGCAGTTTTCCCGGACTCCGCAAGCGGCGAGCGGCAGGCCGGCTTTGACTTCCCGAGCTCCACCGGATTGCATCCCCAGCTGCACCCATGGAGTCCCCTTTCGCCTCTCTGCATCCCTATTGGCGCATGGAGTACGTCGCCGGACCAAAGGAACCGCAGACGCCCCGCCCCTTCTCTGATCTGCCGAGACTCGGAGACGACCGCACGGCGCTCATCGTGCACCGCTCCCGGCTTTCGTACCTCATGCTGAATCGCTTCCCGTACAATCCAGGACACCTTCTCGCAATCCCGTTTCGCGAGGTGGACGACCTCGAGGCCCTGTCCGCGGAAGAAGGCGCGGACCTTCTGGCGGAGATCACGTTCGGCAAACGCCTTCTCCGCGTCGTCATGAAGCCCGATGCATTCAATATCGGCTTCAACCTCGGCCGTCCCTCCGGCGGCAGCATTGATCATCTGCACGCCCACATTGTCCCGCGGTGGACCGGCGACACCAATTTCATGCCAGTGCTCGGAGATACGCGCATCCTCCCCGAGTCGCTCGACGCCACCTGGGGCAAGCTCGCGGAAGCGGCCCGTGCCCTCTCGTCCAGCTCGGCCTGATCGACCTTCGCCCCCTCTCCCTCTCGCGCCCCGTCATGGCCATCAGTACGCTCCGCTACCCCACCCCGCGCCACCTGAATCAGCTGTACGGAGGACGCGAAGAGAATCTCTCCGTCGTGGAGCGCCTCCTCCACGCTTCCCTCGTCGCGCGCGACGACTGGCTTCGCATTGAAGGAGAGGAGGCGAACGTCAAGCGCGTGGAGATGCTCTTCGGCTTTCTCAACGACCTGCGCACTCAAGGCGTCGCCATCCGCTCGAACGACTTCGTCCGCATCGTCGAAACGCTCGCCCGCGGGGAGGTCGAGTCACTTCGTCGACTCTTCGGCGAGCCGCTGGTGATCACCACCCAGCGAAAGACGATCGTGCCGAAGACCCTCGGCCAGAAACTCTATCTCCAGTCCATGATGCGCAATCCGGTCGTGTTCGGGATCGGTCCCGCCGGCACCGGAAAGACGTACCTCGCCGTGGCCCACGCCATCAGCCTTTTGCTCAAGAACCAGATTCAGCGCATCGTGCTGACGCGGCCCGCCGTGGAGGCTGGCGAAACCCTCGGCTTCCTGCCCGGCGACCTGCGCGAGAAGATCCTGCCGTACCTACGGCCACTCTACGATGCGATGCAGGACATGCTCGACGCCAAGGACATCTCCGTGCTGACCGAGAAAGGGGTCATTGAGATCGCTCCCCTTGCGTACATGCGAGGGCGCACGCTGAACAACGCCTTTGTCATTCTCGACGAGGCCCAGAATACGACCCCGGAGCAAATGATGATGTTCCTGACCCGCCTGGGCGAGGAGTCACGGATGGTGGTCACCGGCGACCTCACGCAGATCGATCTGCCGAGGAGCAAGCAGAGCGGACTCGTGGAAGTCGGGCGGATCCTGAGAGGCATCGAGGGCATCGACCTGCACACGTTCAGCGGCGCCGACGTCGTCCGCCATCCGCTGGTCTTGAAGATCATCGAGGCCTACGACCGTTACAAAAACCCGATTGGCCAAAGCGACGAAAACGTGGGATAGTGCTTAGTTGTGTTGATTAGTTGCAACTCAGCTTCAATGAGTCCCTTCCTTCGGGAGTGCGTGCGCCATGCCGCTCATTGATCGTTTGAAGCTCCTGCGCGGCGGCGCGGCGGGGCCTCGCAAGCGGCTTCGCGCCGCCAGCCTGTCTGCCCGATGGGACCAATGGGAGACCAGCCGTCTGATTGCCGGCCTGATCTTCGTGGCCACGGTGGCCGCGATCGTACTCGTGAGCTCGGTTGGGGTCTCAAGCAACGACATCTTTCTGTTGCCCAATCAACGCGCGGCGGTGCGCATCACCGCTTCGGTCCCGTTTACGTACGAGAGCGCCGAGCGGACCCGCCTGCAGAACGAGCAGGTGCGCGATCGGACTCCGCCTGTTTACCGCCTCGACCAAGAGGCACTCCACCGCTTCGACTCCGCCATCCGCGATCTGGTGGATGCGCTTGAGCGCTTCGAGAAGGATCACCCGCCGGGGACGCTGCGGGTCGCGGCGCTCGCGCCGATCGTGAACGACTTCAATGCGCGCGGGCCGTATCGCGCCGGGCTTGAGCACGTCGCCCTGTTCCTCGATCTCGGTGATGCCAAGCTACGCTATCAGCTGATGGAGAGTTCGCTGGTGGTCCTGCGCGAAATCTACGCGGAGGGCGTTCACGATGGCGCCATCGTGGGCGCGGAAACCGAGGGGCGCATGACCGTGTTTCGGGTGCTCAAGCCCGATGGCGAGGTCGCACAGCGTTCCGTGCAGTCCCTTGAGGAGGCCCACACGTTCCTGCGCATCAATCTCGGAGCGGAGGGGCTGGGCCGGGAGGCGCTGCTCGCGCTCTACCGCATCTTCCAAGGCGGTCTCGCGCCTAATCTCGTTTATGACCGGGCCGCGACGGAACGACTGCAGCAGGAGGCCCTGAAGGCGTTGCGGCCCGTGTCGGTGAAGGTGGAACGGGGCCAGACGCTGGTCGAGCCAGGATCGAACGTGACCACCGAGCAGTACGAGGCGCTGCAGGCGCACCGGAGAGCTCTGCTCGCCGATGTGAACATCGGCCTGAACGACGGGCTGCAATTGTCCGGTCGCATCCTGCTCGTGCTCGCGATGGTGCTGGCGAGTGTCATCTACCTGCGGCTCGAGGACTCGGAGACACTGACGAGCAACTCACGGCTAGGCCTGCTCGCCCTCACGGTCCTGACCAACCTCGTGCTGGTGCGCGCCACCCACGCGGCCGGTTCTCTGCCCTTCTTTGCCGAGAATCCCGAGGCCGGCTCCCTGCTGCCCTACCTCGCCCCGACCGCGCTCGCCCCGCTCATCGTCGCGATCCTCGTCAGTTCCGGTGCCGCGATCTTCACGGCATTGCTGATCTCCATCTTTACCGCGGTGATCTACGGCAACCGGCTCGATCTGCTGGTCCTTTCGTTCGTGGGGTCCATGGTTGCGGTCCTCGCCGCGCGCTCCAGCCGCAAGCGCGGTCGCGTCGTGCGCGCCGCACTCCTCGGCGGCGCGACCGTCTCCGGCTTCGCGCTGCTCCTCGGCGTCGTTGACCGTCTACCCGTCGCAACCGTGCTGGGGGAAATGTCCGCCGGCGCCGTCACCGGGCTGCTTTCCGGTATCCTGGTCGTCGGTCTGCTGCCCGTCCTCGAGGCCCTGTTCCGACGGACCACCGACATCACGCTGCTGGAGCTCACCGATTTCAACCACCCCTTGCTGCGCCGCATGCAGCTGGAGGCGCCGGGCTCCTACCACCACTCACTCGTTGTCGCGCAACTCTCCGAGAACGCCGCGAATGCGATTGGTGCCAATCCGCTGCTGGCCCGCGTCTGCGCCCTTTTCCACGACATCGGCAAGACGACCAAGCCGGACTACTTCGTCGAAAACCAGCGCGATGGGGTGAATCCGCATGACGACGCCAATCCGTCGCTCTCGGCCCTCATCATCAAGGCACACGTGAAGGACGGCGTCGATCTGGCCCTCAAGCACAAGCTCCCCCGCGCGGTGGTGGATGTGATCCAGCAACACCACGGCACGACATTGATCCGCTACTTCTTCCACCGCGCGATGCAGGAGGTTTCCCGTCCTCTGCCCTCGCGCCTGCCCTCGCGGGAGGGCAGCGATGGGTCCCGGGTTTGCGAGACCACTTACCGTTACGACGGCCCGAGGCCGCAGTTCAAGGAAAGCGCCATCATCCACCTCGCCGACGTCTGTGAAGCCGCTTCCCGCTCGATCCGCCGTGCGACGCCTCAGCATCTCAGCGAGATGATCGAGCAGGTCGTCCGCGCCAGCGTCGCCGATGGACAACTGGACGAGGCCCCGCTCACCTTCGATGAGCTGAGTCGCATCAAGAGCAGCTTCAACTTCACGCTGCTCAATATGCTGCACAGTCGCGTCGCCTATCCGTCTCCGAGCGCCGGCGAGGTTCCGACGCAGGCGTCCTCGTGAACAGGGATTCGATCCGGTCGGTGTTGATTGCCCGCCGGCACCCGGGCGTCCGCGTACCGAGTGCGGCAGTTAGGCGGTTGGTGGCGGTCCTCGATGAGGGTTTCCGCGTGCTCCCAGCCGATCTCCCGCATGTGCTGCCGCATGCCCGCGCCCGCGCGCGCGCGCAGCTCGCTGCCACGAAGGGCCCCCTCCCCAGTGTTCTGCCTGCGGGCGAGCTCTCGCTGGTCTTTCTGAGCGACGCGGCTCTTGCCGAACTGCACGGTAGTTTCCTTGGCGATCCCAGCCTGACGGACGTCATCACCTTCGAAGCCGATGTCCTTGCTGGAACGGCCGGCGAGGTGTGCGTTTCGGTCGACACCGCCGCCCGCTACGCGCGCGAGAAGGGTCGAGACTTTGCCGAGGAGCTGAGCCTCTACCTCGTCCACGGCCTCCTCCACCTTGCCGGCTACGACGATCTGGCTCCGGCACGGAAGCGCCGCATGCGACTTGCAGAGCGGCGCGCGCTGCAGCTGCTCCGGCAGCACGCGGCGATTCCGGCCTTCCAGACGACGCCTCGCCGGCGGCGTTGAGTTTTCGTGGAACCCTCGCTTCCTCTGAGGCGTGGCTTCTCGTTCTCCCTCCGTCCGCCCACCTTCCGCGCTCGAGCCGCGCACTCGACCCGAGTGCATTCGCCTGCGCGGTGTACGGCAGAATAACCTGAAGGGATTCGATCTCGATATCCCACTCGGTAAGTTCGTGGTGGTCACCGGCCTGAGCGGTGCAGGCAAGTCGTCGCTCGTCTTCGACACGCTCCACGCGGAGGGTCAGCGGCGCTATGTCGAGACGTTCAGTGCCTACACGCGACAGTTCCTTGATCTGCTGAGCAAGCCACAGGTCGACGCGATCGAGAACATCCGTCCTTCGATCGCGATCGAGCAGACCAACACGGTGAAGACCTCGCGCTCCACCGTCGGTACGATGACGGAGCTGACAGACTTCTTCAAAGTCTGGTTCGCCCAGGTGGCCCACCTGCACGATCCGGCCACCGGTCTGCCGATCCACGACGATCATCCCGCTGCGATCTGGCAGCGCATTTCGGCCGCTCATCGGTCCGAGACCATCCTGATCACGTTCCGCGTCCGCCGTCCGGAGAAGCTGGCGTGGCGGGAGGTGCTTTCGTCCCTGCTGAGCCAGACGTACCAGCGCGTGATCGTCGCCGGCGGCGCGAACGGCGAGCCCGCCGTGTCCCGGATCGAGGACCTTCTCCAACAGGCCGAGCCGCTGCCGGGCACCCGCGAGGTCGAGGTCGTGCAAGATCGCCTCCGCGTCACCGAGAGCGAGCGCGCGCGTTTTGTCGAGGCGGCGGAGACCGCGCTCCACTTTGGTGACGGGGAACTCCGCGTGCTCGCAGCCGAGGGTCTTGGCGAGCTCGGGAGGTTTTGTTGCGGGCTGCGCTCCCCGGTCACGGGCCAGCGGTTCCGCGCATCTGCTCCCGCGCTTTTCTCTTTCAATTCGCCTCTCGGGGCCTGTCCGCAGTGCCGCGGCTTCGGCCGCGTGATCGAGGTGGACTACCGGCTGGCCATTCCCGATGGCTCGAAGTCGATCAGCGAGGGAGCGATCCGCTGCTGGGAGGGTGAGGTCTACGGCGAATCGAAGAAGGACCTGATCCGCTTCGCCCGCAGCCGCGGCATCCCGGTGGACGCGCCGTTCGCCGACCTCTCGCCGGAGCATCGCGCGCTGGTGGTCGACGGAGAGCCCGACTACGGCGAGCCGGGCCGCGAGTGGCCGAAAGCATGGTACGGCGTGAAGGGATTCTTCCGCTGGCTCGAGAAGAGCACGTACAAGATGCACGTCCGCGTCTTTCTCTCCCGCTACCGCGCGTACAACCCCTGCCCCGCCTGCGCCGGCGCCCGTCTGCAACCGGAGTCCCTTTGCTGGCAGTGGCGCGGGCGCACCCTGCCGCAGCTTTATCAGCTGCCCGTGGATTCACTGCTGCCGTTGATGACCGAGGAT
>JACCDU010252931.1_pt1 | contig 21303 bp, 19 predicted proteins | sample 7446081 | NCBI WGS metagenome assembly JACCDU01 (sample SAMN15323447, study PRJNA562643) | freshwater metagenome | isolation source: river surface water | place: USA:Blue River Watershed | collected 2017-08-17
CGCCGCCGTCTTCCGCGAGGCGCGGCAGGCGGCGCGCGCGCTCGGCCGCGCCCGGCGTTAGCGCCCGTCGAGGGCGGGCGTCAAAGATACACGCCGCCGCCGAGGAGCCGCCGCCCGTCGTGGATGGCGAGGATCTGGCCGGAGGCCAGGCCGCGTTGCGGCTCCTCGAAGACGACGCGCGCGGTGTCCGGGCCCGTCATCTCGAGACTCATGCGCACGCGCGGGTCGCGGTAGCGCACGCGGCCCTCCAGGGCGCGCGGCCCGTCGGCGGGCGTCGGCGGGCGGGGCGTGTTCCAGCGCAGCCCGTGGACGAGGGCCTCGGTGGTGAAAAGCCCCGGGGCCTCGGCGCCGTCGAAGGACACCAGCAGGGCGCGGTCGGCGGCCCGTTTGCCGACGACGACATAGGCCTTGCCGTCGGTGTTGCTGGGCACGCCGATACCCTTGCGCTGGCCGAGCGTGAAAAAGTGGAGGCCGCGGTGCTCGCCGAGCACTCGGCCGTCGTCGGCGCGCACGATCGGGCCGGGCGCGTCGGGGACGTAGGCGCGGAGGAAGTCCGCCATCTTCACCTGCCCGATGAAGCAGATGCCCTGGCTGTCCTTCTTGTCCGCGGTGGCGAGGCCGGCCTTGCGGGCCAGTTCGCGCAGCTCGGGCTTGAGAAGGTCGCCGACCGGAAAGCGGGCGTCGCGCAGCTGCTCCTGGGAGAGCATGGCGAGGAAGTAGGACTGGTCCTTGTTCGGGTCGGCTCCCTCGAGGAGCTCCCAGCCGCCGGCGGGGGAGGGGAGCGGGGCGCGGCGGGCGTAGTGGCCGGTGGCGACGGCGGAGAAGCCGTGGTCGAGCGCCCACTGGCGGAGCACGCCGAACTTGATCTCGCGGTTGCACATCACGTCGGGATTCGGCGTGAGACCGCGGGTGTATCCGTCCAGGAGATACGCAACGACCTTGTCGCGGTATTCCTCCATGAGGTTCACCACCCGGAAGGGGATGCCGAGCTGGTCGGCGACGCGGCGGGCGTCCGCGATGTCCTGCTCCCAGGGGCAGTCGCCGAGGATGTTGTCCTCGTTGATCCAGTTTTTCATGTAGGCCGCCTCGATCGGCACGCCCGCGTCGCGCAGGAGGAAGGCGGCCACGGAGCTGTCGACGCCGCCGGAGAGGGCGACGAGGGTTTTTTCCGGTGCGGGCGGGGAGGACATGGCGGGACGAGGGCGGGAACCTCTGCGGGGAGCGGCGGAAAAGTCGAGCGCGAGGGGAGGGGCGGCTTCCGCGCGGCTTCGCGCTTGTGCGGCGTCCGGCGCGGGGAATGCTCACTCGCCGCAATGGCTTCACGCGCAAACGCCCTCGTCTCCGCCACGCTCGAATCGCCCACCCGGGGCGTGATCGAGCTTCGTCACGACTGGCGGGGGCGCAGCGTGCCGGTGTTCGTGATCGCGGGCGGCGCGTTCCGGATGCGACGTCTGGAACGGCAGGCGACGGCGCGTTTCGGCCTGCAGGCGGGTTATCATTTTCCGAAGGAGGGCGTGATCGAGTTCGTGTTCGACCCCGCCTTGCAGACGGACCTCGATCTAGAGCGCGAGACGGTGCACGTGTCGGGGGAGTTCAACGGCTGGCGCGGCGCGGATCTGGTCGAGTGGGCGATGCGGCCGCGCGTGCTGGCGGGACGCCCCGTGCTGACGTGGACCGGGCCGGCGGACACGATCCTTGCCGGTGGAACGCGCTTCAAGTTCGTGACGGCGAAGCACCAGTGGCTTCCCGTGCCGTGGGACGCGCCGGGAGCCGAGCGCGACCCCGCGGGCAACCTCAACCGCGTGATCGATCCCGATCGCACGGGCTGCCATCTTTTCGCGTTCGAATTGGAGGCCCCGGCGGATCTTTCCGCGAGTCTCACGGTGCGATGGGCCGAAGGTCATGCCGGCGATCAGGTGGCGCTCCGGCCGGGCGGCTTTTTCTACGAATTGGCCAGCGAGTTGCCGCTGGGCGTGTATCCGCAAAAGGACGGCACGCTCTTCCGGATCTTCGCTCCGCGGGCCAAGTCGGTCGAGCTGGCGGTCTGCGCGGCCTTGGCCGAGCAGGACCGGCCGCATCGGTATCGCCTGTCGCGCCGGACCGACGCGGACGGCGCGGCGGGCGTGTGGGAGATCACCTTGGACGGAAACCTTCACGGGTGGTTCTACTGGTATCAGGTCGACGGCCCCCGCGACGCCTTCGGCGCCTTCGACCCGAAGCGACGCATCCTCGACCCGTATGCGCTCGCCACGGCGGGACGCGAGGGACCGGGCGTCATTCTGGATCGCGCGCGGATCGAGCCGGTCTCGGCGGCGAGAGATTTCAAGACGCCCGCCTGGCATGATCTGGTGATCTGCGAGGCTCACGTGCGCGATCTCGCGGCCGGGGCTCCGATCGACGCCGGCGAGAACGAGCGCCGGGGCTTCGCGGGCCTGAAAAAGTGGGTGGAGAGCGAGGACTTTTATCTTTCCCGGCTCGGGGTGAACTGCGTGGAGCTGCAACCCTTGCAGGAGTTCGATAACCGCACCCGCGAGGAGTATCACTGGGGCTACATGACGGTGAACTATTTCGCGCCCGCGAGCGCCTACGCCACGCGACCGGACGCGGCCTCGGGCGTGCGCGAGTTGCAGGAGCTGGTGCGGGCCTTCCACGCGCGGGGCGTCGCGGTGATCGTCGACGTGGTCTACAACCACGTGGGCGAGCCGGCGCACCTGATGCTTTTGGACAAGCTCTACTACTTCGAGCAGGACGCCGCGGGCGAACTCTCGAACTGGAGCGGCTGCGGCAACGACACGCGCTGCTCCGCCGCGATGATGAAGCGGCTGATCGTCGACAGCTGCGCGCACTGGCTCGAGGTCTACGGCGTCGACGGCTTCCGCTTCGATCTGGCCGACCTGGTGGGCGTGCCGGTCTTGAAGGACGTCGAGGCCGCGCTGAAGCGCGTGAAGCCCGACGTCATCCTCATCGCGGAGCCCTGGAGTTTCCGCGGCCACGCCGCCGGCGAGCTGCGCGACACCGGATGGGCGTCGTGGAACGATGGATACCGCAATTTCCTGCGCGACTACGTGCACGGCGTCGGGGCCCGCGACGCGCTGGAATACTTCCTGAAAGGCTCGCCCTGGTATTACGCGAAGTGGCCGGCGCAGACGGTCAACTACGTCGAGTCCCACGACGACCGCTGCTGGATCGATGTCATCACCGAGAACGCGAATTTCGATGGTCACCAGCCCACGGTGAACGACCGCCGACGCACCCACCTGATGGCGGCGGTGTTGTTCAGCTCGATCGGCATCCCGATGCTCTGCGCGGGGCAGGATTTTCTCAAATCCAAGCACGGGGTTCACAACACCTACCTGCGGGGCGATTTGAACGCCCTCGACTACGCGCGCATCCACCGTTTTCCGTCCACGCACGCCTATTTCGCCGACTGGATCGCGTTCCGGCGCTCGGACGCCGGTCGCCTGCTGCGCCACTTCTCGCGCGCCAGCGAGGGTTTCTTCCAGTTCGTCTGGGTGGAGGGTTCCAACGCCGCGGCCGTGATCTACAACGCCGACCTGAGCCAAGGGCCGCGCCGCCTCTTGTTCGCGATCAACCCGACCTTGGGCGACCTTCACCTGCCGGTCGGCGAGTGGGCCGACCTTCCGTGGCGGCAAATCGCCGATCACGAGCGTTTTCTCCCTCCCGGACGCCCGGCCGGGGAGCAACGCGTCGCGGCGAACCTGTTTTTGCCGGCCCTCGCTTGCGGCCTCTGGCTTGCAGAATAGTCGTTTCGACCTCGCTTTCCTTGGCTTGCGCCACCTCGGGCAAGGCCCGCGCAGTCCCCGCCAAGCCCTGCGCCGCCAAAACCCTTGCTTTCGCCGCCTTCGAACTCTTTTTCTAACGCTTTCCGCGTCTAACCGACGCCCTTCACCACACAGTAAACAAACACCACACACGGAGCCCTATCATGGCTATCAAAGTCGCTATCAATGGTTTCGGCCGCATCGGCCGCCTCGTATTCCGCGCCCTCGTTGAGCAGGGCCTGCTCGGCACGACCCTCGACGTCGTGGCCGTGGGCGACATCGTGCCCGCCGACAACCTCGCCTACCTGGTCAAGTATGACTCCGCCCAGGGCAAGTTCAACGGCACCGTGGGCTCCAAGAAGTCCTCCGCCGACAAGGCCGAAGACGACGTCCTCGTGATCAACGGCAAGGAGATCCTCGTGGTCTCCGCCAAGTCCCCCGCCGAGCTCCCCTGGGCCAAGCTGGGCGTCGACCTCGTCATCGAGTCGACCGGTCTCTTCACCGACGCCGAGAAGGCCAAGGGCCACATCACCGCCGGCGCCAAGAAGGTCATCATCTCCGCCCCCGCGAAGGGCGAGGACATCACCGTCGTCATGGGCGTGAACGACGACAAGCTCGACGTTTCCAAGCACTCGATCATCTCCAACGCCTCCTGCACCACCAACTGCCTCGCCCCGATCACCAAGGTCGTGCTCGAGAAGTTCGGCATCGTCGAAGGCCTGATGACCACCGTCCACGCCTACACCGCGACCCAGAAGACCGTCGACGGCCCCTCCAAGAAGGACTGGAAGGGTGGCCGCACCGCCGCCCAGAACATCATCCCCTCGACCACCGGCGCCGCCAAGGCCGTCGCCCTCGTCATCCCCGAGGTCAAGGGCAAGCTCACCGGCATGGCCTTCCGCGTTCCGGTCCCGACCGTCTCCGTCGTCGACCTCACCGTGAAGACCGAGAAGGACACCTCCCTCGCCGAGATCAAGGCCGCCCTCAAGGCCGCCTCCGAGTCCGGCCCCCTCGCCGGCATCCTCGGCTACACCGAGGACGAGGTCGTCTCCACCGACTTCATCCACGACACCCGTTCGTCGATCTTCGACGCCGGCTCCTCGATCGAGCTCAACAAGAACTTCTTCAAGCTCGTGTCCTGGTATGACAACGAGTGGGGCTATTCCAACCGCGTCGTCGATCTCACCAAGAAGATCGCCGCCAAGCTCTAAAGCTCGGTCCTAACACCGTGTAGCCCACGGAAGACACGGAACCCCACGGAAACACCTTCCGTGCATACCGTGTGTTCCGTGGGCTTTTTAATTTAATCCTCCGTCTCCCCCCTCTTCCGCCATGGCCAAGTTCAAATCCATCCGCGACCTCGCGCTCTCCGGCAAACGCGTCCTCATGCGCGTCGACTTCAACGTCCCGCAGGACAAGGTGACCGGCGCCATCACCAACACCGCGCGCATCACCGCCGCCCTCCCCACGATCCAATACGCCCTCGAGCAGGGCGCCTCCGTGGTCCTCATGTCGCACCTCGGTCGTCCGGACGGCCAGCGCATCGCCAAGTTCTCGCTCAAGCCCGTGGCGGACGAGCTGTCCAAGCCCCTCGGCAAACCCGTCAAGTTCCTCGACGACTGCGTCGGCGCCGCCGTCGAGTCCGCCTGCGCCAACCTCAAGGCCGGCGAGGTCGTCCTCCTCGAGAATCTCCGCTTCCACATCGAGGAAGAGGGCAAGGTGAAGATCAAAAACGAGGACGGCACCGAGACCAAGCTCAAGGCCGATCCCGCCAAGGAGGCCGCCTTCCGCGCCTCCCTCTCCAAGCTCGGCGACGTCTTCGTCAACGACGCCTTCGGCACCGCCCACCGCGCCCACAGTTCCATGGTCGGCGTCGCCCTCAAGGACAAGGCCGCCGGCTTCCTCATGGAGGCCGAGCTCAAGGCCTTCGCCAAGGTGCTCGAGGCCCCCGATCGCCCGCTGCTCGCCATCCTCGGCGGCGCCAAGATCGCGGACAAGATCCCCCTCATCAACAACCTCCTCGACAAGGCCAACAAGGTCATCATCGGCGGCGGCATGGCCTACACCTTCCACAAGGTGAATCGCGGCATGGCGATCGGCTCGTCCCTCTTCGACAAGGCCGGCGCCGAGATCGTCGCCGAGCTCGAGGCCAAGGCCAAGGCCAAGGGCGTGGAGCTGATCTTCCCCGTCGACTTCGTCTGCGGCGACAAGTTCGGCCCCGACGCCAACACCCAGCCCGCCACCCTCGAGAGCGGCATCCCCGACGGTTGGGAGGGCTTCGACGCCGGCCCGAAGAGCATCGAGCTCTACCGCCAGGCGATCCTCTCCTCTAAGACCATCGTCTGGAACGGCCCCGCGGGCGTGTTCGAGTTCGATATCTTCGCCACCGCGACCAAGGCCATGGCCGACGCCATCATCGAGGCCACCGCCCAGGGCGCCACGACCGTCGTCGGCGGCGGCGACACCGCCACCGCGGCCAAGAAGTTCGGCGCGGCCAAGAAGGTCACCCACTGCTCCACCGGCGGCGGCGCCTCCCTCGAGTTCCTCGAAGGCAAGGCCCTCCCCGGCGTCGTGTTCCTCGAGAGCTGAAAACCAAACAAATTCTACAGGAGCTAACGGAGATAACAGCGATCCAATCTTTGGATACCTCGCCGTCGTCTCCGTTTCCTCCTGTTAAACTTTTTCCAACATGTCCCTTCGCAAAAAACTGATCGCCGGTAACTGGAAGATGAACAAGACCGCCGCCGACGGCGCGACCCTCGTGGCCGACATCGTCGCCGAGGTCGGCAAGCAGAACGACGTCGAAGTCGTCGTTTGCCCTCCCTTCACCGGTCTCGAAAGCGCCGCCGCCAAGCTCGACGGCTCCACCGTGAAGCTCGGCGCGCAAAACATGCACCCCGAGGCCTCCGGCGCCTACACCGGCGAGACCTCCGCGGGCATGCTCCGCGCGCTCTTCGTCTCGCATGTCATCCTCGGCCACAGCGAGCGCCGCACCTACTTCGCCGAGACCGACGCCTTCATCAACCAGAAGGTCATCGCCGCGCTCAAAGCCCAGCTGAAGCCCATCCTCTGCGTCGGCGAGACCCTCGCCGAGCGCGAGGCGGGCAGCACCCTCAAGGTCGTGCAGACCCAGCTCGAGGCCGGCCTCGAGGGAGTCTCCAAGGAGCTCGCCCCCAGCGTCGTCATCGCCTACGAGCCCGTCTGGGCGATCGGCACCGGCAAGGTCGCCACCACCGAGCAGGCCCAGGAGGTCCACGCCTTCATCCGCTCGCTCCTCGTCAAGCTCTTCGGCGACGCCGTCGCCCAGAAGGTGCGCATCCTCTACGGCGGCTCCATGAAGCCGGCCAACGCCCCCGAGCTCCTCGCCCAGAAGGACATCGACGGCGGTCTGATCGGCGGCGCCTCCCTCGAGTCCCGCAGCTTCGTCGAACTCGTGAAGGCGGCCGTCGCGGCCAAGTAAGCTCCCGCGAAGCCCGTTCGTTCTCTCCAGGCGCGCCGGTTTCTCCGGCGCGCCTTTTTTCTGGGCGCAGGCCGCGGACGCGTCATGCATCGCGAGCTGCCGCTCTCCCCCAAAATCAACCGGCCGCGGCCGTCGCGGAGTCCTCCGCGGCGGGGCCGAGGAAAAGCTGACGGCGCGCGGAGCCGGAAACCTCGAGCACGCGCGCCGGCACGCCGAAAACCTCGCGGACGAGCCCGGGCGTGAGGGTGCCGGACACCGGCCCCGCGGCGACGACGCGCCCGCGCGCGAGCACGACCAGATCGTCGGCGTAGGCGAGCACGAGGTTGAGATCGTGGAGGATGGCGAGGACCGCCACCCGCTCGCGCAGGGCGAGTTCCCGCGCGAGCGTCAGCACCGAGTGCTGGTGGGCGAGGTCGAGGCTCGCGGTCGGCTCGTCGAGCAGCAGGACGCGTCCTTCCGGGGCGACGGCGCCGGCCGGAGGCTGGAGTTGCACGAGAGCGCGGGCGAGGTGCGCGCGCTGTTTTTCCCCGCCCGAGAGAGTCGGGTAGACGCGATCCGCGAGCGCGGCGAGGTCCACGCGGGCGAGCGCCTCGCGGGCGAGCCTCCGATCATGGGCCGAGTCGCCGCCGCCGGGGTGAGGCACGCGACCCAGGCGGACCACCTCCTCGACCCGGAAGGGAAAGCGCAGATCGCTCTCCTGCGGCAGCACGGCGCGGCGCCGGGCAAGCTCGCCCGGTGTCCAGCTGGCGAGCGGGCGACCGTGAAACGCGACTTCGCCCAAGTCGGGCGCGAGCTCTCCCGAGAGCACGCGCAGGAGGGTGCTTTTGCCCGCGCCGTTCGGTCCCACCACCGCGGTGACGCGGCCGGGGCGAAGCGCAAGCGACACGCCGTCGAGCAGGGCGTGTCCGCCGCGGCAAACCACGAGACCGGAGGCGGCGAGCGAGGGCGCGGACGAGGCGTCGGACGAGGCGGCGGGCATGATCAGGCGAAGACGCGGTCGCGCCGGCCGCGGCGCAGCAGGCTGAAAAAGACCGGCGCGCCCAGCGCGGCGGTGACGACGCCGACGGGGAGCTCCGCGGGCGCGGTGAGTGTTCGGGCGAGCAGATCGGCCGCGAGCAGGAGCGCCGCACCGAGGAGGGCCGAGGCGGGCAGGAGCCAGCGGTGATCGGGGCCGAGGGTCTGTCGCACGAGGTGCGGCACGACGAGTCCGATGAAACCGATGCCGCCGGCGATCGAGACCGCGGCGCCGACCCCGGCGGCGGTGGCGAAGACGAGGTGACGTTTCAGGCGGGCGAGATCGACTCCGAGGTGGCCGGCCTCGGATTCGCCGAGGAGGAGGGCGTTGAGCGCGCGGGCGTGGAGCGGGACGAGCAGCGCGGCGGGGAGCAGGAAGGGGAGCGCGGCGGCCAGCTTGGGCCAGGAGACCTGCGCGAGGCTGCCGAGGGTCCAGAAGGTGAACTGCCGGAGTTGGTCGTCGTCGGCGAAGAAGAGCACGAGGCCGGTGCCGGCGCCGGAGAGGGTGTTGATGCCGACGCCGGCCAGAAGCATGAGCGCGACGACCACCCGGCCCTCGAGGATCGAGGCGCGGTGCATCGCGGCGGTGGCGAGCAGGGCGCCGGCCAGAGCGCAGGCCGGCAGGGCGAGTTGTCCCAGGATCACGGATACGCCGGCGAGGAGGGTGGCGGCGTATTTCACGCACAACACGGCTCCGAGCGCGGCTCCTCCGGTCACGCCGATGAGCCCGGGATCGGCCAGCGGATTGCGGAAGAGGCCCTGCATGCCGGCGCCGCAGAGGCCGAGGACGGCGCCGACGACCACGCCGCCGAGCGCGCGGGGCAGGCGGAGGGAGAAGAGCACGGTCTGCTCGACCGGCGGCAGCGCGTCGCCGCGCCCGGTGAGGCCGACCCAGATCGATTCGAGCGGGAGCGGCGCCGCCCCGAACACGAGCGACGCCCCCAAGGCGAGAAGCAGGGCCAGGCCGAGCACCCCGAGAAACGCACCGCGACGTCGGGCGGAGTTCGTAAGCGGATTCAAAGTCGGAGCGGGGACGGTCGTGTGCAATCCCCGCCGCTCGTCAGGCGGGCGAAGAAACGTGCTGCCGGTGGAATGGCCACAAGCATGCGGGTTTAGTGGGCCGCGGCGATTTGAGGAGAGCCCGGGCGGAGTAAGGCGGCGACTTCCGCGACGGCGTCGCCGAGGCGCGGGCCGAAGGAGAGGTGGTAACCCAGATCCAAGGCGTGGAGACGGCCGGCGCGGCCGGCGCGCGTCTCGCCGATCCAGGCGGGCGGCTCGCCGTGCGGCGACGCCGGGTTGACGCCGTAGAAGATCACGTCCGGGTCGAGGGCGAGCAGCGCCTCGGCGTTGAGGGGCTTGTATCCGACGAGGCCGGTGAGCGGGTTCTCGCCGCCGGCGAGCTCGATGAGCGCGTCGGCCGCGGTGCCGTCGTAGGCGACCTGGGTGGCGGTGTCGTTCATGCTCATGAGAAACACGGCGCGGGCGGGCCGGGCCGCGGCGCCGGCTTTCACGGCCTCGAGCCGGGCGCGGAGTTTTTCGGCGAGGACGGCCGCCTCCTTCCGGCGATGGAGCAGCTCGCCGATGCGGGCGATGTTGGCGAGGACGGTCTCGGCGGAGTGGCGGGCGTCGAGGTGGACGAAGGCGACGCCGGAGTTTTTGAGGATGTCGACCTGCGCGGCGGGGCCGGCGCCCTGGGCGGCGAGGATGAGCGTCGGGTTTTGCGCGAGCACGCCCTCGGCGCCGATGGTGCGGAAGTAACCGACGTCGGGGAGCGCGTGGACGGAGGGCGGAAAGACGCTGGAGCTGTCGCGCGCGACGAGCTGGTCGCCCGCGCCCAAGGCGCAGACGGTCTCGGTGACGGCGCCGCCGAGGCTGACGATCCGCTCGGTAGCGGAGGCAATGGCCACAAAAAGCGCGGAAGACGCGAAAAGAAGACAGAGACGGTTCATGGAGGGACGCAGATTAGGCTTTGTGCGAGGCGTGGCCGTGACCGTGGGCCGAGGTGTGGCCGGTGTCGTTGACGTGGCTGAGCTTGGTCCAGTCGAGCGGGTCGACGTCGTAGGCCTGGCCGAAGCCGGCGACGAGGCGGCCGCGACCGGGGACGAGGCGGAAGAGGCGGAAATCCACCATGCCTTCGAGGTGTTCCATGACGGGGCCGAATTTCTGTTTCAGCGCTCCCATCTGGACGGCGAAGGCGGCGGTGTCGCGGGCCACGGGGGCGGCGACGCAGGGGAAGGTGAGCCGCTGGCGGGCGAGGAGCTGTTTCGCGTCCGCCTCGTCCTGGATGATGAAGAGACTGGCCTTGCCGGTCTCGGCGAGGTTGCGCGTGTGGACGGAGAGCCCGCTGACGTAGAGGTGGAAGGCGCCGTCGGCGCCGACGACCGCGGGGGCGACGGAGGCGTCGGGTAGTCCTTCGGCGGATACGGTGCCGAGGATGACGGTCTTGAGGTTCTCGCGGAGGCGGGTGGCGACCTCGCCGGCCCGGGTGAAGGCGTCCTCGCGGCGCGGAGCAGGCGACAAGGAGGCCCGCGCAGCGGTCAGGGCCATCTCGACGAGGACGGGGTGGGCGTCGGCGGGCGTGGCGAGGGGCTTGGCGTAGGCGATGCGCACGGGGATGTCGCCGCCGGGCAGGGTGACGGTGAGGGCCATGCCGGTCCGGTCGAGGTCGTCGAGACGGGCGGCGGAGGCGTCGGCGAGGCCGCCGAAGTGGCGGGCGTAGTTGAGGACGGCGTCGGCGTGGTCCTCGTTCATGTGGCCGACGATGCGGTCGCGGTGGGCGGCGGGGAAGAAGGGGGCGGTGGAGTCGGTGGTCATGGTCGTGGGCGGGGCGCCCGCGTCGAGCGGACGCCCCGGGCGCGGGTTGACGGGTTCAGGCGCGGCGGCGGCGGCCGGCGGCGAGGCCGAGGACGCAGACTCCGGCGAGGGCGGCGAAGGACGAGGGTTCGGGAATGGCGGAGCCGGCGAAGGTGTCCGACTGCTGGAGCTGGGCGCCGTAGGTGATGGTGTGGGCGGCGGGCACGGTCCAGGAGATCGAGAAGTCGGTGATCACGCCGGCGGAGGAGAGGTCCCACTGGTAGGCGTAGACGTAACGGACGCTGGCGCCCATGCCACCGCTTTTGACCTCGGAAAACACGGTCGAGGCGAAGCTGGCGGCGAGGTTCTGGGAGCCGCCGTTGTAGCTCAGCACGGGGGCGGTGAAGACGCCGGACGCGATCTCGATGTCTAGCTGGAAGACGACGGTCTCGAGGCCGGCGAGCGGGGTGGCGTCGGAGACGGTGAAGCCGCCGAGAGGCGCGCCGGGCGTGTAGATGCCGTTGGTCGCGGCGCTGGCGAGATAGCCGGAGGTGCCGGCGATCTTGTCGAAGCCGGCGTCGCCGGAGCCGAAGTTGGAGGCGATGGCGGAGGGCCAGGCGGCGGTGGCGGTGGCATAGCCGCCGTAGCCGGCGTAGTTGGCGTTGTTGAGGCCATACCAGCCCTCGGCGGTGGAGGCGCCGGCAAGTCCGAAGGAGGCGAACTCCTGGGCGGCACGGGCGGAGCCGGCCAGGCCGGCGATAAGGGCGAGGGTGGTCGCGATGTAGTGGGATTTCATGACGGGGAAATTTTCAGCGGACGTCGATGCGGAGGCGGAGGAAGCGCCGGGACGAGGCGGAGAGGTGTTGCGTGTCGGCGACCGAGACGGGGCCGCTCGCGGCGGGCTGCGCGTCGCTGTTCCAGATCTCGCTCCAAACGGAGGTAGCGGAGAGTTCGTCGGTCGCCTCGACGGAGTAGCGAAGACCGGCGTCGGCGATGCGGTTGAACGACAGGGTCAGGCGGCCTTCGGCGAGCCCGAGGACGACGGCGGCCTCGCCCTCTCCGACGAGAGGCGAACGGCCGAGGGCGTATTCGAGGAGGTTGGGCGCGTCGTCGTGGTCGGGGTCGGCGCCGTCGGCGGCCTCTCCTTCGTTGGCGTTCGAACCGAAATGGGTCTGGCGCCATTGCTGCAAGGCGGTGAGCGCCGGCTCGCCGACGACCCCGGCGTAGGCGTCGGACAGGTCGAGACGGGCGCCGATGGTCGAGGAGTGGGCGCGCAGCGGGGCGCGGATGCTGACGGTGGTGACATCCGCGGGCAGGGCGGAGAGGTCCCATTGCCAGACGAAGGAGTAGTAGTCGCCTTCGAAGCCGCCGCCGGAGCCGGCGACCGGGCCGCCCAAGGTGCCGCGGGAAGCGGGGGCGAGGGTGCCGGTGCCGCCGGCGTGGGTGTAGGTGAGGACCGGGCCGCCGTTGAAGGCCAGGTGGTCTTCGGGCGTGTAGTCTACCTCCCGGCCTTCGGCGTCGGTGCCGGTGACGACCATGCCGACGATTTGAAGGACGACGTTTTTGACCGGAAACGGGGCGGGCGCGGAAGCGACGGTGCAGGCGTAGTCGCCGGAAAAACTGTAGAGTCCGGCGCTGGCCTTGAAGCCGGGCGCGTGGACGGCGAGGACGCCCGTTCCGGAGGCGGGGGCGAGGGCGGAGTTGAGGGAGCTGAGCTCGGTCCAGACGACGGAGTTTTTCGCGTCGCCGGCGAGGTCGAGCGGGGCGAGCAATGCGACGGCGGTGGGATGCTCGGAGCGCAGCGAGGCGTGGGCGCCAAGCAGGAGGGCGAGCGCGCCGCGGAGGGCGGGGCGAAGTGGCGGGCGGGATGAACGCATCTCGGATGGCTTCCTCAAAAGGCGGGGCGGTAGTCGGGATTGTCCTGGCGGCGCGCTTGGTCGGACCAAAGGCGCATGTCGCGCAGCCGGGCGCAGGGGAGGAGCTCGACGTGACCGTCGAGGAAGGCGACGGCCGCCTTGCCGCCCAGGCGGTAGGAAAGGTGGCCGTAGACGGCGTCGAGCGCGGTGTCGGGAGGGACCGAGACGAGATCGGCGGAGGGCCAGCCGACGACGGGCGAGTCGATCTTGAAGTATCCGGCTTTTGGATTCAGCTCGCGCGCCTGGGCGGAGGCGAAGGCGATGAGCTTCGAGGGAACCGCGGCCTCCTCGAGTTTGCGGACGGGACGGTCCTTGATGTTCTGGGAGGCGACGGCGCCGACGAAGAGGCCGTTGAAGCCGAAGCTGACGCCGAGGGTGAGGGCGTAGTCGGGCAGGGCTCCGGAGAGAACCTCGTCGTAGTAGGCCGACTGTTCGTTCACATAGAGCGTGTTCTTGAAGCGATTGCCGAGGTAGGGACGGAGATGGTGGGGCCAGCGGGCGGCGGCCTCGCTGTTGGCGACTTTGGCGCCGCCCTCGTTGACGCTGTCGGTGGTGTTGTTGCGAAGGGAAAGGAAGACGCCCCGGCGTTCGTCGGCGGCCATCTGGAAGGCGGCCATCAGCTGGCGGGCGGCGGCGACCTCGCGGGATTTGGAGGCGTGGGCGCGGCAGGAGGCGACGACCGGGACGACGAGCGAGGCGAGGACGCCGACGAGCGTGACGACGGCGATCAACTCGATCAGCGTGAACGCACGTCGGCCGGGTCCGACGCGCGGAGGGCGCGTCGTGGACGACGGAGAGGCGGCGGGACGACGAGGTTTCACGCTCCCACTCTAGCGGAGCGCGGGCGAGGAATGCTTACCCGGTCTTGCGCCGTGTTTGCGGAGTCTTGCGGCGCGGGCGCCTCTTTACCCTGACCTCGTCAGCGCATGGACTGTTTTGTCCGCCGTGATGGGGGGGCGGAGCGGGCCGGGCGTTATTCTTCCCCGAAGTAGTCCGAATCGAGCCGTTTGATGGCGATGGTCCGGACCGTGGAAACGCCGATGCCATGTTCGATCATGAGGTCGGAGAGACGCTGGCCGTCGATCAGGATCACGCGTTGGTTCACGCTTTCGGCGTAGGTGATCGCGGTCTGGCTGAAGGTGCTGGTGGTGATGAAGACGCCTTTGCTGGCTTTTGCGCCTGCGAGCGCGCCGACGAAGCCTTGGATCGCGGGGCGACCGACGGAACCTTCCCATCGCTTGGCCTGGACGTAGATGCTGTCGAGACCGAGCCGATCCTCGTTGATCACGCCGTCGATCCCCTCGTCGTTGGACGCCTTGGTGCGGCGCGCCGCCTCCTGACGGGAGCCGCCGTAGCCCATCGCCACGAGGAGATCCAAGACGATTTGTTCGAAGCGGAACGGGTCGACCTTGTGGAGCTGGTCCAGCAACTCGGCGCCGAGCGTGGAGCCGAGCTTCGCCACGGAAGCATCGATCGTTTCCTCCGGTGTGATGTCGGGTTCGTTTTGGTCCGCGACCGCCCCGGTCGCGTCGGCGGCATACGAGGAGGCCGATGGTTCAATGAACGAGGCGAACTGGGATGAAACCTTGCCGAGATGGGTGCGCGTCAGGCGCGGCGGGCCTTCCTTGAGCAGCTTTCGCCCGAAATCGTTGACGCGATAGTTTCCTTTGCCGGGTCGATCAAGGGCGCCGGCCCGGAAGAGATCGTAGCAAGCCCAGTTGACGCGGTTGTGCCAGACCAGCTGGGGGCCGCTGGGAAGCATGCGCGACAGGTCCGCCTCGGTCAGGTTGAAGCGCGGCGCCAGCAGGGCGAAGACGTCTCGGACGCGCAGGAAGTCGTTCTTCTTGGCGAGAAGTTCCAAGGCGGGGCGGCGGATGTCGTCGAGATGGGGAATCGGCATGGCGGATCGGTGAACGAAGGCGCTGATTTCGTCGTGGGGACGCGTGTGGCCCGAGGCGGCGAAGATTTCGCGAATTTCGGCGCGTTCAGCGGGCTTGGCGAGGGCGACCCTCTTGGCCTTGAGGACGGAGCCGTCGCGGTGTGGGCGGTCGATGCGTCCGTTGGCGATCTTGGCGGAGCCGCGGTTTTTATGGGTAACGGCGCGCTCGAAAACGTCGTCGTTGCGGGCGAACGCGGGCGGCGGCGCGGGAGGAAAAAGAACGCCGCCGGGCGACCAAACCCGGCGGCGACGACTTTCACGACTTTAACGACCGACAAAGAACGCGGTTCGCCGGGTGGCCCGGCCGAAACGTGGGACCAGAGTAACAGAGCGGGCGGGCGGAATGCTTACCCGGACTTGCGGAGAGTTTACCCGCTGTTGCGGGGCAGAAAAGCGCTGGGCGGGCGGCCTTGGTGTTCGGCGAAAGCGCGCGAGAACTGCCCGAGCGAGGCATAGCCGGCGGCGAGCGCGGCCTCGGTGACGTTGGCCTGGCCGGAGCGCAGGAGGGCCGCCGCGTGGTCGAGGCGGAGACGGCGCAGGTGTTGCGTGGGGCCGTGGCCGAGTTCGGCGGTGAACAGCCGGCTCAGGTGCGAAGGGCTGGAGTGCGCGGCGGCGGCGATTTCCGGCAGCCCGATCGGTTCGGAGAGGCGGGCGGCCATGAAGTCGAGCGCCGCCCGGATGGCGGGGTGGATCACGCGGGACGGCGCGGGCAAGGCCGGAGAGCCGTCGGCGTTACTTTCCGGCGCGGTGGGAGGCGGGAGGATTAGCGTCAGCAACTCGATCAGCTTTCCGGTGCTCCAAAGGGGGCGCAGCGCGCCGACGACGGGGCAACCGCGGAGCGCGAGCACGAGGGTTTGCATAGAAGGCGTGAGCGGCGCGGGGCCAAAGGCGGGCGCTCGATCAGGCGAGGGCAGAAGCCCGTGGAAGGAAGCGGGCAGGCAGGCGTTGGAAAAGCTCCAAGCCAGCAGGTCGACGCCGCGCAGCGAGGCGGGGCGCAGGGTCAAGGGGCCGATGGGCGCGAGCCAGGCGTAGTGGCCCGCCTCGAGGTGCCAGGCGAGGCCGTCGTGGAAACAGGCCACGCGGGCGCGCGGCGCGAGGAGGAGCAGGTGCGAGACCTCGTCCCGCTCCGGGGCATGGTTGGGGATGGAGGCGGGCAGGACCACACCGGCGGCCGGCAAGTGGAGATCGACGAGACGCCGGGGTGAGGCGCTGTCGCCGGAAAGAAGGCGGGCATCCGGCGGGAACATCGGCTTCTTAGCTGTCCGACAAACGTTGGACCTCACGCAGCGGAGCCCGGCTCGCGCGATACGAAATGCCGCGGGGGTGGGACCGGGAGATCCCGACGATAAGGCGATAAGACGATAACCACATCCTGAACTTAATTGATCATGAGACTCATGATCAATTAAGTTCACATTAGGACTCCCTCGTGCGCCGTATCAAGCTGTTAATCGTATCGCATGAAGGGCCGAGGTCTTGTGATGGCGTGCCTGGCGTAAAATTATGCATGGTAGTTTCTTGAGCTTAATCCAGAACTGCGGTCGTGATGCGTTTGCCTGACTCCGACGCCGAATGCCGCTTATCCGGCCAGACTTCACGGGTGGGAATCGACTAGGACTCAGGCCGTAGGTGAAAGCCACGGACGCCCGAAGTCTTTTCGCTTGTGGCCGCGTTGGCCGGTTGATTCCGGCACGCCCCGAGTCCGGGTGCGGCAGACTCCGCGCCTTCAGTCCTTCTTCCTGCCGAAAAAGAAGAAAAAGTAGGCGGAGAGCGCGACCAGGAGGATAAGCCACCAGAAGTAGCGCAGCTCGCGCGCGGCGAGTTCGACGAAGGCCAGCACGCGCGGGAAAACCAGGCAGAGCGCCAGGATGATCACGATCGCGACCGCGGCGGTGAGCAGGCGAAACAGCCGCGGGGCGCGAGCAGGCGGTGGCGTGACGTTTTTCGGCGGTGTTTTCACGGGAGGCGTATGGCGCCGGGCGTGCGGCGTCGGCTTCAGCGTTTACCGCCGGTCGATGCGGAGCCGGTGGCGGTCGCGGGGAGCTGATTCAGCGGGAGAATGAAATTGGCGCCGGCGCCTTCTCCGCCGCCGGCGCCCGCGCCGACGACGAGCGGGGAGCGACCGTCCCATTTTTCCACGATCTGAAGTTGGATCAGGCCGGGCGTGTCGCGGAGGGCCTCGCCACGGATGCGGATGGCCTCGGCCTCGCCTTTCGCCTTTATGATGGCGGTATCGGCCTCGATCTGCGCCTTCTGCTGGGTGAAGCGGGCCTTCGCGGCCTCCTGCTCCTGCACCATCTTGGATTCGATCGCGGCCTCGAGCTCGCGGGAGAGGGTGATGTTTTCGAGCACGATGTCCTCCACGATGAGGAGTTGGTCGATCTTCTCGCGCGTCGAAGCGAGGGTGCGGGTCTTGATCTCCTCGCGCTTTTTCACGATTTGCTCGGCGCTTTGGAGCGCCGTGACCTCCTTGAGCGCCTCTTGCACGCGCGGGGCGACGAGGCTGTCGAAGGGTTCGCCGGCGTAGTCCTGGTAAATCTTCACGACGGACGCCTCGGGGATGCGGTAGAGCACGCGCAGGCGCATGTTCACTTGTTGCAGGTCGGAGGAGTAGCACTCGGCCGGAAGTTCGCGTGTCTGCTGCCGGGTCAGCACGGGTTGCACGTGAGAGATGAACGGCGTCTTGGTTCCGAAGCCCTCGGGGAGCGCGGCGGGGGAGACTTTGCCGAGAGTGACCAGCACGCCGCGGGTGCCGGGTTCGACGACGTAGGTGGCCTGGGAGGCGGCGACGACGAGGGCGAGGATGAGGATGACGCTGCCGATCAGCTTGCCCAGGGTGGAGGGTTGCATGGCGCGAACAATCGGAGCGCGGGCCGTCGCGGCAAGCGCATCCGGACTCATCGCCGACGCCTGCGAGCGTGCTTGAGCTTGCGCCGGCGGCGTCGGGCTCGCGAAGTAGGCGGCGGCGCAAGCTGTTAACATGTCGAAATCTCCGACGCACCTGCTGGTCGATGGATCCAACGTGGTCCAGGCCTGGCCCGACACCCGGGCGCTGGCGCGGCGCGACCGCGAGGCGGCGAAGGCGCTGCTCTTGCGCCGGGTGGGGGTGTTGCACGATTTCGCGGGCTGGCGGGTGACGGTGGTCTTCGACGGGCGGGGCGAGGCGTTGAACGTCGAGGCGGTCGGCGGCGCGGCGGATTTCGCGTGCGTGCACACGCCGGCGGGCGCGACGGCGGATGATGTGATCGAGCAGCTGGTCGGTCGGGCCGCCGATCCGTCGGTCTGTCTGGTGGCGACGGCGGACCAGGCGGAGCGTTCGACGGTGGAGGCGGCGGGCGCGGCGTGTTGTTCGCCCGCGGAGCTGGCCGCGCGTATCGATGCCGCCGATACGCGGCAGACGCGACGGGTGGCGCGCGGAAACGACGCGGCCGAGCGCTCCTGGCGCGAAGTCGGCGGACGTGAAGCCCGGGGAGACGGCGCATGAGCGAGGATTTTCCCGGTGGCGAAACGTCCGCGGGGCGCGCGACGGCGGTCGAGGAGATCACGGGGCTGCACGGCGCCTTCGTGTTTCCGGAGCGCCTGCTGCAGCAGATCTGGCTGCGAGGCGAGTTCGACGCGCGCGGGTTGCGGCTGCGCGACGGGCGGGCGTTGCGCATCGTGCGTCGCGGAAGGTGGAACCGTCTGGCGGGGCCGGATTTTTTCGACGCGGAGTTTCGGGTGGGCGAGGGCTCGGCGGCCGAGACCTGGCGGGGCGATGTGGAGGTGCATCTGCGCGCGGGCGACTGGGACCTGCACGGTCACGCCTCGGATCCGGCCTATGATCGGGTGGTTGTGCACGTGGTGCTTTTTCCGGCGCCGCGCGAGTGGACGGGTGGCGCGGGTGGACGACGGATTCCGATCCTGGAATTGTTGCCCTTGCTGGAGCGCGACCTCGAGGCCTACGCGGAGGAGGCGGCGGTGGAGGAACTGGCGGGGCGGCCCTACAGCCAGCTGAGGGCGGCCTTGGCAAATACGCCGGCCGGGGCGCTCGCGGCCGAGGTGGAGCGGCAGGCGGCGAGGCGTTGGGCGAACAAGCTCGCTATGGCCCGCAGGCGGATCGAGGCCTGCGGCTGGGACGAGGCCTGTCATCGGGCGGCGCTGGAGGTCTTGGGTTATTCCCGGAACCGCGCGCCGATGTTGGCGGTGGCGGAGCGTTGGCCGTTGGAGGCGTGGCGGGACGGACGGGTGTCCGTCGATTCCGCGTGGGCGGGCGAGGAGTCGGCGTGGCGGCGGGGAGGCGTGAGGCCGGCGAACCAGCCGCGAACCCGGCTGGCCCAATACGCGGCGTGGGTGGCGGCGCGGCCGGACTGGCCGCGGCGATTGGCTGAGCTGGGCGTCGAGTTTGCCGCCGGGCATTGGGTTGGCGGTCCGGAGTCGGGACTACGGGAGCGCAGGCGGCGCGGAGGACTCGGCGCCTGGCGAAAGCGATTGGCGAAAGAGGTGGCGGCGGAGCAGCTCGGCGGCACGCGTTTCGACACGCTGGTGTGCGACGCTTGGCTGCCCTTGCTGGCGGCACGCGAATTGATCGCGGGGCAGGGGGGGGACCCCGGTCGATTGGAGAAATGGTGGCGGGACTGGGTGCCGGGCGACGCGCCGGCGGAGCTGTTGCGCCTGTCCCGGGAGTTTGGTGTCGGCGGGACGCGTGGCGGCGAACCGCTGGGGCAGGGGGACTTGCAGGGCCTTTTGGGCTGGCTGGCGGCCTTGTTGGCCCGGTCCGGGCGCGGGACTTGACAGGGTTTTACGGGCGTCGCTTACTGCCCGTTCGTTATTACAGTTCACTTTACGAGAAGTGGGCCTTTGGCCCGCTTTTTTTTTCCCTAACCACCTCCCCTCACGACCCTCATGAGCAGCGAAATTCTTACCGTCCTTGAATACATGGAGAAGGAAAGGGGCATCGCGCGCGCCGACATGATCGCGGCGATCGTCAATGCCATCAAGGCGGCCGCCCTGAAGGGAGTTAACTCCGGTCAGGAGCTGAAGATCGAGATCAACCCCCGGAACGGCCAGCTCAAGGCTTGGTCGCTTCTCAAGGTCACCGATTCCGTCAGCGACCCTAAGCTTGAGATCGCGTTGGAGAAAGCCCAGGCGATCAAGCCGGGTGTGCTCATCGGCGAAGTCATCGAGCGCGAGATCAACCCCTCCGAGCTCGGTCGCATCGCCGCGCAGACCGCGCGCCAGGCGGTGATGCAGAAGCTTCGTCAGTTCGAGAAGGACCGCATCTACGACGACTACAAGGACATGGTCGGCAATATCGTGACCGGCACGGTGCGTCGCAAGGAGCGCAACGACATCTTCGTCGATCTAGGCAAGTCCGAGGCGGTTCTCCCCGGACGCGAGCAGGTCCCGGGCGAGGAGTATCAACCCGGTGATCGCATCCGCGCCATCTTGCTCGCCATCGAGAGCACGCCGCGCGGTCCCGAGCTCATCCTTTCCCGCGGCAGCCCGAAGTTTGTCCGCCGTCTGTTCGAGGTCGAGGTGGGCGAGATCGCCGATGGCACCGTCAAGATCGAGGCCTTCGCCCGCGAGCCCGGTTACCGCACCAAGATCGCGGTGACGAGCAGCGACCCCAAGGTCGACCCGGTCGGCGCTTGCGTCGGCGCCCGCGGCGCCCGCGTGAAGACCATCGTCCGCGAGCTCAACGGCGAGAAGGTCGACATCATCAACTGGTTCGCCGACCCGAAGCAGATGGTCCTCGAGGCTCTCAAGCCCGCCGTGCCGCGTGAGATCGTCCTCGACGACCGTTCCAAGCGCATCCTGCTCAAGGTCGCGACCGAGGATCTCGCGATCGCGATCGGCAAGAAGGGCCAGAACGCCCGCCTTACGTCGCGGCTCATCGGCTGGCGCATCGACATCGAGGAGCATAAGAGCACCGTCGTCGATCCGCGCACCCAGGCGACCAAGTCGCTTGTCGATGCTTTTGGCCTCGATGCCTCGCTGGCCGAACGTCTCGTCTCGGTCGGCATCAACTCGCCCGCCGCCTTCGAGGGCGTCGATGCCGAAGCGCTGGTCGAGGCCGGCTTCAGCGCCGACGAAGCCGCGTCCATCATGCAGCTCGTTTCCGGGACCTGACCCGGGTCCTTCCGCACAGGTTACATCCCTGCTTTCATCGCATAGTTTTTCCTTTTCGCCCGTAATCTTCCGACCGCCGCCCGCCGAATGAGTATCCGCATCCACGAACTAGCCAAACGTCACAACATGGAGGCCAAGGACATGTTGGCGCTGCTCAAGGAGCGGGGCTACGTGTCGCCGGATACCAAGTCGGTCTCCAGCACGGTGAACAAAATCTACGAGGAGGAGGTGGACAAGGAGTTCGCCGCCAAGGCCGCGACGAAAGCCCCCGCCGAAGTCCAGGCCGCTCCC
>JACCDU010534372.1_pt1 | contig 21286 bp, 8 predicted proteins | sample 7446081 | NCBI WGS metagenome assembly JACCDU01 (sample SAMN15323447, study PRJNA562643) | freshwater metagenome | isolation source: river surface water | place: USA:Blue River Watershed | collected 2017-08-17
AACCGCTCCCTGTGAAAAGCCAAGTAAGTCGCATGCCCTGGCGCCAGCCAACGCAAGCGCAGGCTCGCGTCCAGCCCCAGCAGTTGACGATCGGCCACTGAAAGCTGAGGGCTCACCAGCATCGCGCCGTCGTCGGCAAACGAAATCAGAAACTTGTCGAACAACGCATCCAAATTGGCGCTGAGCAAAAAGCCGTTGAACACGTCCAGACGCTCGGCGTCGGTGGTGCAGTCGGCCCAAGGCTTGGCGTGGCTGGCGCGCAGCGCGAGCTGCAGCGTCAGGCCTGTGACGGCGCAGGCGCCGCCCCAATAGCTCAGCATGGCCTGGCGGTAGCGGTCTTGGCCCACGCGCTGGCGCACCAGGCGCTGCACCTCGGTGCTTTGGGTGTCGGCAGCAGGCAAAGCTGCCAGCGCCTGCTGCACCTGGGTGTCAAAGTCCACCGCGGCCTGGTTGGGCAGGGACTGCGCGAGTGCAGAGGCGCGGCGCAGCCATTGGGCCAAGTCGGCATCGGTGGCCGCCAAAAACGCCGCACCGTCTCGCGGCCAAGATGCAAAGCTGCGCTCCAGCTCGGGCGGCAAGGTGGCAGGCCCCTGCACCACCGCCACCGCATAGCCCTGCGGCTGTAGCGACACCGCTACAGCCGCAGGGTGGCGGGCCGAGCCCAGATTGACCACGCCACTGGCGGCGGGCAGCACATGCTCAAAGCCGTGGTCGTGTCCGGCTTTTTCGATGAGGGCGCGTTTGAGGGGGGTCATGTGTTCAGGAAAAAACGTCCGTTTAATTTGATCCGCAAGAGCTTTTCAGATTACCTCCGGAAGAATTTTCATAAAAATCAACAACTTAGAAAATTCAAATGATCCGCAAATGATCCGCAAATGATCCGTATCGGCCCGGCGACCAGTGTCACTCCGGCTCAATGTAGGCCGTCGCTTTGCTCTGCCCACGCATCACGATCTGGTTGGCCTCCAGCATTCGTTGCAACAAGCGTTTGGCCTGCCCCTCCGTCAACCGGCACAACTCCATCACCTCCGCCCGCTTGATTTGCCCATGCTGGCGGATGTAGCTCAGCACCATCTGCTCGTGCTGTATCGGGCCAAAGCCCACCTGGCGGGTGTAGGCCGCCTTGTCGCTCACCACCGAGTACACCGCTGCCGACAGGGTGTAGCTGCGGCCACGGGTGTTGCCGTGGGCTTCCACCAGTCCGGCTTCGGTCAAAGCCTCCAAGGTGCGCTTGGCACTGGTGGCGTCACGCTGAATGTGTGTGGCCAATGCATCGGCCGACAGGCGTTTGAACTCGCGCAGCGCAGCCAGAACGATTAAGGAATCGATGGGCAGCTCGGCACTGCGGTTGCGCTCGGCGTCTACCACCATGCGCCTGAAAGCCACATCCGCTGGCACCGTGGGCAAGCTCAGCACCACATTGTGCGAATCGGTGCGGCCATAGTCGGGGGCTGGGCGGCCAAACTTGAGCATGCCACGGTAAATCGTGTCCACCCCACGGCCTGATCGCTCCACCACGCCAATGCGCTTCATGGCATCGGCCAGGGCGCGGTTGCGGGGGCGCGGCTCGGTCACCAGCAAATTGGCCAGCGTCACGCCGTCCACCAAACCGCCGGGGTTGCTGATGACCAGCGCATCGTCTTCCAGCCGCACATGCACCGCACCCAAGCGGTGGTAGTCGCGGTGAATCAAGGCATTGGCCACGGCTTCGCGAAAGGCTGCCATGTCCACCAGCGGCACCGGCACACGGAACAAACCCACCTGCAATTCCTGCTCAGGGTTGTAGGGGCGAAAGTTGGTCTCCAGCCAGTCCAGCGCCTTGAGCAACGGAAAGCGCCGAAACTCGTTGAAGCGCACCGCCTGCTGCGCCAGCACCTGAAACGCCAACTCGTGCGTGGCCACACGCTGCTGCAAAACCGATTCACGGCCAATCAACAGCAAACCGGTCAGCGTGGGCACGCGCGAGCCGTCGGGCTGACGCTGCGTCAAACCCAAAGCGCCATCCATGGCCTCGTCGTCCAGCTCCAGCAGCACGCGGTCGCCACCGTATTGCTGCACGGCCTGGCGCAAACGCTCGCGCTCCAGCGGATCAAAGTCGGCCAGCGTGCTGCCCGCCACAGGCTGGGCCGACACATCCACCAAGCCAAAGCTGGAGGCTCGGCTGCTGCGCTCATGCGGCAGCATGGGCACACACTCGGGCGTGCCATCGTGCCGAATGCGGCGGCGCACATACACACCGGCTTGCGTGGCCACCTCGCCATGCGCTTTGGGCACGGAGATTCGGGCCACCGACACACCATCCACCTCGAAACGATCGGCCGTCACCTGCAAAGACGGCGACGTGCGTGCCGCCACCAGCCCCGGCAAACCGGTCAACACCAAGTGGTCCGCATGCAGGCCCGTGGGTTGGCCATCGTCCTCAACCCCCAACCACAACTCGCCACCCTCGGTGTTGGCCAGGCACACCAAAGCCTCGACCAACTCGGCGTCCGACAGACGCTTGCGGTCGCTTTTGAATTCGACGGTGAGGGATTCTGATGAGGGAATCAACATTGACCTCTCAAAATCAGTTGCTGGATAAATTGAACCTGGCTCATCTACTCTGCTCCCTCTCAACAAATTTTGAGCTAAGCACACAAAACTTCAGCATTAGCCACCACGCATACATCACTTCGGTACCGAAAAATCCTTCATCAGTCAGCATCCCATGGGCGACTTCATTGCGCAGATTTGTGCCTAAAGGGTCGACGAGAAGATCTTGCAATTCGAATACTTGATCTTCACCAAAAGCAGCCTTCGCTTGTGTTGTTTCCAGCAACGCGCTCAACGGACGTTCAGGTTGCAGTCCGCCAGGGTCCAGCATTGACGTTGTACCGCCCCCAATTTCCACTACATGACGAATCAGCGCTTCCAGTTGCACGGGAATGATGTGCGCTGCAACCAGCATGTCCCCTTGGAACCCAGCTATCAAACCTCTCAAGAAACTTTCCATGTGACCCGGTGGTATCCACGGGCTGTAGCGCACCAAAGTCAAAATTTCCAGACGACCAGGTGGTCCTGAACTCACGATTTCTTGTCGCGCTGGATTCAAAAATGCTTGAACAGCTAACCCCCGCATCATTCGCGCATGTCGAAACATTCGCCAACGCAGACCATCATCTTTCAAGTCGTCAGCACCAGGTTTTAGCCCCGGTGCACGGGCTACTACGCGTCCCCGCGAGTCCATCACTTCGCTAGAAAACAAGCTGCCAAAAACGGCAATACGCCCCTGGTCATGAACATCGCGCTTGAGCTTTTCAATGACTGCAGGCTTGTGTAGCTGGCAAAAGATCAAAACAGCATCACTGAACGCCTTGTCTCGTACAGCACCTACTGCACTGTTCACGAGTTCAGAGATGTCAAAACTGTCTGTAGCAATTCTTTTCAGCTGGGTCACTGCGACACGCTGTAGGTCCAGAAGCTGATCATGCAGTTCTGCAGCACGGACTTTTCCACCAGGCACTTGCCGCATGGCCTCCACAGCATCTGACAATATTGACGTGGCAGCCGCTGGACCACGACCATCCAGTTTGGCCTTTTCTGACTCCAACACCAAAGACTCTGCAGCTCTGCGTCGAGCCTCGGCTTCCTTATCAGCATCGCCCGTACGGCGACAACAATCGGCCAATAGTTCGAAATAATCTTTCGATTGCCAAAACTCTTGTCGATCACTGGCCGCTTCAGCGGCTGTCAAGGCATAGGACGCATACTCTTGAGCATCACCATGCTTGAACTCAAGCAGCAAGTTAATCAGCCGAACGGTCAGAAAGAGCGGATCGGTCCCCCTATGCCTTTTGAGCATGGAGTCCAACTCGGACAATACGCGATCCTTCAGCGCAGTACCACCTCTCCCTAAGCTGGCAGACAGTCGTAATGCACGCTCCATACGCTCAAGGCAGGGCGGCCAATGCGCAGGATCTTCCAGCCGGAGGGCGGACTCAATATAGGCCTCAACAGCGGCTTCAACAGCGGGACGCGTGCGCACACGTAACCAAACCACATCAAACAAGCGCGCCCTCAATTCAGGGTCAGCCAGACCCTTTACCCACTCGACCAGCGAAGATACAAACTCCTTGCAAAAGTCATCGGGAATACAGCTGCGACCGCCACCGAACTCAAACATCGGACCATATGGTTGATGGGCATCATCAGCTCGCAGCCCCATCATCAACAAACCGCCAACAAACCGAATGCATTCCAGTTGGACAGGACTCCATTGATCCTCGTCTCGTGCAAGTTGCGAAAGCGCAGTGCCATAGGCCAGGCACTCCCGCTCCTTGACGCCGCTCAGCAGTTGGTCAAAGTCCAAAGACCTCAGCGCATCAGCTGTCACAAGATCTAGATTGAACGCCATGTATCAGCTCATTGCCTGGATTGCATTTGCATTGGTCATCAGTGCCCCGAAAGCGCATCCCACGCCGCCAGCACCAACCGCTGGGTGCGGTATTCGCCGAAGTCGCGGAGTTCGCCGTTTTTGAGGACGCGGAAGGTTTCGGAGGGGTAATCGTCGCCCATGACGTCGGCGGGGTCGAGGATGTAGCGCAGTTCGTCTCGGGTGAGGCCGTAGAGGCGGGCGTAGTAGGCGTCGAGTTCGGCGCGCAGTTGGGCGCGGCGTTCGGGGTGGAAGGGGAATGGCGGGCCGCTGTGGCCGAGGTCTTGCGCCCAGGCGGCCAGATCGTGGGCGGTGTAGGTCAGCTCCAGCACGCGGGGGACGATGTAGGCGAGGTCGGCTTCGGTATAGCGGTCAGGTTGCAAGATGGGAAACTGCTTGATGTAGCCGTAAGTCAGGTGTGTACCGCCCACTTTCACGCGCGCCATGTAATCGAGCACCAGCGAGCTGAAGTTGGCAAGCAGCGCGGCGCACAATTCTGGTTCTGCCGACGAAAACCACAGAGGCATGGTGTGCCCCACCCCCACCAACGGCATGACAGCCGAAATAACCGTTCGCAGAACGTGCGAGCTAGTTATATCCCGCCACCCCATCAACCACTTAGGACTGCGGCGCTGCATCCACACATCGGCTTGCGTCAGCAATGCACCCACGCGGATGCCTTCGCTGGACAAGCCATTCCAGACCCGCATCCAGGCGTTGATTTCATCCAGCTCCAGCTGTGAGAGGGGCACCTCGCGGTCGTCTTCGCACCAGGCGGCGAAGGCTTTGCGGGCGGCGGCGCCTTCGATGCCGGCGGCCCGCAGGGTTTCGGCCAAGGGCGGGTAGCGTTCTTCGATGACGCTTTGCGCCCAGTGCAGGGCTTGGGCGAATTCGTTTTTGCTCAGGGTGTCGACGGTGCGCACGGCCTGGCCTTTGTTGTGGATGGCCTCGCGCATGAGCTGCCCGGCCACCCAGCCGGCAACGGCAAATTCCAGCGACTTGGCCTCGGGGATGTTCTGGCTGGTTGGGCCTTCGGCATGGGTGAGCAACCAGGCCTTGGCCAGCCGAGCGGGCACATTGGCCACGCGGGCCAGCACTTCGCGCTCGTCCACCCAGTAACGCGGGCGGGCGGTTTGGGCCGGGTCCTGCTTTTCGGCCAGGGTCATGTCGCGGCTGTCGCCGTCTGGTGTGTAGGTGGCCCAGCGGTGGTCAAACTGGTGGATGAGCTTGGCTTCGAACAGGGGCAACAAACCTTCGCCTGGGTTGTCCTGAAACAGGTGACTGTCGTTCGACATGTGGAACATGGTCGAGAACTTGATGCCCCACGGGTTTTGGCCTGGCTCAACCAGGTGTTTGCCACCGGGCAGTTCTTCAAAGACCGGATCGCGCATGAGCACGGGCGCGGCGCGGTAGAGCTTTTTGGTGATCTCGGCGTCGCGCCTACTCCGAAAAGTAGGGCACGTGAGGGTATTCGGATTGATGAGGTGGAAATCTGATGTGGACAGACTGAAATGCTTCCGCTCATCGGACAACTCCGAAACTCTTTGTGCGTAAAACAAAAGGTCAGCTGAACTGGTCGTACCCAGGGTAACCAAAGCAAACCGGAAGGAATGATGAACTGCTGGAAAAATGAATTTTTCGTTATCAAATGAATACAAAGCCGCCAGTTGCCCCGACTGCGAGATGTGGCCAAAGAAGAGTTTGGTGCTGTCGTCGGTGGCAATGCCGGTGGGCACGATGAAGCCCGCGCGTCCGTTGGCCGACTTGATTTGCAAGATGGTTTCGGCAAACAGGGCGTAGGTGTTGACGTCGCCCACACCGGTGAGCGGGTAGCGACCGCCTTCACCTTGGTTCGCGCCTTCGCCCGTGGTGCTGCCGCTCACATGCATGAACACGCTGGCGGCCTCGGCCGTGCGGCGGGCGGTGATGAACTCGGCGTACAGGCGCTTTTCGCTCTCGGCCAACAGGTGGCGGGCGTCTGGTGGCAGGTGCTGGTCGGCGCCCAGGTGAATGGCCAGCGTGCCTTCGCTCAGCCACTGGATGCGCTGTGCACGCTCGGCCTTGTTTTTGGCGGCGGCCACGGCCGGGTGGCGGGTGGCAAAGAACTCTTCTTCTTGCAGCTTGATGCGTTCCCACGGCGGGTTGCCCAGCACACAGTCAAAGCCGCCTGCGGCGTAGACCTGGGCAAAGGCGATGGGCCAATGGAAAACGCTGGCGGCTTTGCACACGTCTTGCGCGTGCTGCAGGGTGGATTCGTGGGTTTCGGTGAAGCCGGAGTCGGCCAGTTCGGCGTGCACGGTTTGGCTGGTGGGCACCAGATGCTGGGCCTGCGGGGCTTTGGGCATCAAAAATGCGGCCAGCACCAGGTTGGCCACTTTGCTGAGTTTGTGTTGTTGACGCTGGCCCAACCACTGGCGGTAGGCGGCTTCTTTGGCGTCGACCTGCTCGGGCGTCTCGGCGGGCATGGCGTCCAGCACCTTCAAGGCCTGTTGCAGCGCTTCGCCGCCCGAAAAGTCGAACAACTTTTGGCCTTGGCCGAAGTCGCGCTCCAGCTGTTTGCGGCCCAGCAAGTTGAGCTTGCCCAGGTCTTTGCACACTTCTTTGTCGTCGCCCGACAGGGGCTTGAAGGCGTCGCCGGAAATGCCTTTGTCGAGCACGCTCAGGTCGGTCAGGCCCAGCAGCGCATCGCCCACCTGCAGGTGGTGGTCCAAAAAGCTCAGCGGCCTGCCCTCTTCAAAGCCTTCCAGCCACAGCGCGGTGCGGGCCAGCTCGATGGCCATGGGGTTGCGGTCCACGCCGTAAATGCAGCGGGCAATGACTTCGCGCAGCGCGTGGCGGTAGCTGGCGGGGGTGACCACGCCGTCGTCCGACCGCAGGGTGGCCAGGCGCTCGGCCAGTTTGCGGGCGGCGGCCAGCAAAAAGTGTCCGCTGCCGCAGGCCGGGTCGCACACCTTGATGCTAAGCAGCGCCTCCACAGGGTTGTCGCTCTGGCTGGCAATGCGCTCTTCCATCACCGGCACCAGCGCGGACTGGATGAGTTCTTGCACCAGGCTGTCGGGGGTGTAGTAGCTGCCAGTGAGCTTGCGTTCGTTGCCGGCCACAGATGCCACATACGTGCCTTCGCTGGTCAGGCCCACAAAGCCGAAAGTGCGGGCGGGCAGGTCGATTTGCGGCACGAGTTCGAGCAGGCTTTCGTACACGCTGCCCAGCTCTTCCACGCCCATGTTGCGGTAGTCGATGGGGGCGAGGTTGCCGCCCGGCTGCGCGGCCCAGCGCATGCTTTGCATGGCGGCCAGCAGGTGGGCGTTGCTGAGTTCGGCGCCGTCCAGCGCGGGGCATTGGCTGGGAGCAAACAGGCCACCCAGCGCGGGCAGGCCCAGCCGGGGCTCGCCCTGGGCCAGGCCTTTGAAGACGATGCGCACGCTTTGCCACAGGTCGTCAAAGCGGTTTCCGAATTGACCCCGTAGGCGGCGGCGCAGGGCCAGGTCGCGCAGGCGGGCCAGTGCGTAGCCCTGGGCGTAGGCGGCGTTGGTTTGCAGCAGGCCGCGCTCTTCCACACTGAAGACAAAAATAAGCCGGTAAATCAGGCGCAGCAGCTGGGCAAAGTAGTCGGCCTGGCTGAGCTGGCCGGTGTGCAGGGCTTCGCGCAGGTGGGCGTTGGCTGGGTGCTGCACAAAGCCGTTGCCAAAAGTGAGCAGCGCTTGGGTGACGCCCAGGCGCAGGCCGTTGCGCACGCGGGTGCCCTCTTCTTGCCCGGCTTCGCGCCAGGCTTCCCACACCACGGGGGGCTGGGCCTGGGGGTCGCTGCTGGCTTGCAGGCCGGCGCGGCTGGCGTGCAGCAGGCGCCAGGCGTAGGCAAATTCGGCGTAGCGCTGGCCGCTGAGCAGGTCGGCCAGGTCAATGTCGAGGTAACTGGGGCGGGTGAGCGTGGCGGCGTCGCGCAGCAGGCGAAGGGTTTTGCCGTTGGTGACCAAGCCCCATTGGTGGTCGGGGCTGGCGTTGAGCAGCTCTTGCATGAGCTGGAAGGCGGACTTTTTGCGGGTGCCGCTGGCCGAGCCGTCGGCATGGCGCACGCCAAAACGCGGGTCGGCGTCGTCCAGGCCGAGGCTGTGCGGCGCAATGACGATGGGCAGCTGCTTGCCCAAACCGTTGCTGGCCATGTGGGTGACGGGGTAATGCCGATCACCCACGGTGACGCCGGTGCTCGCCCCCACCACCGGGTAGCCCAGCGCGGTGCGCAGCAGCTCGGTGGCAAAGCCGGCGGTGGCGTGGCTGGCGTCCAGGTCGGCGCGCTCCATTTGCGGCGCAAAGTGCCGCCACAGGGCGCTGGCGATCTGAAAGGCGCGGCTGTATTCGTCTTTTTGCTTGAGGCCCTTGGGAATGCCGTAGTCGGCATCGGTCTGCAAACGGCCCGTGCCCAGGGCGGCTTTTTCCAGCACGTCGGGCAGGAAGAGCGCGCCTTCCAGGCGAAGGGTGGGCAGGTTGAGGGCTGACAGCTTGTGGCGAGTGACGCGTTTCATGTTGTTGTTCTTCTTGTGTGATTACAGCGCATCGGGCAGCAAGACGTAGACGCCGATCACGTCCACTGGCAGGCAGGGGCTGACGCTGTATTGGCCGACGTCGCGGGCGGCTTCGCGCACGCGGCGGTGGTCTTCCAGCAGGGCCTGGGCGCGGTCTTTGGCGAGTTGCTCCAGGTAGGGCTGGTTGGCCTGGGCAAACTCAAGAGATTGCCGAATGGCGTTGCTGATCTGGTCTGGTGGCAGGTTGCCGGTGGGCGTGCATTGCAGCAGTTGGGCCACGCTGTCGTCGCTGAGCCAGACGGGGTTGACGCGGCCTTGCGCGGCCACCGCCACGGTTTCTTCGGCCATGAGCTGGTGGTTTTGGCGGCGGCGCACGTAGCTGAGTTGGTGGCGCAGGCGCAGCAGGTAGACGGTGGTGACGGTTTGTACCGCGTCGGTTTCGGTGGCGGCGCAGCGCGCGGTCAGGCGGGTGTCGCCTTGCAGGGCGTTTTCAATCAAGTGGTCAGCCAGCACGGTGACCAGCGGGTGGCTGCGGTGCAGCTCGGCAAAGTCCAGTGGCAGGCCTTTGGTGTCAAGGGTTTTGTCGCCTTCTTTAACCAGGCCTTCGTCGGCCAGGCGCTGCTGCAGCTCGGCCGGCAGGCGCGTGACGGGCAGGCGCATGGTCTGGCGTTTGGCTTTTTCCAACGGGGCGTTCAAGCGGGCACAGGCGCTTTGCACAAAGCGCTGCACGTCGTCTTGTGTGCCCAGGGCTTGCTGCTGCTTTTGCCATTCGGGCATGACCTCTTCGGGCTTGATGGCGCGCTGGGCAAACACGGTGCGGTTGGCACGGGCTTTTTCCAGCGCGTCGGTCCACTGGCTTTGCAGCGGTGCGAGGATTTGCTCGGCCTCTGCAAAGTCCAGGTCCAGGCTTTGCTGGCGGTTGGTGGCGGCTTCTACCCGCTTCATGAGCGCGGCTTTGACCATGGCCTGGTTGATGCGGGTTTTGTCTTCAGGCATGGGCACGAGCACGCCCAGCTCCTTTTGAATGGCTTCGCCTTTGCGCAAGATGACGTTGAGCACAAAGCCGTCAACCGGGTTGTCCTGGCCGTAGAGCATGGTGCAGCGCACTTCGGGGGCTTGTTGGCCAAAGCGGTCCACGCGGCCTTCGCGTTGTTCGTGGCGGGTGGGGTTCCAGGCCAGGTCGTAATGCACGACGGCGGTGAACAGGTGCTGCAGGTTGATGCCTTCAGACAGGCAATCGGTGGCGACCAGGATGCGGGTGTCTGCGTCTTCCATGTCTTCAACACGTTCGCGCCGTTCTTCGGGGGCGAGTTCGCCGGTGACGGCCAGGACGGTGGCATTTTTGAAGTGCTTTTGCAGCTCTTGCGCGACGTAGTGGGCTGTGGCCACGTAGCGGCAAAAGACCACGGGTTGAAAGCCGTCTTTGACCAAGGCGTCCAGATGGGCAATCAGGGTGGCGAGCTTGGGGTCGCCCGCTTTGCCGCTGAGGCGTTTGGCGTCGTCAATGAGGGCTTTGAGGCGCTGGGCGTCTTGCTGCTGCACGTCAATCTGGCCAGGTGGCTCCAGGTCGGTGCCGCTGAGGTCGTCGGCTTCGCCGTCGTGCAGGCGGTCGTCGCCCAGCAGGTCGTCGGCTTCGGCTTCGAGCGCGGCGCCGGTTTTGCCTTCGAGCCGGGTGCTGAGCGCCTTGACGGCAGCCGCCGGAGACGAGGCCACGCAGCGCAGCAAGGCCAGGGTGGCGTACCAGATGAGGCGTGCGCGGCCGCTTTGCTCGCCTTCGACCGCCTCGGCCATTTCGCGGCAATAGGTTTGCACGCTGTCAAAGAAAGTGCCCCACTCGCCCGTGAGTTTGTAGGTGTGTTCGGTTTTCATGCGGCGGGCAAAGCCACGGCCGTCTTGGGTTTCGGCCTGCCATTCGACGATGTCTTTGCGGCGGCGCTGCACAAAGTGGCGGGCGAGTTGCTGGCGCAACGGGTCTTGGGTCGAGGCGCGGTGTTGCAGCTGAGCAAAGTCCGGGTTGAGCAGGGACAGCAGGTTGTAAAAGGCGGCTTCGTCCCCGGAGTGCGGGGTGGCGGTGAGCATGAGCAAATGGCGCGCTTCGTCTTTGGCCAGGCGCTGCAGCAGCTCAAAGCGCAATTGCTTGCCCGCACCGCTGCTGGCGCAGGTGTGGGCTTCGTCCACGACGATGCATTCGGGCGCGATGCTCAAGAAGTGCTCCCGGTGGCGTTCGCTTTTGATGTAGTCGAGGCTGACGACCACGATGGGGTGGTGGTCGAACAGGCCCACGCCGTGGGGCAAGTCGCGCTCAATGCGGCTGGCACTGGCCGATGTAAGCGCCACAGCTTGCAGGTTGAAGCGGTTTTGCAGTTCGGCCTGCCACTGCTCGACGAGGTGCGGCGGGCACAGCACGGCAAGGCGGTTGATTTCGCCCCGGTCCATGAGTTCGCGGACGATCAGCCCGGCTTCGACGGTTTTGCCGATGCCGACGTCGTCGGCGATCAGCAGGCGCACGGTGCTCAGGCGCAGGGCCATGAGCAGTGGCACCAACTGGTAGGCCCGGGGCTCAACGGCGATGTTGCCAAACGAGCGGAAGGGGCCGCCGCCAGCGCGCAATTTGAGACGCAGCGCGTCACGCATGAGCAAAGCGGCGGCGTGGTTGCCGGGTTGCTCGGGGTCGGGCCAAGGAAAGGTGGCGGGTTCGATCGAGGTGAATTCCAGGTCGGGAATCAGGACGATGGTGTCGTCGTCCGAACCGCCCAGGGGGCGCAGGCGCAGCAGGTTGACGTTGTCGTCAAAGGCGGCATCGGCCTGGACGACCCATTCGCGCCCACGGGCGCGAACGAGGTTGCCGGGCTGGAAATGTGTGGTGGCTGTGGTCATGGGTGATTCGTGTTGCCAAGGCCGAAGGCTTGTGGGTATGCGGCGAATTGTGAGGGCCACTGAACGGGGTCAGACATGACCAATACGTCACGCCCTTTGTCGCGGATGTTCTGAACAACCTCATCCGAGGGTTGTTCGAGGAACACGATGAGTCGAGCTGTTTTGTAATGACCCGCTGCGGTGGCCGCACCACCCGCCACTTTGGGGCTCAGCTCTTCAGGGCGTTGAAATGCACCGGCGTCCAGTGCTGCGAGCCATTGGCCCATGAAGCTGTCGCTGGTAACAGCTGACGTATCAGGCGACACGGCAAGTGTGAGCGGCATGGTTGCACTTGCTGCGGGTGCGGGCACCACCTGGGCATTGGCCAGGGCCGCAAGCAGCTTGAGGGCGGCTTCGTTGCGGCGGTTGATGTGGTCGTGGTCGGGCTGGTTGAAGTAAGACAGCAGGCACTGGTAGCAACCAGCTTCACAGATGTGGTGGCCGTTTTTGTCGGTCTGCTCCAGGGCGGGCAGGTCTTCGTAGCGCCACGGGCCTTGTGGCTCGTTGTAATGCAGCAGCTTGAGAGCTGAGACCGCGACCTGCGCCAACGCCTGTGGCTCGCTGGCCAGTCGCGTGAGCACCCCTGCACCACCCTCGGCGGCTTCGTAAAACAGGATGGCCTGGCGGTTGTCCTGTGTGGGCAGAGGCTCGGCCACGAGTTCGGACTCTTCGATCTGGTAGGTCATCTCGATGCCGCGTTTGAGCGCGGCCTGCAAGGTGGCCATGGTTTCCTTGTCCAGCGTTTGCGCGGCGGGCTGCAGGATCAGGATGTTGCGGTAGTCCTCGACATAGGGAACGATTTGCTGGTTGGGGACTTTGTCGAGCAGGCCTTCGTCAGGCTCGCCCGCTTCGGAAGCACCAGGCTCGTCTTTCTTGCTCCACTGCCCGGTGACTGGGTTGATGTAGAAGCCCAGCTGGTTTTTGTCTTTGCGGCGGCGCCAGCCCCGGTTGATGCGCCAGATGAGGGCGGCGGGGGCGTAGGTCAGTTCGGCCAGCGCTGGCTCACCGGCTTGGGCTGGCAGCACCTGGGTTTTGAGGCTGGCGATCTTGCCGTCTTTACCGGGCAGGAAACGGTAGGTGGTTTGAAGCTCAAAGCCTTGGCGCTGGCGGTCTTCATCGTTGATGGAAATACGTTCGACGGGAACCGTCTCCACCGTTTCAATACGGTAGAGGTTTTTGACCCAGTCCTGATCGGTGAGCAGGGCGTCGCAGTTTTCACATCGATCCACAATGGGTTCAGCGCCGCCGACGATGCCCATGTGGGCGTAGCCGCAAGCGCTGCAGACCCGGCTGGTCAGTGTGGCCAGCTGGCTGTTGCCCGAGATGTGGTCGGCATTGCCGGCGTTGAGCTTGGCGCGCACCACACGGTACATGCGGCCCTGGTGGTAAATGAGGCTGCGCGGCCCGAACTCGGAGAGGGCCAAAAAGCGCGGGCGGCTGACCATGCTGCCTTCGTCGTCTTTACCACCTGCGCCCCCACGGGCTGGAATCCAGGCCATGAGCGGCAAACGCGGGAAGTTGTAGCCCGGCAAGAAGCCTTGACTGGCGAGGTAACGGTAGGTGTAGAAGTCGTTGTTCTGTCCGTTGCCTGCTTTGAGCAAGACCGCATATTGCCGGGCAGCGTCGCCATAGCGGCGCTGTGCGTTGGTTTTTTCGGCATTGGTACTGGTGAAGCTTTGCGTGACGGCGTTGGCCATGTCCATTTGCTGGCGAGTGGCCTTGACCAGGGTACGCCAGCGGTCGAAAGACTGCGCGAAGTCGGTGGGTGCGCTCTCGACGGTTTGCAGGGCATGGTCATCACTGAACCAAGGACTGCCGGCCAGCTCGCCATGCAGCTGCTTCATGAAGGCTTGCGCACTGGCCGCAGCGCGTTGCTTGACCTCGGGCGAGCTGATGGCCGTGAGCAGGTCGGCCTTGAGGGGCTGGCCTTCGGCTTCCAGGTCCAGCATGGGCGCAATGGATGTGTCGAGCTGAACCTGGGCCGATGCCAGCCAAATGGCATGCAGATGGCTTTCGACCAGGTCTTTGTTCGCAAGGTCAAGCGTTGGCGCCCTGACGATGCCGTGCACCATCTGGTCGGCGTGGTGAAAAAACCATTGGTCATGCGGGCTGAGCGCAGCGCAATAGGTGATGACCAGCGCCTGCATGCCAGAGCGCCCTGCTCGGCCGCTGCGCTGGGCGTAGTTGGCAGGTGTGGGTGGCACGTTGCGCAAGTACACGGCGTTGAGCGCCGAGATGTCGACGCCCAGCTCCATGGTAGGCGAGCAGAACATGACTGGCAGGCGCTGCAAGGGGGCTTCGTGCGCAGGGTTCTCGGACCAGTCCTTGCGGTCTTTGGCGGTGTACCGAAAGCGCTGTTCGAGCGTTTGACGCCGATCTGCATCGACCTGGGCGGTGTGCTCCTGCGCCTCGAAATCAAACAGCGCATGCTGGCTTTGCTGCAGAGTTTGCGAGACAGCCAGGTAAAGGTTGCGGAAAAAAGCGTTGTGGCGGGCGTCGTCGCCCAATTGTTCGTCGCGAACGAGCAGCCAGTCCATGCTGCTGGCATTCAGACGCCAGCCAAGAAGGTTGGTATCGATGTCGAACTTCTGCGCGTAGCCGTAGTTGGCGGCGGCTTTGAGCAGGTCCTCCATGAACTCGGTCCATTGCGGGTCTTTCCAGCCGCTGGTCTGTGCCTTGACAGGGGCGTCTTTCCAGAAGGTTGCTGATTTGATGTCGCGCAGCAGCCGGGTGCGCGCACCACCGGTGATGAGGTCGGTTCTCGCCCTGCCCCGATATTCCGGGCGTTTGCCCAGGATCAGGTAGCGGGAGGTTTCAAGGATTTCATCCGAGGCAAAGGCCCAGCGCTCGTTGAGGTACTGGAAGGCCGTGGTTTTGGCGCGCTCCTGCTCAACCGAGTCCAGGTAGACGGTTTGCAGACACAGGCCACGGCGCATGTAATCAAACATCAGCGTGGCCAGCTCGGCCCTTTGTGGAGGGCTCAGTTTGGAGAGCACCGGGTTTTTGGCAAACAGGGTTTCTTCGGCCGCAAACTCATCCAGCGCCCTGTAACGAATCCGCAGCAGGTTGAGCTGGTCGAGGTTGGGGTTGTTGAAGCGCCAGCCACGACGCAGGTCACGCAGCAGACGGTAGCCCATGATGAAGCGCAGGGCCTTTTGAGCCTCTTGCCGCGCTAAACCCATGATGCCCGGGTTACGCAGGTATTCGGTCAGGGTGGCCGCATCCACCTTCTCAAAACCCAAGGTCTTGAACACTTCGCTAGCAATGTTTTCTTCAGTCAGCAGACCCTGGTTGTTCTGCAAGGCGCCGATCAGCGCGGCACGCAGGGTGAGCAGGAATATGAAGTCGTTGAAGTGGCCCGCCTGCAAGGCAGCGTCCTGGCGGTTGTCTGTAAAGCCCAGCAATTTGCGAGGATCGGGTTGATCCCCTTCGGGATCACCTTCGGCAAAGAGCTGGCGGATGGCGGTCAAGGTCAGGATGGTGGTGGCCGATGAGCGTCCCTCCCCTGACAGGCTGGACAGTCGGTTGATGTCTTTGCCGTGGACTTCATGGGTCTGACCGCAATTCAGGCAAAACCGGAATTTGCCTGGAATGAACCAGTAATCTTGACCACCGTGGCCGTGAAGGCCAGTGGGGCTCAAGCTCACGGGCTGCGGGACCGACTTGCGGAAAGTGGGTTTGACTTTGGGGTCGGCTTTGCTCAGATCCAGCCAGGCTTCCGGCAAATCCTCCAGCTCACCCTTGTAGGTTTGATCTGGGGTCTGAGGGCACAAGAAGCCATAGCTGGCGTCTTCATCCTCGTCCGAGGAAATGTCGTCGATTTCTCTTGGGCCGAATTCGGTGGTCGATTGACCGGATCGCCAGACCGGGTGGTACTCCTGTCCGCACTCGCGGCAAAAGTGGACCGGATACAGGCGAACTCCTTCGTCTTGACGACCTGGCGCAAAGCGTTGCGCATCGAGCGTGATGTGGCGGACACCCGCTGGCTCCAGTGTCGAGAGTACTTTGCCAGGGCCGCTGATGAACTGATGCAGCTTGAAGGCAAACGGTGGCCTACCTTGCTCGGTTTTGACCTCGTGCGCGGCCACCAGAAAAGCCTGCAGGCCTTGAGTGGCTGTTTCGAAATCGCAGCCTGCGTCCTGCACGAGTTTTTCAGCCGCAGCATTGAGGGTCAGAGGCTTGGCGCGTCGTGGGGCTTCGTCAGCGGGGTATTCAATGCCCAGGTTGAGTTCAACCCAGATGGCCAGCGGGTCGTCCTGGAATTCGTGGAAGTCTTTCCATTGCCATGACGAGCGCGTGAGGGCCGCCTTGAGATAGGGCTTGACGGCCTTAACGTCTTTGCTGGGATTGGTGACCCGGTCGAGCGTCTCGCCGATGATGTCGTTCTCGGTAATGGTGGTCCCAAACAGGCGCGAGGCGACATCGGCCACCGTTTTGTTGCGGTCTTGCAGCGTACCGGTCGATGACATGGTGGCCGAGGTGCCGATGCAGACCATGTTGTTTGCCTGCAGCCGCTCACGGAGCCTGCGCACAAGCAGGGCAACATCTGCGCCCTGCCGTCCACGGTAAGTGTGCAGCTCGTCGAGCACCAAAAATTCAAGGCCATGGCAATGCTCTACCACGCCACGGTCTATGTCCTCATGGCGCGTGAGGATCAGCTCCAGCATCATGAAGTTGGTCAGCAGGATATCGGGCGGGTTGTTCTTGATGCGCTCGCGTTCGGCAGTGCCCTCCTGTCCCGTGTAGCGGGCCACCGTGAAAGGCTGCTGGCCGTGGGGATAGCCATGCAGGAATTTGTCGAGCTCTTCCAGCTGGCTGTTGGCCAAGGCGTTCATCGGGTAGATGACGATGGCACGGGTCCTAGGCTTAGGGTCCTGCTCCTTGGCCTTGAGGATGCGGTCAACGATCGGGATGAAAAACGACAGCGATTTTCCAGATCCCGTGCCAGTGGTGACCACATAGCTTTGTTGCTGGCCGGCTTTCGCCAGTGCCTGGACCTGGTGGGCATAGAGATGAAGATCAACCGGCGTGCCCTCGGTTTTTTTCGCTTTGAACAAATGAGCACATGCCGCATGAACTTCTCCTTTGGCAGCCAGCTCCTGAACTGTGCAAATGCGTCGGTAATTTGGGTTGATCTGGATCAGCGGCTCTGGCCAGTAGCGACCGTCCTTGTATTCCTGTTCAACCTTGTTCGAGATGTCGGTCGCTCGGATACGGGAGAAGCTGCGGGAGAAAGAGCTGTATTCAGCGATCAGCTGATTCCGAAAACCAAATACGTTTTCCATATGTTCAGTACTCTCACACCAGGGTGAAATTGGTTCTTTTATATTAACCAAAAGATTTTGACCTAAATAACGAGCAAGGGGCTGGTCTCGTGGGTCATTCAAAGATCAATGAAACCAGTGGCCCTTGCGCGAATAAATTCCCTCCTCCGTCTCCCGGGCGTCAAAGATGAGTCCCGCGGGTTCAAACCCCAACCATGGCCCAGGATTGTCCAAAAGGCGGTCAAAGCCATTGAGATGCAGGGCCTGTTGGGCTTCTGCCAGGGTGGCGAATTCCAATGAGTCGACCACGGCGCTACGGCCTTTGAGCTGTGCAGGCTTGTATCTCGACCTGGACTGCGTGCTGCCCATGTCGTGGAAGAAGTAGACCGTTGCACGACCGCTTGGGTCTGGCGCGATCAGCGCCCAATTGTGCGAACACATGCCGAGCACCTTGACCCACCAGTCGCGGTTGCCAATCCGAAACAGCGGTGGGTCCATGGGCTCGTCATGCGGCTCTTCTGGCACCTTCACGCTGTAGCGTCGCGCTTTCCAGGCCCAACTGAAGTGGATGTCGTCATCGTCGCGACTGGATTCAAAGATGAAGGGCTGGTCATCGCCCCGCTCGATGGCCTGCATGATCTGCTCGGCGCGGGCGGTCTCGTCCTCGTCCACCTCGCAGTCCAAGGCCTGGGCGGCTTCGTCAAATCGCCCCAGCTCGCGCAGGATTTCGGCACGGAACAGCGGGCTGTCTTCTTCGCCAGATTGCATTCGTTGCAGCAGGGCCAGCAGGTTGGCCACCTCGGTCGCAGTCAAGGCGGTGCGACCAGTTTGCAGGCGGTCATCGTTGATGCGATGCCAAACGTGCACGCGCAGCGTCCATTCGTGGTCTTGTAGATCCTGAGCCTGCAGGTACTCCAGACACTTGGCAAGGCTGGGTTCTTCGTAACCTGGTAAGTGCCCATAGCGCGCTCTCAGGGCTTTATGTGCTTCTTTTTCGGCAATCTGCTCGGGCGTGGGCTCATCGAAAAATCCCCATGCGCCGAAATATTCTCGGAATTCCAATTCATGCTCTGCGCCGATCAAGCAAAAAGGCTCATGGCAATGCGGACAGGCCACAAGTGCTGGTGTCTGCGGCAGCATGCGCGCTTTGAAGGAACCGTCTGACCGGAATTGGGCGCCCAGCGTGTTGCCTGAGGCCAATGTGCGGCGCGCGAACAAGCCCGCGCAAGCAGTGCAACGGTAAATGAGTTTGGGGCCAGGCAGCATGGTCGTTCTCGGAAGGGCGGGACTGCATCATGCTAAAAATTAGCAGGCTCTTGAATTGAGCCAGCAAATCTGTAAATTCATACAGCATCCAGCCACCACCACAATGCCCCAAACAACTGCACATATGCCACGTCATCCCCAGCAGGCCGAGATGGAAGCCGATGCCAAACCCTCTCTGCGCATCAGCCACATCGTCCATGGCCGTGAAACACGCGGCAACAGGGTTTTCTATTTGGTGGACCCTAAGGGCATGGGCACACTGCGAGCTGTTCCTGAGAGCGTGGTACTCAGACGCTGGCGGCAAAGACGTTTAGCGGGTTACAGGTTTGCGGGCACGCGGCTGAGCTCCACGTTGTGGCGAGCGATCGACACCGCGTTTGGAAGCAATGCCATGCAGTTGTGTCAAATGAGTCAGGCCGAGTTGGCACAGCAAATTGAGTGCAAACGTCCGATCTTGCGGCAAAGCTACTTGAGCCTCCCTTCCCCAGAAGCCTTGCACACGCTGTTGACCGTTTGCGGTCCCCAGAGGCTACAGGCCATTCTGGACAAGCACCTTGGCCCTGCTCACTCGGGGATGTCAGGGGTTCCTGACCTGTTTGTTTACGCCATTGAGCTGGTCACTGGGCGCCCTGCTTTTGCCCGTTTTGTCGAGGTGAAGAAGCCACAGGAGCCTGTCTCCACAGTCCAAAGGGACGAAATTGCCTTCCTGAATGGCTTAGGCCTGCCCGCCCGGGTGCTCCGTTTGCAAGAACGGGCTGCGCCGCGCTGAATGCATGAACAGTGGCGTTGGCTCTTTTCCTGAGCCTGACGCTGAGCACCATCGCAGCCCTCACTTTCAAAGGAGCTGCCGATGGACAAGCCGACAATCGTTTTTTCCCCGCTGCAAGCAGGCGCGCCCGCAGGGGGCGGTTCGCTGGATGTGCTGGTGCGACTGCGGGCGCCCCAGCAGCCAGCGGACATCGCCACCACGCACATGCCCAAGCGCCTGGCCATTGTTGTCGACCGCTCTGGCAGCATGGATGGCCAGCCACTGACCGAGGCGCTGCGCTGTGTGGAGCACATCGCCAGCCACCTCACACCGCAAGACGCACTGAGCTTGGTGGTCTACGACCACAAGGTCGATGTGCTGCTGCCATTGCAGCCCATGCGGTCGATGGATGCGGTGCGCCAGGCGCTGACGGCCGTGGACAGCGGCGGCAGCACCGACCTGCATGGTGGCTGGCTCGCTGGCGCTCAGCAGCTCGAAGGCGGCCAGGATCAGGTGATTTCCCGGGTGATGCTGCTGTCCGACGGGCAGGCCAACCACGGCGTGACCGAGCAAGACCAGATCGAAGCCGAATGCCGCCAATGGCTGGCCCGTGGCGTGACCACGACGACGGTGGGCCTGGGCCGCGGCTTCAATGAAGACCTGATGATTGGTATGGCCCGCGCGGGTGGCGGCCAGAATTACTACGGTCAGACCGCAGCCGATCTGCACGACAGCTTTGACGAGGAACTGGCCCTGCTGCAAGCCATGTTTCTGCGCCAGCTCGGCCTGAAGCTGATCCCCGCGCCCGGCGTGGTGGTCGAAATGCTCAGCCCCGTGGTGCAGCAAGCCGATGGCAGCTGGCGCATGACCGACCTGGCCTGGGGCGCTGAAAGCTGGGTGGCGGTGCGCCTGCACCTGAGCCCGTCAACCCCGGGCAGTCTGCGTGACCTGCTGGCCGCCAGCATCACAGGCACGGCGCTCGACGGCTCGCCGCTGGACATCTCGGCGCCGCTGCTGCAGTTGCCAGCGCTGGATGCCGTCAGCCTCGCCGCTTTACCGCGCGACGAACTGGCGCACAGCCGGCTCGAGGAACTAGCCTTTGCCAAGGCGTCCGAGCAGTTGCGAGAGATCGCCAGCGCGGGCGATCGCGCCGCCACGAAGAAAGCGCTCGCCGCCCTGGAAGCCCGTTTTGGTGAACACCCGTGGCTCAAGGCCAAGATCGACCAACTGCGCCGTCTGGCCGAGGAAGACACGGCGATGATGATGAAGGAGGTCAGCTACTCGATGCTGCGCATGTCAAGACGACTGGCGCCGCTGGAAGACATCCGCTTCGGCAAAGACGAGACCGATTCTGTAGCAATCCCCTCTTTCCTGCGCAAGAAGGTCAGTGAGGGACGGGGCAAGCGACGCCAGAGTTGAACCGCCAGGTCGGCCAGATGGGGAAGGAAGCAGGCGCTCTGTCTGGCCGACAGGGCCACGGCCACGCCGCCAACGGCAGCCTAGGGCACAAGGAAAATGTGTTTTTTGATGGCGCTGGGACTGCCGAAGTGGGTGCCAAAAGTCTCCCCAAACAAACCTTGCGCCAATGAGATCACGTTACGAAAAATACCTTCCACCCCTTCAGCAGTCCTGCTGGACCGAGAGCGATACGTTCAGCTACGACCCCGAACGTTTCGATCTGGCCTACGAAGCCGAATGGCCGGATGAGCTGGATTTGTACAGGGTGATGGCAGAGGCCGAGCCAGCTGGCAGACCTGGTCGAACAGGTGCAGGTGCAGGCGCTGGCGCAAAAAGCCGAAAAGAAATGGCCGGCGCGGCATACGCCGCCCTTGAGAGAAGCCGGTGGGCCGCAGGCGCTTGGGCTCCAAGTCGGACTTGCATGGACTGACGTCATGTGCGCCCACCACGAATCCGTTCACTGGAAAGCCGCCTTGATCGTGCTTTATGGTGTCGTTGTAGACGCCTTAAAGATCAGGAGAGGCAACGGATTTCAAAAAATCCGCTTACATCCGTCGTTACATCGAACGACCTCTAGAAAGCAAAAAGCCCGGCGAACCGGGCTAAGTGCTTGATTTATATGGGGTGGCTAATGGGACTCGAACCCACGACAACCAGAATCACAATCTGGGACTCTACCAACTGAGCTATAGCCACCGCAGAG
>JACCDU010921819.1_pt1 | contig 21275 bp, 30 predicted proteins | sample 7446081 | NCBI WGS metagenome assembly JACCDU01 (sample SAMN15323447, study PRJNA562643) | freshwater metagenome | isolation source: river surface water | place: USA:Blue River Watershed | collected 2017-08-17
ACATACAACCAACTTAGAATGTTAGTTCCAGAGTCAGTTGACTGGAGTAACTTTAAAGAGTATGACGATAATGTCGAAGGAGCTCAAATGCTAAGTTGCACAGCAGGTGGTTGCTCTATCTAGTTTCATTGTGTAGTCTCCTTCCGAGACATTTATGAGGCTACTTCGGTAGCCTCTTTTTTATAGTAGTCTTTATTTTGATGTGTTTTTAAACGATGACAGTTCGCACACAGTGTTTGTAAGTTTTCTATAGAGTTGTTTTGTTTGTTTCCGTCGATGTGGTCAACATCTAATTGACATGAATGAACTGGTACAAACCCACAAGAACAACACTTTTCTGCTTTGTATTTTCTATATGATTTCTCATAATTACTTTTACTGTGTTTATTACAATATTTTCTATATAATGTAAAACCAAGCTTTGACACCCCTTTTGATTTAGCATTTTTATCACAATTGGGCTGAGAGCATTTTTTTATTGTTTGTGTTTTTATTGTCATCTGTCTTTTTTATGACTCAAACATCTCTTTTTCGTGTGTGCGTCTCTTAACCAAGCCAGGAAGCACTTTACCACCAGCTTTTGTCCAGACTAAGAACTGCTCTGCGGCAGCCTCGAACTCACCTCTATTGACCTTCATACGCAATGTAGAGTTCTGTAAGTTACCTAAGCCTACATTGAATGAGAAAGACACCAAGGCATCAAACTGTCCTTGAGTCAAAGGCACTTTAATCAGACGCAAGACACCAGCTTCAAACCTAGCTAAGTCTGTACGCAATATGTCGTCAATCTCATCGGCACTTAGAACCCTATCCCAACCTGCAGGAATAGGTAGTGCCTTTCTATCAGCCATTGGTACTTTAGCATGATTAGGGTCGATAACATGACCGACCCCAACCGTCCACAAAAGTGCAGGACATTGATAAGGCTTGTTGCGAACACCCTCATCTTTCTTAATCTGTTCAATACACTTTTGACTTACTCTCATTTCTTAGACCAGCCTCTTGAACCGAACCAGTAACCGATGATAGCACCAAGCATAGCCATCTCATCTTCACTGAAAATCATGTCTGTAGCTTTGATGAAGTCTTCTACATTGGTAATCAAAGTGCCGTGGTTAAACAAGTAGATACCCATGCCGATATTGATAATGAACAACTCAGCCACAAACAAGTAAGTTACTAGAGGACGAACAGTAGCAACGAATGTTGAAGCCCAGGGAGCAGCTTTCTCAAGTACCTTAGCATCGTGTGCATAAGCAGCCTTAGTCATGTCTGCATCTGTCTGCATCATCACTTGGTCTGTACGAATCTCTTCTACTTTAGCCTGAGCTAAGAAGCCCTTCTCCATCATCTGAAGCTCTCGCTCAGTCTGCATCTTAGCAAGCTCTAACTCATGAGCTTTGTCAGACTTGTCTTGGAAGAAACCTAATAGGCTCGGTAGACCTGAGACTAACAATCCACCTAATGTTGATAATAATGAAAACATACTTACTCCTTGTTTGCTAATGGGTTATCTAAAGCTCTTTTAATCTTGTTGTCTACTTCACGACGCATCTCACGAAGGTCTTTGTCAACATCACGAGATAACTGCTTACCATCTCGTTCTACCTGTTCTACAACCTTTTCTAAGCGACGAACATCGTTCTTGATGTCGTTCTTAATGTCTCTGGTGTAGTCGTTTACTTTAGCTGTTGATTCTTCCATCAACGCTAGTTTCTTGTCGTATTCAGTAAAATCTGGACTTACATAGTTCTTGATGGCAGAACGCATAGACATATAGTCATTGTAGAACTCAAAAGTACCCCAGAAAGCACCGCCAACGACAGGTGCAATCGTGATAATCATGACCATGAGTTTGTTAGTTAGTTTAAAGCTGAAGCCAGCTACGCTAATCTCTTTTTCTATACTGCTCATCTACCATCTCCTCGTGTGTTTTCTGACTTCCCATTATCAGAGCATAATAGCTCCTGTTATTATCTTGTATTGGCTTCTTAACCATATTCCTAAACAGCATATCGACAATCATCAATGGCTGTGTCTGCATTGGCACATCGACCATCACTGGTGCTGTCTGCGTGACTTCATTCTTAACTTCAGCTCTAGTCGGCTTTGCCACTGGTTTAGCTTCCGTCTTCTTCTCTTGCTTTGGTTCTGCTTGGGCAGTTTGAGCTGCAGGTTGCGGATTAGTCTGTTGAACTGATACTGTTGCATTCACTGGTCTCGTAATTACTTCGTTGACAACTGGGTCAGACACGACAGGAGTCGTAACACTGATTGTGCCTGTTGTACTGACTTGAAGTACTGGTACTGCAGCAACTGCTGTTGGTGTTGAGACAATGTTATTAAGTGCATAAGCTGTTTCGTATCCACTACATCTTCTGTCATACAGCGGATTAAGGCTGCATTGTTGATTGAAATAAGCCTGAGTGTATCCTGGACAGCTTGGGTCATATAAAGCATTCAATCCACATTGTTGTGTTAAATAAGCTTGAGCGTAACCTGCACAGCTAGGACTAAACAGAGGGTCTACTAGACACATATCACCAGTAGCTTGTGTAATATTCGACACATTTTCTACTCGTCTAAACCCTGGACCATTGTAGTTTAATGTGTACTGGTTCAGTGAACTATCTCCAGTCATGCCCATTGTTACAGGTCTACTAGGGTCTATATTGATTTGCTCATAATGCACACCGATATAGCCACTTTGTCTAATCTCAACACCAAAAGTGTTTAAATTGTTAGGTCTGCCATATTCACTGATGTTTTCCCACTTATATCGCTGATACTGTGCAGTTCCTTCAGTTAAGAACCTACCTTGACCGTAGTTAATCAAATCCGTCTGCAATGGCATAATAGCAAAGCTAAACGGATGATTAGGTTGTGTTATGTCATATCCTGAGCAACAGAAATGATTTGTTGGATTGAGGAAACCAACAACACCGTTACTAAACATATATGATTCAGTAAACACACGACCATAGTAAGGAAATGGAAACTGGAGTGGAACTCTAGCATAGCCATCATCAGAGATATTGTGTTGTACTATCTGTGCCTGTGCTATGCCAATACAGGCTAGAAAGGCTACCAACCATCTCATTTTATCTTAGGTCGTTTAGGAATCATTGCTTCATTGTTTAGCCAGTAGTTCTTGGCTTCAACACCAACTTTACCTTCTACTGGACAGAATGTACCAGCATCCCACATAGCCCACCAAATAGCAGAATCTTGACACATCACTGACACAGCAGCAGTCTTCATCTGCATATTGAACAGTGACTCAGCCTTAATAATCATTTCACAGTTAGCATCTCTTACTGTAGTTCCCATAGAGATACCAAATATTTGAGTCTGCACCGCTGCAGCCACACCACTACTACACATCTTGTTATTGATGGTTGTAATAGATGGTGAAATAGCTGACGGAGGCGGAGACTTTACTGTTGTCTCTGATTTAGATGTAGACTCAGTAACGATTGGCTGTGCGTGTACTGGTACATAGCTTAGACAAACAAGGACTAAACCTACCCAAAGATAGAGTATAGCTCTCATTGCTGTCCTTGTAGATTACCGACAACTTGACCAAATAAACCTGGATTGTTTTGTAACGCTTGTTGAACAGCTAAACGAGTTGCTCCTGGGTCATTCATCAAAGCTTGAGCTGCTTTGTATGTCATCCCTGATGCCGTTAGAATAGGCACAGCAATACTTGGTGCAAATAGACCTAACGCACCTAGACCAGTCAGTTTACCAGCAATCATCACATTACGGAACTTAGCAGCTTCGCCAGTGGTGTCTCCAACAACATCCAACGCACGAGTTGCTTGTTCTTGTAACGGTGCAGTTCCTCTAGCTGATTCAGCTTTGCTTCCTTGCTTTGCTGCAACTCTAGCTAGTTCTGCAGGGCTAAATGTACCAGCCATTCCTTCTGCTTCAGCAACATTCTTATTTACAGCTTCCATAATACGAGCTCTTTTCATCCAAGCTTCGTTAGCTTTAGCTACAGAACCTGTTGAATCATTTCTTGCAATTAGACCTTTAACAGCTTTATAAGCATCATCATAAGCTGTCTTTAATACAATACTGTCGTAGTCAGTACCTTTTAAACTATCAATCTTCTTACGGAAAATAGATTCAATTTGTTTCAAATCTTTACCAGACACATTACCGTCATCAAAACGATTGATAACATTAGCACGAATAAAGTTTTCAAAACCTTTACCTAGCTTTGCGGTTGACAATTCAGATTTAGCAGTTCCTACAACACCTTGTAATGAGTTTACAAAATCATCATCAGCTTTAACTGTGCCAATTTTTGTTAAAGCATCATCATAATACTGAGTCAACTTATTCTGAATGTAACCAAAGATTTGTTGTCCGTTAGTTACAGATTCTGGTAATTTGTCATCGACGCTCTTTAACACTTCGTTGCCGATAGATTTAGTAAACGCTAGGTTAACAGCGTCTTTTTCTACACGCATTGTAGGAATGTCTAGCTTTTCAATCTGTCTGAACAAGTTACCTAGTGTGCCTTGATAGGCTTGTCCAGGTGTGACAGGAATCCCTTCACGAAGGAGTTCTCTTGTTCCTGGCTTTAATGCTGGTGTTAACGCACTTGCAAACGCAGAACTTAAACGACCTGCTACAGCACCTAAACCTGCTTGTTCTACTTTACCTGCAGCAACATCCTCAGCTGTTAAATCTTCTCCGATAACTGGTGTCATGACAGAACCAATAACACCTCCTAAAGCACCACGACCAGCGACAGAACCTGTAGTTCCTCCACCTGGTATAATTTTATTAACTGGACTTACAACAGCACCTACCAATTGTGGGACATCAAAGCCTTCCATACCTGCGTCAGTACGCATCTTCTGGTATTCTTGTTCTCTTTGCTGTACAAACTGACGACCACCTTCACCACCAACAACTTGTGTAGCAGCTAAGACAGGATTTAAAACAGAACCTTTAAAAACACCAGCAGCTGTGGCTTCTAATGGTGTTGTAGGCTTAACCTGTGCTCTAGCACCACGAACAGGACGACCTGTAGCAGCACCACCGCCTGTTTCGCCAAAAGTAATAGCTTCTTGAGCTTGTGGTTGAGCAGAACTTTCACCTAAAAACTGCTGTATCTTAGCTTTTGCAACTGCAGGGTCAGTGTCTGGAATATCAAACTGCTGTCCTTTGTATTCGTAGATTGGCATATTAATCCTTAGTCTAACTTAATTACTTTAGGTGTTTGTTCTTTTTTAGCTGGTTTTTCAGTTTGCTTAGTAACATCTAATGGTGCAGTTGCTTGTACACGCTGACGGAAACCAAATTGCTCTACTTGTCTATTCAAGTTATTCTGAATTGTGTCTTTAGCACGATTAATCCATGCAGCTAAAGCAGCTTGGCTACCATAACCAGGAAAGTCTTTCATGGCAGCAACCATATCAGCGTTAGAAGCAGAGCCTGGAGGTAAAGATTCAATCTGTTTTAATAGTTGAGAAGCAGCAATCTTTGTCTGTGCTGTCACTGTGTCAGATGCTAGTTTAGCACCAGCACCTTTAACAACACCTTCTTTTGTTGTCCAGTCAATGATAGATTCTGCTTTTTTAACATCGTCTTCAGTAACTTTATTTAACAAATTCAACAGTTTTTCATTAGTGTCAAATTCTTGACGGACAGTTTTCATTTCACCGCCACCATAGACTTGACCAAAAGCATCTCTATAAGCACCTGCTTTACCAACTGGACCAGGACCTGCAGCAACACCTTCACCGCCTGTAGCTTCTTTAGTTAATACTAAATCGGCAATGTTTCCAGAAGCTTGATATTTAGCTACTGAGGCAGGTGTATACCTACCACTTGTTAGCAACTGTTCAGCAGAAACAGAAGGACCACGAAGAGCTTTCTCAGCCTGAGCTTGTCTTAAAGCTGTTGTTGCAACTGTTTGCTCTAGTTCTGCTGCTCGTTGAGCTGCTTGCATCGCTAAGTCAGTGTATCCTTTTTGCCCTAGAGCCTGTGCAAACTGATTTAGACCTGCTGGAGTAGACACATCAAACTGTGTACGCATCTGCTGTACATCACGAATCTTAGCTAACTCAGCATCTTCAATACCAAGTAAGCTGCCAATAGCTTTTATACCTCCACCAACTAATTGCCCACGCTGTGCAGCTTGTGCATACAATGGAGCTAGTGATGGATTCAACATTGTTCCAGGACCAGCAGCGATTTGAGCTGCTCGTTGTTGTTCTGCTAAGTTTAATAAGTTCTGATTTTTATAGTAATCTTCAGTAGTCATTCCAAACAAACCACCAACAATATCTTTTTGTGCCATGATTAATCCTTAATAGTCAAAACCAGTATACGAGCCAGGGTCATTACTGTACATTGTACCCCTATCGCTATACGGTGTCGGTGAAATTAAATTGTTAAACCAGTTTCCTATTTGATTTCCTGCGTTACCTAACAAACCTCCAACAGCAGGATTGTTTAATAAACCAGATAGTTGGTTTTGTTGAGATGTTTGTCTAGTAGCGTTTAAACCTTGTTGTGCAATTTGACCAGCAAGAGCAGTTTGAGCTGAATCACTAAACAACCTACCAGCATTAGCACCTGCCTGTGCTGCACGACCGCCTAGTTCTGAACCCATTGCTAAAGATGTTTGACCTAGTGATTCAAGTTTAGAAGCAATATCAAGACCTGAAGTTATAGGTGTATATGCTGTAGATAATAAACCTTGTCCAAAAGTAATTCTATTACGAGCTTCTTGTTCAGCTTCTGAAGCTAATTGTAAATCTCTTTGTGCCAAAGAATTATAATACGCTTGTAATTCTGGATTGGAAGCTGCTAATGAACCGCCTTGTCCAACCGCTAGTCCACCACGACCAGTTCTTTGTAAATTAGAACGGATATTAGATAGTTGTGATTCGGTGGAAGGTGCTAATAATTGTCTTTGCTCTGCTATGTACTGAGAAGCTACATCAGCAGGAGAGCCAGCTAAATAACTTCTTCCTAAAGATAATAGATTACTTGTATCACCTGTTCCTGAATAAGCACCAGCTAAAGCGTAATCTTGAAGTGCTTTAGCCTCTGGAGATAAAGAGTAACCTGCAGAAGTTAACTGCCCTGTTGATGGGTCAATACCAAACTGAGAACTACCAAATCTGGTAGATATTCCAACAGGTCTAAACTGTGCATTTCTAGCAGCCTGTAGTTGTGCAGCCGATGCTGTGTCGTAAGCTCCTGACACATTACTATATCCTCCACCGCCACCGCTGCTTCCACCAAGCATACCACCAAGTTGACCGCCAATCATAGCACCTGTCGGACCTCCAATTAGTCCACCTGCGATTGCACCACCAATGCTGGCTAATTTACCCATTATAGACCTCTGCTCCAAATATAGTATTGTTCATTATTATTTCCTGTAAAAGCTTTAAAAAACTTAAAGCCAATATATTTTGCAAACTTTGATAATTTAATGTTATCTGTTTCAATAAGTGCAAACAGTGGAGACCTTGTTAAAAATTGTAGCACCTCTAACTCTTGTATATACTTCTGTTTTATGTCTGCCGTCCACTTAAATACATCTGTATGTAACCATAAACCGCCATCATAAAACTCTAAGTACATGACATAGTCATCTCTGACTACGACAGGTACTTTAGTATGTTCCGCAGTCGATTGTTCCATCTACTACTGTTGCTCCAGTTAAGCTTAGTGTTGCGTTTGTTAAGTAAACAGTGCCTGTAAAAGTAGGAGAAGCAGTATCTGCTTTAGTTGCTACAGCAGTTGCAATAGCATCATACTCAGAGTTAATCTCCGTACCTTTAACTAGCTTATTAGGGTCTCCTGACGGTAATGAATCCTTTTCAGCAAAGTTCGTTGCCTTTACATAGTTTGCCATTATTTAGTCCTTCCTTGTTTCACATAGCAGTCCATCTTCTGAACAGATAGTTCTGCACCATTAATCAATACTTCAATACCTAACTGAAGCACACGACCAGTACCACCTAAGTTTGTTGTTGTGTTATCAAAAACAATACCAGCTGTATACTCACCGATGCCATATTCAGCAATACCGTACTCAGCAACAGAAGGACTTGCTAGTGTGTAAGCAGTTTGTTGATAGTCGTAACCAAAGTCAAAAGCCCACTTAATAGACACATTCATACCACGACCACCGATGAATGTAATACCAATCTTCTTCAATACTTTTAATAGAGTTGGTTGACCTAAATCAAACCAGTTAGTGTAGTATTTAAGACGATAGTTTTCTGTTCTGTCTAAGTAACCTGTATAGTTACCAATGTAGCTTGTCTTACCTAAGTAAAGCTTTCTATCAGATGTTGCACAGAAAGCAGTAATAGGTGTTCTCCATGTTGTTGCTCTAGCAGCACCGTTCTCTAGTGCTCCTCTTACATCAAAACAGTAGACAATGTTTGAAGTAGGGAAAGATAACAAATAGAATGCTTCTTTCTCGTAATACACAGACTTCACTTGTTTAGCTGTCTCTGTGTCAATGTACTTCATTAACTCATCACGCACATTGGCTGAGACATCACGAATAGGTGCTGACTTCTCTTGGATTGTTCTTGTTAGAGAACGGACACCACCGTTAGACAAGAAGATTAAATCTGTACCAACAGCAGATACTGAGTCTCTAGCAATACAACCAATACCTTTAACTAAGTCAGACAATGTAATACTAGTAATGTCATCAGCTCTAGCATAAACAACAATATGACGAGTACAAAATATAACTAAGAATCCGTTATGGGCTGCAAGGCTTACAATTGGGTCGCCATCAGGAACAATATCAGAGATATTCAATGAACCTGAAGTTCCACCTGTAAGCTCGTGACCAGCGTTTAAATCACTGAAGTAAACAGTTTGTTTGTCTCCAGCAATGTCTGCATACCAAACTCGACCATAAGCTGCTAAAGCAATGTTAGGTTTGAATGCAGCAGCAGAATAACCTGTAGGTAAAGAACCGACATCAGCCAATCTTTGAAGACCATAAGAGCCTTCATGAGTATGTGTACTTGTTGTGTCTACCAATGTTAATACATTAGATACTGTGTATCCTGTACCGCCTGATACAATGCTAATTGTTGCAACACCGTTACTAGCCACAGAATCAATTCTAAATGTAGCACCAGAGCCGCTTCCGCCTGTTACAGTGACTAAGTCACCAGCATACCAATTAGAACCAGCTGTCGTTATTGTTACACCTGTAATTACACCGCCACTGACTGTGCTTACAGTAACCGTAGCACCTGTACCAACAACTGGTAACTTATGGTAAACCAATGTCTCGTGAGCAGCTTGAGCTAAATAAGCATGAGCTGATGCACCTGTACCAGAGCTATAAGGCTGTACAGCGATGCTCCAGTGATTGTCTGTAATTGTGTAAGACAAGTTAGCTGTGTTTGTTGAGTTACGCACAGCAAGTGTTGTCAGTGTAGAAGTTCCTGAGAACAACTTACTGTTACCAGCAGACAAAACCACATTACCGTCTTCTTTAACAACCTCTACGATTGTTTTAATAGCATTAGAGCCTAAGTCTGTGCTTGTAGCGTTTAAACCCAACCAACCCTTACGAGCACCAATACGACCAAACTTATCAATAACACAATTCTCAGCAACAGTAGCAAAACCAGACTCTAAGGTAACACTGCTTTCTTGAGTGTTAAGACCTTTAAATCCTGGTGCAGCAATGGTGGATGTTATTAATTGTTCAGCCATTAAGGAGTCACCCAAACCATGTCTTCAAGATAATGATTACGCTCAATAGCAATAGCATCGCTGAGAGCAGACTTGTACAACGCATACGCTTCTGAAGACAAATTACCGCCATCTTCGCCACGCTCTGCAATAGCCTTAGCATACGCTAACATAGCTACAATATGAGTAGGGACTAGAATTCTAGTTGAATCAACAGTAATATCAGGCTGAGGAATAGTTAAGTTAAATCGTAAGGTGTAAGCACCGTTAGGAATGGGGTATAAGTCTACCTGTGTATCGCCGTTGCTGTCCACACCGTTAAAGTTGTAATAATCAGGAGAACCTTTAACAGGATTCTGTAACAAGAACTGCTGGTTAAACCAGTGAGTTGTCTGATAGTTTACAAACTTGTTAGAAGTGTCATTTAAGACATCAACAACACGGAATCTTGTCTTAGAAGTAGGTAATGAGTAGTTATATGTATCGGCTACTGTATTAATAGTGATTGTAGAACTTAAAGCGTTCCAATCATGAGCATTCTCAACTTCACGCTTTGCATCATTGACAAATACTCCAATTAGTTTAGCATAGGAGTTATTAGCTACAGAAGTAACTACAGGCTCTCTGAGCCGTGTCAATACATTGTTTACAACATCTAAATAAGTAGTCATATGTTCCTCAGTTTACCACACTTTTTATCGTGTGTCAACAACTATTTTTAGCAATCCCACTTTTTTAAAGCTAATGCTTTTCTTGTTGGACGACCTTTTTCATCTTTCATTGGACCAGCAACACCGCCCATACGAGCACAGAAGCTCTTGCGTCTTCCTGCAGCCTTGGGAGACTTTGCAGCCTCTTTAGCTGAGACAGGAGGCTTTAGATTCGAGCCAGTCGTCTTGTTGTAGTAGTCTCGACCTTTTTGGTTAAGACCACCTTTAGGATTCTGGTATTCCTTCTTAGGCATACTTCTTAGCCTTCTTCATACACTTACCAGCAGATTTGCACTTAGCTGGAGTAGGACAACCTGGACATGGTTTAAATGGAGTCTTTTTCATTTCTTACCTTTCTTAGCTGTTTTAGCAGCATCTTTAAAATCTTTAGCGGTTGGAGCACCTTTAGAGCCGACCTTACGCATCTTTTCACCTGAACCAGCCTTGATACGAGCTCTCTTTGCTGCGATGTTGGCATATAGTCCTGGTTTCATTATCGACCTCTACCAGTCTTTTTCATCATCATTGGCTTTGCTTTACCAGCCTTTGACAATGCAATTGCTACTGCTTGTTTCTGTGGTTTACCTTCTTTAACCATCGTACGGATGTTAGAAGATACTGTCTTGTCTGATTTACCTGATTTTAATGGCATATTAAACTCTCTCTAGTAAAAAGGTGCAGATTGTGTAAAAAGAAGAAGATGCTTCAGGATTCATAGTAATTGTGTCGCCTTCTTCGAGAACAACATACGCACCACCGTCCATCCTAAAATAGTCTTTAGATGCTACAGTAAATGCATCAAACACATTGATTGTTGTATCTTCACTTTTGTCATACCAAGTAACAGTAATAGACTTAGTGCTACCACCACCGTTGTGTAAGTACATCAGATTCCATTGTGCTTGATAGCCAGTAGGAACTGTGTAAATTACTGTATCAACTGCTGCTGTTAAGTTCTTACCGACTGAAATGGATTTCATATCTTTAGTGCAATCCCAAGTAATGTGATAATAATTACACCGCAAGTACCGATGAGTATCTGTTCTAGTCTTTTAAGTCTAGCGTCAATAGCTGCATAGCGAACTGCACAAACTGCTTCGTGACTATTTAGTCTTGCTTCTGTTTCACTGATTTGTGCCATCAGTTACCTCAGATAGAAATAGCTTTGAGTTCGTCTAATGTAGTAGCAGAATCAGCTAAACCTGTGATGTCACGAAGTCTTTGCTTTTCTGCAACAATAGCTGAAGTATCTGCACCGCTCTCTAAAGCTCTTTGGAAAGCCACATCTTGAGCCTGTAGCAAAGGTGCTCTCTCTGCTCTTAGTCGGTCTTTAGTAATAGCCTTGGCTTTGTCTAAATTAACTGTAATCATTCTTGATACTCCCAAGCATCTCTAAAAGTTCTGTCAGTTGGAATGTCTGAAACATCCACAACTTTGTATGGTTTACCAGTTGGTACTGCTGAAGCAATTACTTCTTCAATAGATACTTCACCTGATGGAATAACAATGGCTACACCGCCTTCGTCATTTGGATAAATAATTCGTTGATTCATAATTAGTCCTTTTAATTAACGAAAGGTTGTGACGGAAACCACATCATAGTCTTGACTTCCACCACCAACAGGGATACATCCAATTCTTAATGCAGATGTTGTTGGGGTAAAATTTGCTGTTGTTTGATTTGAAACAAACCCTCTAGTCGGAGATGTTGTTAATGAATAACAAGTAGCAACAAAATTATAGTTAGCATCAGGTAAGGCATTAGTAAAATTTAAAGTGTAATCACCAGTACCGTTATCAGTAATACTGGTCACATTAAAACTAGCTCTAATTGCTACTGTGCCTGTACCGTTAAAGTTTACCCATGCTCTACAAGTGTTAGAGTTAGAGCCACTATCTTGCAATACTACTGGAGTGCTTGCAGCAGAAGAACTTACTGTAGTAACTCCTGATAAAGCATTGACTCCGCTAATACCAGTTGTTCCGTTAATAACAATAGCCATATTAGACTCCCTCTGTAGGTTCTACAGCTTCTTGTTCAGCCTGTTGAGCAGCTTCTAGAGCAACTTGTTCAGCTTCTAAAGCCTGTTGAGCAATAGCAGCATCATAAGCTGCCTGTTCTTCTGCTGTGAAAGGAACTTGAGTTACTTCACCTGTTTGTAGATTAACAACGATTCTGTGCATGATTTATCCCTCGTATTGAATATTGATTGTTCCAGCGTCAAAAGTATCTGTGCCACCGACTGTAGTGATTCTTACTCTATCTAAAGCACCACTAAGATTTGGAGAATTACCAACGCTTTGAAATCCAACGGATGTTGCATTATTAACATTTAATAATGCTGAAGATACCCATGTATTTGAAGTAATGTTTGTCAATAAAATAGTTGATACTATAGTATTAGAAGCAGCGTTTCCATTGGTTAGAATAAAACCTGCTGTATTTATACCGCTACCTGTTGCAGCCCATGCTTGAGAAGCATAGCCACTTGTTGTTACTGAACCTGAACCTATTTGTACTATTAAATTACTTGACCCAGTTGTAGAAATTCCGTTAAATAAAATACGAATTGTTTTAGCCCAGCTAGGAATACCAGTAAAGTCAATGCTTGTTCCGCTTGTTGATGCTACCGCAGTACCTTGAACAATAGTTCCTGATACACCAGTAGAAGCTACTGTTAGCTTTGTAGAGCCATTGCTCTGTAGATTGATTTCACCGCTTGTATCAGCACTCTGTACGAATCCTGAACTGGTGCTTGCATTTAATGTTACAGCCATGATTTATCCTTATTCGTAAAGAATGTTAATTGAGCCAGCATCAAAGGTGTCTGTTCCGTTTACTGTAGTGATGCGGACTTGAGTTAGTGTGTCGCTGAGTGCTTTTGAACCGCCACAAGACCACCCCACATTAGTTGAGCTTCCTAAAGAACCTGAAACAACCCAAGTATTTGTTGAAATAAGTTCAAATTTTATAGAGCCATGAACTACATAAGTAGAGTTATTAAACGATGTTAAAAGACAGCCAGTTGTGCTATTAACAATAGTCATGGCATTTGCATTTGCTCCACCAAAAGACGAAGATAAATAGCCTGATGTTTCAACCCCACCGCTATCTCCAAGTTGGATTTGTAAATTGCTTGAGCCATTGGTAGATACACCAGCCATTAATACAGTAATTCTTCTAACACCTGCTGGGATGCTATTAAAGTCAATAGAAGTTCCTGAGGTAGATGCAACAGCAGTACCGCTTACTAAGACTCCTACTGTGCCTGTAATGGTCGGTAAAGTTAGGGTATTTGTACCAGCAACATCAGGAGCAGATAAAGCTATCTGACCGCTGGTGTTTCCCTTAATAATAACTGAACTCATAAGTTTTCCTTTAAATAATAACCCAGCGACTACCGCTTGGTACTGTTACTGTTACACCGCTATCAATCGTTACATCGCCAGTAGTCATGGCATTCTTACCAGTTGTGATAGTATAACTAGCAGTTACTGTCTGACTATTCTCATAGAAGATGTCATCAGAGCCAGCACCTCTAGCACCGCCTGACAATTCTACCACAGTTCCGCCAGAAGTCTTAGAAAATATCTTTCTATCTGCTAAGTTAACTGCAAGTTCTCCTTGAACAAGATTACCTGCTGCAGGAACAGAACCGCTTGTCGAACTGTTCTTAATCTTTATCGTTGTTGCCATTCATGACCCCTTATTAAAGCACTACCCAGCGACAGCCTGATTCTACAGTAACAGAATATCCGCTTGAGATTGTTAAATTACCTACTGACATAGCGTTATTACCTGAAGTAATCGTAATGTTCTCGGATATAGTATTTGAGTTATAAGCAATAGCTTTTACTGCTGCAGTACCAAAGTATTGACCACCTGCAGGAGCTGCACCGTTAACCCAACCTGAACCGTCATATTTAAGAACCTGGTCAGTAGCAGGTGTTGTGATAGTAACATCACTTAAATCATCAAGTGCTGGTGTTACATTGATAGTAGCCCAAGATGTAGCAGTACCGTTAGTTGTTAAATACTTACCGCTGTTACCAGTTTGAGACGGTAATACTTTTGTCTCAGCTAAGCTTGTAATCCATGTAGGGTTAGCGTAGCTTCCTGCTAAAGCAACATAAGTAGTAGCTGCTGTTGCTGATGTTAAATAACCAGCAGAAGCATGATTACCCCAACCGTAGGCGGTGTCCCAGTTAGAAGCATTGTTAGTTGTACTATACCATGAAGAAGCAGTGTAAACAGGGTCTGTTTCAGTATAGCTTGTTAAGTATCCTGCACTTGCATGGTTTCCCCAGCCATAAGCAGCATCCCAATTAGAGGTATCTGTGCTTGTGATTGACGCAGCTTCTGATGCAGTAAATACAGGGTCAGTCTCTGTGTAACTTGTAAGATAACCAGCACTTGCGTGATTACCCCATCCGTAAGCAGTATCCCATTCAGTCTGTTTAGCTGTTGTAGGGATAGCATAACCTGCGGAGTATGTTACTGCTAAAGTACCATCAGTAGTGACTGGTGACCCTGATACTGTTAGACCAGTAGGAACAGACATAGCAACACTTGTTACAGTTCCTGTACCTGCTGATACGCTCCACTCTACATCTGTACCGCCTGCATTAAGAGACAATACCTTTAATGCGTTACCTGAATAGCTTGGTAATAAGTTTACACGGGCATTAGCTGCTGTTGTAGCACCAGTACCGCCATTAGCTACTGCTACAGTTCCTGTGACATTCGCAGCATTGCCGCTGATGTTGCCACTAACTTTAGAACCAGCAACGCTTGTTAACCAGCTAGGGTCTGCGTAGCTACCTGTAGACACCAAACCGTTAGTTACAGTTGCTGCATTACCTGAAATATCAACAGCCCAAGTACCTGTAGCACCTGTACCGTCATTAGCAGGGATGTCTACACCAATCTCTAAGCCTAAGTTGTTCTGAGCTTCTGTAGCGTTAGATGCACCTGTGCCGCCTTTTGAGACAGGTAAGAAACCAGTTACATCAGCAGTGTTTAAATCTAAAGCATCCCAAGCAGTGTTAGTACCGTCTGTCTTTAAATACTTACCAGCTTGTCCACCTTGTGTAGGTAACAAGTTGTTTAAACCTGCATTAGCAGTAGTCGCTCCTGTGCCACCTTGAGAAGTAGTTACAGGGATGGTTGTTGGAGTTACCAACCCATCTATTGAACCACCTTCGCCTCGGAATATCGCCATGTATAGTTCCTTGTTTATCTTGTTTAAAGACTCCGCAGAGCCCTTAAAAAAGACCCCTGCCGAAGCAGGGAATCTTAGTGCTTATTAAGCGTTTACAGCCAATACGAAGCCAGCTTCTGGACGAACAACTTTAGTACCAAACAATGTGTCGGCAGTGTAAAGTGTTGACAAGTAGTCTAGTTTGTACTGAGTCTGTGAGCGAACACCAACTTGCTCAGCGAGAACCATTGTGTCTGTATGGAACAACAATGCAGCTTTAACAGCGTCGCCAGCTGAGTTGTCAGCAGCAGTTTCGATAGTAGGCATATTGCTTGACACGAAAATGTCGATGCCATACAACTTACCGATTTGACCGTTCTGAACACCACGACCATCAACGAAGTCGCTTGAGTTGTAGCGGTCAACACCCATGATTGCATTACGCAATGATGGTGGGATTGCAAACTTACGACCGTCCATTGGTACATCAGCGTCGTCCATCAACTGGATTAACTTACGGAAACCAGCGTCAGTGAATACATCAGATGTAGTTACTGTGTCAAGAGCGTAAGAAGTCAAACCTGTAGAAGCATCGATGAAGTATGCGTTTGAGTGAACCCAGTCAGATGCGTCACCGTCACCGAAAGACTTACCTAAAGCGATAAGCTCGTCGTCAACTTGTTTAGCCAAAGCATAACCAGCGTCTTCTGTGTAGAATGAGCGTAGTGATGACAAAGCTTGAACTTGAGTGATGTCCTCGATGAAGCGTGAGTATTCAAAGTGCTTGTTGATTAGAACTTGTACTTCAGATTCAGCGTTAGCTTGAATTGTAACAGCTGTGTTAGCAGCTTTAGCAGTTGCTGAGCCACGAACTGGCTTAGGAATGTGCAATGTGTCGCCTTTTTTGCCTTTGAAAGACATCTTGCGAACTAGGTTTGCCAATACTAAGTTTTTCTTGTAGGCAGCGATAACCTCATCAGACCAAATTTCTGGAATGAAGTTTGCTGCTGCTGTGTTGTTAACGATGGAGGTACTATCTCCAGGATATACTACTTTTGCCATGATTTTACTTCCTTTAAAAGTTTAAGTTAAATACTAAAATTACTTGACTCTACCTTCAGCATACGCAGCCATGATTTCATCAGCCATCTGGTCGTATCTGTCAGGGTCAGTCATTCTCAATTTAATAAGGTCTGCTCTACGATATACTTTTCTGCTTGACTCACCAGCACCACCAACATCAACAGTAGCTGCCTTCATTGCTTGTTCTTGAGCCTTCGTCTCTACCTTAGCAGCTGATGCTGTTTGTTGAGCCTGTTTGATTTGTTTAATCTCCTTGTAGGTAGACAACAATTCATCAGCACTCTCAAAATCATACTCAGCGTCTGCTTTAGCAAATAACTGCAAGCGAATTGCTGAAGACTTTACCCAGTCCTGGAAACCAGCATCTTGTGCGATAGTTCCAAAATCTGGATGTTTAGCTGCCAGTTGTTGGGCAGTTTTCATCTTCTTCATTTCTAATGCAGCTTGTCGAGCTTCAATTACAGCAGGATGCTTTTCTACCTGTCTGTTTACAGCCTGTTTAGGGTCTGCAAAAAAGTCTTCTTCAAGCGATTCTTCAATCGGCTGTTGCTGAACTTTCTTGTTAGATTCGAGTTGTTGTTTTAAAAGCTGGTCTGCAAGGCTTCGTACTTCGTGAACCTCGTTTGCTTGACGACCGATAAGCTTCTCAGCTTCTTGGTGCATTCTTGCAATCTCGATAGCTGATTTACCTCTGTACTTCTCTGGTAACTCTTCTACCTCTGGTTCTTGTTTGACATCAACCGCTTCAGTTTGTCCAGCACTGGTTGTGTCTGGCTCTGGGGTTGTAACATCTTGTACTACTTCTTGCTCATTGCTTTGAAACAGTTCTTCTTGGTCAATAAAGTTTGCTGCCATTTAAAGTCTCCTGTCACCGAATCAAGTGATTTTAGGATTTATGTTCTGAGGCTCTTTCGAGGTATCTCAGGCTTCGTTTTGCTTGCGTTCTTGTTTAGCTTTCTCTTCATGCTTCCTAGCCCAAGCATCGTGAGCTGATACATACACTGGGTCTGTACCATCCAACAATATTCGGACAGCAGAAATAATCCGTTTAGCGTCATTACCGCAATTACCACAAGGAGTTACTGTTGTCTCATAATCAACATATCTCTCTGTGATGTGTCCAGCTTCACAGCTGAATTCAAACATCCTTTTAGGCATCCGTGTCTCCCGACATGAGTTGCTCAAAGGCTGCTTCTGATGCAGGTTTCAAGTTGAGTAGCCAATTAAGTATGTCTAACTGTCCACGCTTGAGCTGCAAATCTGTTTCATTCTGAATTGGGAGGACTTGGTTCAAGGAATCGAACAATTGCTGTGCGTCTTCCATCAAATCCTGCCAACCAGCGGTTGCCATCATCGAAAATCGGTTCTCGTAATAGCTTTGTAGCTTTTTGTCTATCATTCTTTGTCCTTTTCGGAGAATGTTGTTAAATGTGTTGCTATTATACAACACTTACACCTGTTTTGTCAAGTGTTTTTACAAATCTCTTGCGTTTTTTTGCATTTGGAGCTCAACAATCTTGCCTTTGTTGTTAATGTCCTTCTCTTTTAGCATCAACTCAGCGATTTTTGCTCGTTTCTCGAACTCTTTATCAGCGTTATCACCCTCAATGTTGGTAGACAATGAGCTGATTACCTTGGCTTTTAGCTCTTCAGGCATCAATTGAGTCTCAACCACTGTTTTAGCAGCCTCTGCTTGGTCTCTTTGAGCTCTAGCTTGTAGAGAAGCAGTCTGTGCTTGAGCCTGTTCCATCTGCATTTGTTGAGCCATCTGAGCCATTTGCTGTGCTTCAGGGTTTGGCTGAGACATCTGCTCCAAAGCCATCTCCATTTCAGCTCTGTTAGACAAGCTGGAGTTAGCAATGATGCCTTTGAGTATGATAGGCAACACAGGAGTGTCAGGACCAAGGGTCTGTAACAAACCAATCAACTGCTGCTGTTCGTATTCACGAGCCATGATGCCCAAAGTAGCAGTAGGAATGAACTTCATGTCTACAGAAGGGTAACGCTCAGGGTCAAACTGCATATAACGGAAAGCAGCTTTCTTAATCAAAGGCACTAAGAAGTCTTCTTGGAAGTTCGTCAAGGTACGCTTGTACTTCTTGATGATTGCACCCATCGCCATAGACATCTGTTGACCACCACCGTCACGAGTAGCTTGAGACACCATGCCTTGGCTGTCTAAAGTACCAGTCGCTTGTAGCAACATACGCTCAAATTCCTGTGCAGCCAATGCGTTGTTCTGACTGGTTTCACCGAACTTGAAGGGGAAGAGAATCTCTGACGGAGCACCGTTAGTAAGAATAGCTTTACCTGGTTTAACTTCAAACTTAGCACCACGAGGTAGACGAGTAGCATCCATAGCAATCATAGGAGCTGTGGTCAATGCCAAGCTGTCTAAGTGACTGCGTAACTGTGCGTCAATGGCTTTCTGCATATTGTATGCTTTTTCCACTGTTCCACGACCCCAGAAACGGTTAGGGATTGTGTCATCTTGGTAAGCGACAACAGGACGGTCTTTCATCATGTAAGGATTAGCTTCTGCTTTGAGCAACAAACCATCGTTACCAATCACGATAATAGCCTCTACAAGGTCGCTGTAGCTGTCTGCAGTGCTTGACTCAGGGAACAGGTCAACAACCTCTTCTCCGTCGTTCTCAAGCTGTTCTAGGTACTCTCTAGGCACTAAGCCGTAGTATGTTAATAGTTTGACTTTGTCGTCTTGGTACTGCACCAACTCTTGGGTTACTTCTAAGTCATCGTCGTTGCCAGAAGGACCGATGTCTACCTTACGATAGATACCTTTTTCCATGCCTTCAACAACTTTGTGAATAGACACAAACTTCTCAATCGCAACACCCATCGCATCTTCGATAGAAGTAGCGTTAGGGTCAATCAAGAAGTTCTTAGGATTTACAGGAACAACTTTAACGCAGAAGTATTCTTTCTCTTCTACACCGTAAGCTGCCTGTGTTGAGCCAGGGATAGGCTGAGTTGCAGGGACATACTCTGTCTCTTGTTTAACAACCAACTCACCGATACCAGTACCATAGATTTCAGCCATCAGTTCAATCTGGTCTACAGACTTACGAATCTTATGACGCTCTAGGTCTTCTCTCAACATTGAACGCATAGCTTCAATGTCCATCTTGTTACCGTTGTAATCCATCACATCATCTTTGATGTCGAAGTATTCACCGTTACCGAAGATAGCTTCCATAATCTCTGCATGGCGAGTCTCTACAGCTTGCTGAGTAGCAGGGCTGATGATACGGCTACGCTCTGACTCACGAGTACGGTCTTGGGCATCCCATTGACCACGGAAGATACGCTCATACTCCAACCAGTCTTCTAAGTAGTTCTGGTCTCTGAAGTCTCTCCAGCGGTCACAGTGTTGTACAACGAAGCTTACTAGTTCCACATCAGCTTCTGATGGAGTATCCCACTGCATACCTTCGTTGTTGTCTTTCATTTCAGCCATAGTTTTTCCTTAGTAACCTGCAATAACATCTAATACTTCCCAATCGTCTTGGTCATCATCGCCATCAAAGTAACTGGTGACAGCTAGTTGGTCGATGTAAGACAAAGCATCGGGTAAGTCGTCATGTACACCAGCGGTTGGAAACATCAACAATTGGTCTACAAACTCATCAAAATCTTCTTCAGCGTCCAGTATCACTCGACCGTGTTCAAAGCGACCCTGTAATGCCCAGACAACTCTATCCACCTTCTTCTTGTTACCGTGCGTCAAATCAACAATGTGTGCGTAACAGTTGTTCTTTCGCATCAAGTCACTGAGGTACGGTAGTACAGCGTTCTTTAACGCTCCTCGCTCAATACCCACAGCCAAAGGCTCATATTCTCTGATGTTCTTTAGTATGTTCACTGCAGTGGTCTGGATGTCCCAGCGACCAGCTTCAATCTTCTTAACATACCAAATACCATCTTCAGTGACTTTAACCACCGCAATCGCTGATTGGTCAAGTCTCTTCTTACTACTACCAGCAGACTTAGCCACCTCTTCAAAACCAGCTAAGTCAACTGCAATGTACCAGCTACCGTGTTTAGGTTCTTCACCGAACTTAATCCACTCTTCTTTGAACAACCCTGCACCAGCGTTGTTGAAGGAAGACATATATTCCTGGTTGAAAGCAAAGCTTGACAGTGTACGCTTTGCAGCTTCAATCTCTTTAGGGTCAATTGTTTCATTGTCAGCAGTGGTAAAGTGCCACGACTTCCAATCTTCATCCACACCTTCTTGTCCAATCTGAAACCACTCATAGAAGTGATTACGACCAGAAGGAGTAGAAATAAACATGGCTCTACCCTTTTTATCAGACAAAGCAGCTCGAAGCACTCGTTCCCAAATCTCAGGCTTAATAAACGCTACTTCGTCCATCACGAGGTATGTCAAGGACACACCACGCAAACTATCTTGGTTGTCTGCACCTCTGACCAATATCTTACGACCATTGACCAAAGTAATCTCTAGGTTGTTGATGTGTGCAGATTTGATGATGGGACGACCTAAGTCCATTAACAAGTCCCACATAATCGTTCTAGCTTGTCC
>JACCDU010077495.1_pt1 | contig 21268 bp, 20 predicted proteins | sample 7446081 | NCBI WGS metagenome assembly JACCDU01 (sample SAMN15323447, study PRJNA562643) | freshwater metagenome | isolation source: river surface water | place: USA:Blue River Watershed | collected 2017-08-17
GAAGTGTCTGAAGCCGCCATTGACAAGACCATCGACATCCTGCGCAAGCAGCGCCGCACCTTTGCCCAGCGCGCCCAAGACGCCGCTGCACAAGACGGCGACCGCGCCACCATCGACTTCGAAGGCAAGATCGACGGTGAAGTGTTTGCTGGCGGCAAAGCCGAAGACTTCCAGTTCATCTTGGGCGACGGCCAGATGCTCAAGGAATTCGAAGACGCCGTGCGCGGCATGAAGTCCGGCGAAAGCAAGACCTTCCCCTTGGCTTTCCCTGCCGACTACCACGGCCAAGACGTGGCCGGCAAAACCGCCGACTTCCTGGTCACGGTCAAGAAAATCGAAGCGGCTAACCTGCCTGAAGTCAACGAAGCCCTGGCCAAGTCTTTGGGCATCGCCGATGCCACGGTGGAAGGCCTGCGCGCCGACATCCGCAAAAACCTCGAGCGCGAAGTGAAATTCCGCTTGCTGGCCCGCAACAAGCAAGCCGCCATGGACGCTTTGGTCGCCAAGGCCGAGCTGGACCTGCCCCAGGCCATCGTGCAAAACGAAATCGAGCGCCTGAAAGAAGGTGCCCGCGCCGATCTGAAGCAGCGCGGCATCAAGGACGCCGACAAGGCCCCGATTCCCGACGACATCTTCCGTCCCCAAGCCGAGCAGCGCGTGCGCTTGGGTCTGGTGGTGGCAGAAGTGGTGCGTGGCAACACCCTGCACGCCAAGCCTGAGCAAATCAAGGCCCACATTGAAGAGTTGGCCGCCAGCTACGAGCGCCCCGATGACGTGGTGCGTTGGTACAACAGCGACAACCAGCGTTTGGCCGAAGTCGAAGCCGTGGTCATCGAGAGCAATGTGTCCGATTTCGTCTTGGCCCAAGCCAAAGTGGTCGAAAAAGCCATCACTTTCGAAGAGCTGATGGGTCAGCAGGCCTGATCGGTCTTTGACTCCCTGGAGAATGGGGCTTGTGCCGGACTTGCTGTTCGGCAAACAAGCCCCATCTCATTGGTGGGCTTGAAAACTCGGGTTAAAGTCATGTTCAAATTTTTGGAGAAATGATGAGCGCACTGGAAATCACAAATTTGGGCATGGTGCCCATGGTCATCGAACAATCGGGCCGTGGCGAACGGGCCTATGACATCTATTCGCGGTTGCTCAAGGAGCGCGTGATCTTTCTGGTGGGTGAGGTCAATGACCACATGGCCAACCTGATCGTGGCCCAGTTGCTGTTTTTGGAGAGTGAAAACCCTGAAAAGGACATCTCGCTGTACATCAACTCCCCCGGCGGTTCGGTGAGCGCCGGCATGGCGATTTACGACACCATGAACTTCATCAAGCCCGATGTGTCGACCCTGTGCAACGGCATGGCTGCGAGCATGGGCGCGTTTTTGTTGTCTTCGGGTGCCAAGGGCAAGCGTTTTGCGTTGCCCAACTCCAAGATCATGATTCACCAGCCTTTGGGCGGTGCGCGGGGTCAGGCCACCGAAATCGAGATCGCCGCCCGTGAGATCGTCAAGACCCGTGCCCAGTTGAACCGCATCCTGTCCGAGAACACCGGTCAACCCCTGGAGAAAATCGAGTTCGACACCGAGCGCGACTATTACCTCTCGGCCACCGAGTCCAAAGACTACGGTTTGATTGATGAAGTGATTTCCAAACGGGCTTGAGTGCGGTCGGTTTGTGCGGCCCCTTGCTGACGGCGTTGACCCGAACAGGTGAACGCCGTTTTTCTTTCGTTATCATTGATGACATCCGGATTCCGAGGCGACATTTATGGCCGATAAAAAAGGCTCAACCACTGAGAAAAACCTGTTCTGCTCCTTTTGCGGCAAAAGCCAGCACGAGGTCAAAAAGCTGATCGCAGGTCCGTCGGTGTTCATTTGCGACGAATGCATTGATTTGTGCAATGACATCGTGCGCGATGAACTCGCCACCACCACCGTGGCCGAGGGGGCCAAAGAGGGCCTGCCCACACCGCTCGACATCAAGACCAATCTCGACAACTATGTGATTGGTCAGGAAAAAGCCAAGCGCAGTTTGGCGGTGGCGGTGTACAACCACTACAAACGCCTCAAGCACAAGGAAGGCGCCAAGAAAGACGATGTCGAGCTGGCCAAGAGCAACATCCTGTTGATTGGCCCCACGGGTTCGGGCAAGACTTTGCTGGCCCAGACCATGGCCCGCATGCTGGATGTGCCTTTTGTGATGGCCGACGCCACCACCTTGACCGAAGCCGGTTATGTGGGCGAGGACGTGGAAAACATCGTGGCCAAGCTGCTGCAGACTTGCAATTACGATGTTGAGCGGGCCCAGCGCGGCATCGTCTACATCGACGAGATCGACAAGATCACCCGCAAGTCCGACAACCCGTCCATCACCCGCGATGTGTCGGGCGAGGGCGTGCAGCAGGCCCTGCTCAAGCTGGTCGAAGGCACCATGGCCAGCGTGCCCCCGCAGGGCGGGCGCAAGCACCCCAACCAGGACTTTTTGCAGATCGACACGACCAACATCCTGTTCATTTGCGGCGGTGCCTTTGCCGGCCTGGAAAAAGTCATTGAAAACCGTACCGAATCGGGCGGCATCGGTTTTGGCGCCACCGTCAAGAGCAAGAAGCAGCGTTCGTTGACCGACGTGTTCAACGAAGTCGAGCCGGAAGACCTGATCAAGTTCGGTCTGATTCCCGAGCTGGTGGGCCGTTTGCCCGTTGTGGCGACTTTGGCCGAGCTGAGTGAAGAGGCTTTGGTACAAATTCTGACCGAGCCCAAAAACGCCGTGGTCAAGCAGTTCACCAAACTGCTCGCGATGGAAGGCGTTGAACTTGAAGTGCGTCCCAACGCACTGACGGCCATGGCCCGCAAGGCCCTGGCTCGCAAAACAGGTGCCCGTGGCCTGCGCTCCATCATGGAGCAGGCCTTGATTGACACCATGTTTGAACTGCCTAACCAGGTGAACGTCGAAAAAGTGGTGGTGGACGAGTCCGTCATCGAAGACAACAAGCCACCATTGCTGGTGTACCGCGAGTCGGCCAAACAGGCCTGATTCGCACATGGCTGGCATTTGGATAAATACCCATTTTTGATCAATGGGTTGAAATTTTCAACATTGCAACCATGTGCTGCTGAATTGAATTGAGGGACACACCATGTCTGGACACACACCTTTGCCGCCCACCCTGATTGAACTGCCCATGTTGCCTTTGCGTGATGTGGTGGTGTTCCCTCACATGGTGATCCCTCTGTTTGTGGGCCGCCCCAAAAGCATCAAGGCGCTGGAGTCGGCCATGGCCGCTGAGCGTCGCATCATGCTGGTGGCGCAAAAGACCGCTGCCAAGGACGAGCCTGCCATCGACGACATGTTCGACGTCGGCTGTGTCTCCACCATTTTGCAAATGCTGAAACTGCCCGACGGCACCGTGAAGGTGCTGGTGGAGGGCCAGCAGCGTGCGCAGGTGGTGTCGATTGTGGACGGTGAGGCGCATTTCGTGGCCTCGGTGACCCCTGTGGATCCCAACACCGAGCAAACCGAGCCCAGCAGCGAAATCGAAGCCTTGCGTCGCGCCGTCATGCAGCAGTTTGACCAATACGTCAAACTCAACAAAAAGATTCCACCGGAAATTCTGACCTCCATCTCCAGCATCGATGACCCGGGTCGTCTGGCCGATACCATCGCGGCCCATTTGCCCCTCAAGCTGGAAAACAAACAACAGGTGTTGGACTTGGCCAACATCAAGGCCCGGCTGGAAAACCTGTTTGCCCAACTCGAACACGAGGTCGACATCCTCAATGTCGACAAGCGCATCCGCGGCCGCGTCAAGCGCCAAATGGAAAAAAATCAGCGCGACTTCTACCTGAATGAACAGGTCAAGGCCATCCAGAAAGAGCTGGGTGAAGGCGAAGAGGGCGCGGACATTGAAGAGATTGAAAAGAAGATCAAGGCCGCCAAGATGTCGGCTGAAGCCCGCAAAAAGGCCGAAGGCGAGCTGAAAAAGCTCAAGCTGATGTCGCCCATGTCGGCCGAAGCCTCGGTGGTGCGCAATTACCTGGATGTGCTGACCGGGTTGCCTTGGGGCAAGAAAACCAAGCTCAAGCACGATCTGGCCAACGCCGAAGACGTGCTGAACCAGGACCACTTTGGTCTGGACAAAGTCAAAGACCGCATTCTGGAATACCTTGCTGTGCAGCAACGCGTGGACAAGGTCAAAGCGCCTATCCTGTGCCTGGTCGGGCCACCTGGCGTGGGCAAAACCTCGCTGGGTCAGTCGATTGCCAAGGCCACGGGGCGCAAATACGTGCGCATGGCGCTGGGCGGCATGCGCGACGAAGCCGAGATCCGTGGTCACCGCCGCACCTACATTGGGGCTTTGCCTGGCAAGGTGCTGCAAAACCTGAACAAGGTCGGCACCAAGAACCCACTGTTCCTGCTGGACGAGATCGACAAGCTGGGTACGGACTTCCGGGGCGATCCTTCGAGCGCTTTGCTGGAAGTGCTGGACCCTGAGCAAAACCACACTTTCGGTGACCACTACGTCGAGGTCGATTTCGACCTGAGCGATGTGATGTTCGTGGCCACATCGAACTCGATGAATATTCCTTCGGCTTTGCTGGACCGGATGGAAGTCATTCGATTGTCGGGCTACACCGAAGACGAAAAAACAAGCATCGCCATGAAGTATTTGCTGCCCAAGCAAATGACCAACAACGGCGTCAAAGAGTCTGAACTGAACGTGACCGAAGACGCTGTTCGCGATGTGGTGCGTTACTACACCCGCGAGGCCGGTGTGCGTTCGCTCGAACGCGAATTGGGCAAGATTTGCCGCAAAGTGGTCAAGGCGCTGTTGCTCAAGCAGATGGCGCCGCAGGTCGTCGTGAATGCGGACAACCTGAATGAATTTTTGGGCGTGCGCAAGTACACCTACGGCCGTGCCGAGCAGAAGAACCAGATTGGACAGGTGGTGGGCTTGGCCTGGACCGAGGTGGGTGGCGATTTGCTGACCATCGAAGCCGCCTTGATGCCGGGCAAGGGCGTCATCACCCGCACCGGTTCTCTGGGCGATGTGATGAAGGAGTCGGTTGAGGCTGCTCGTACCGTGGTGCGCAGCCGCTCTCGCCTGCTGGGTATCAAGGACGAGGTCTTTGAAAAGAAAGACCTGCACATCCATGTGCCTGACGGTGCTACCCCCAAAGATGGACCGAGCGCCGGTGCTGCCATGACGACGTCGATGGTGTCGGCCATGACGGGCATCCCGGTTCGAGCGGATGTGGCCATGACCGGTGAGATCACCTTGCGAGGCGAAGTGACGGCCATCGGTGGCTTGAAAGAAAAACTGCTCGCCGCCTTGCGTGGTGGCATCAAGTCTGTTTTGATCCCCGAAGACAACGTGAAAGACCTGCAGGACATTCCAGAGAATGTCAAAAACGGTCTGGAAATCGTGCCCGTCAAGTGGATTGACCAGGTCCTGGACATCGCACTGGAATCCAAACCGGTGCCTTTGAGTGACGAAGAGGTGGCTGCAGCGGCAGTGACTGCTGTGGCATCCACGGCGGCACCACAGACCGTCAAACATTGATGCAATTTTTCTGAGGCGACCTCAAAGTCGCCCGGATTTTGCATTACAATTTGCCTATTGCAGCGAACAAGGCATACAATGTCAAGTTCACTGAAATGCGGGAATAGCTCAGTTGGTAGAGCGCAACCTTGCCAAGGTTGAGGTCGCGAGTTCGAGCCTCGTTTCCCGCTCCAAATTTTCGAAAGAAGTTCCAACGTCTTTCATGTGATTGTCTTCATGCGGGAATAGCTCAGTTGGTAGAGCGCAACCTTGCCAAGGTTGAGGTCGCGAGTTCGAGCCTCGTTTCCCGCTCCAGTTTTTTTGAAAGACGGTGAGTCTTTCACCATCGGATTGAGGTGCAACAACACTTCTCATTCGTCAAAGTCTGATTTTGGCGCGATAGCAAAGCGGTTATGCAACGGATTGCAAATCCGTCTAGCCCAGTTCGACTCTGGGTCGCGCCTCCAAATACAGTTGCCTCAGCGGTTTAAGCCCTTGAGGCAATTTTTTTGGGCGCAATCGGTTCAATCAATTGGCCCTGGCCACCCAAACAGTGGCGCCTTCGGGTCCATAAAGTTCTGCGTGTGGCACTTCCCGTGCCAGTCTGAAGAAATCACCCGCTTTGAGGTGTTTGACCTCGTTGCCTACAGTCAGCCAGTATTCGCCCCGCACCACATGGGCGCTGACATCAAATGGGTGGGTGTGGGTGTCGAGTTTCAGATGGGCATCCCATTCACGGACGATGATTTCGTCAAAACCCTCGTCCAGCGATTGGGCGGTGAATGATTCCAGGGTCACGGATGTCATGGTGGGGTCCTTGGTGTTGTTCAAAAGGTGTTGTGCTTGTCAGCGGCGGCCTGCGGTGGCTCAAGCAGCCTGGTACCAATCCTTGACCGCAGCGACATACCGCTGAACGCCTTGCGCCACGGTGGCGGCATCCAGTGCCCCGTAAGACAGGCGCTGGTAATTGGCTTGGGCGGTATCGGTCAGACCGAAAGCAAACCCGGGGATGCTGGCGACCTTGTGTTTTTCCGTCATCGCCCGGTTGAAGGCCATGGCATCGGTCACGCCGGGCAACTTCATCAGCACATAAAACGCGCCTTGAGTGAGAGGAAACTGAACGAGATCGCCAAGGCCGTGCAGCGCCTGGTTGACCAGGCTGCGCACTTCGGCCAGGGCCTGCACTTTGGGTTGCACCCAGTCCCGGCCCAGCTTGAGCGCTTGCAAGGCGAGCAGCTGCGAGGGCACGGGTGCGCAGATCAGGTTGGTGTCCTGCACCTTGTTCATGGCGCCATACAAATCTGCAGGAAAGACCACATAACCCACACGCCAGCTGGCCATGCCGTAGTTTTTGGACATGGAATAAAACGACAGGGTGTGACCTTGTGCGCCGGGGATGGACGCCGGTGAAAAGTGCCGGACACCGTCGTAAGTGAAGTATTCGTAGGCTTCGTCGCTGAAGTGGTAAATGCCTGTTCGGGCGCACAAGGCATTGACGGCTCGCAGGGACTCTTCGCTGTAGACGGCTCCTGTGGGGTTGTTGGGCGAGACCGTGATGATGGCGCGGGTGCGGGGTGTGATGGCCGCAGCCAGCGCGTCTACATTCAGGCTCCAGTCATCGTTTGTGGGAACAGGGATGGGCGTGCAACCGCACATGCGGATGGCCATTTCCTGGTTGAAGTAAAAGGGCATCGGCAAGATGAATTCGTCACCGGGATCGGCCACAGCCAGCACGCAGTTCAAAAAAGCCATGTTGCTGCCAGCGGTGACCATCACCATCGATTCGGTGCCGCAGTGCACATGGTTTTCGTCGGCCAGCTTGTGGCGGAAGGCTTCGACCAAAGGCGGTATGCCGCTGACCGCCTGGTATTTGTGCAGTTGCTTGTCGGCCATGAGCTCGGGCAAGGCCGAGATCGCCTGCTCGGGCGGGCCGTAGTTGACAACGCCTTGACCCAGAGAGATGGTGCCCGGATTGTTGCGCACCAGCGCAGCAATGGTGGGAATGATGGGGCTGTCGACCTGGTCCATGCGGGCAGATTGGCGCTTCATGTGGGGGTGGCTTTCCATGTCGGGTTGCGTGGGGAAGGCGAACTTATTTGCCGTTGATGGCCAGCAACTCCACCTCGAACAGAAGTGTGGCGTTGGGCGGTATCACGCCGCCCGCACCGCGCTCGCCATAGGCCGTGGCGGGTGGGCAGGTCAGTTTGGCACGGCCACCGACTTTCATGAGTTGCACGCCTTCGGTCCAGCAGGCAATGACCCGGTTGAGGGGAAATTCAATGGCTTCATTGCGCTTGTAAGAGCTGTCAAATTCCTTGCCATCGGGCAGGGTGCCTCGGTAATGCACCTTCACCTTGTCGTTGGCTGTGGGGCTGGCACCCGTGCCGTCTTTGAGCGAGCGGTACACCATGCCCGATGCTGTGAGCTTGGCTCCCGGCTCTTGGGCGGCTGCGGCCGTGACCTTGTTTTGGGCCTGGGCTGCGCAGGTGGTCAGCAAGGCCAGGACGATGGAGGGCAAGAACAAAAAGGGTTTCATGGTGGAATTTTTACGCAATTGTTTTTGAACAGCATACGCCTTGGAGACAAGCATTCGCAACACGGATTTGCGCCAATGGGCTGTACCTGTGACCCGCCATTTGGCTCAGCCTTGGGGTGTCAAGCAAAGGACTGCGCATGGGCCAGTTGTCCCAGACGCTTCGTGATGGCGTGAAACTCCGCCACGGTTTGATCGATGATTTGCCGTGCCGTCAGGACTTCATGCACAAGGCCGGCCGATTGCCCTGCCAAGGCGGGAGCGGCGTTCATGTTGCCGCCGAAATAAACCTCCTGAATGCCCTTGAAGGCATCTGGCCCCATCAAGCCCGCCTCATGCAGGTTTTGGGTGAACGGCGCTTTCAGTGCGCGGATGCAGGGTGTGGATTTGGTGTTGAGCATGTAGGTGCCCGTGGTCGAGGCGTCCACGATGGCCTGTTTGTAATGGCTGTGAACCGGGCTTTCGGCACAGGCCACAAAACGGGTACCCATCTGAATGGCCTCGGCTCCCAGCGCAAAGGCCGCGGCCATGCCGCGCCCATCCACAATGCCGCCGGCAGCGATCAGGGGCAGGTCTGTTTTTTCGCGAATGGCTTGCAGCAAAACCAGGGTGCTGACTTCTTCCGGGTTTTTGAAACCGCCGCCTTCCGAGCCTTCCACCACCAGACCATCCACGCCCGCATCGGCGCATTTGAGGGCTGCTTCCAGCGTGGGCACAGCATGGTAGACCGCGATGCCTGCGGCTTTCAGGGGCGCTACAAACTTGGCGGGACTGCCCGCCGAGGTGGTGACAAAGCGGATGCCAGATTCGCAGACATAGCGCAGCATGGCATCGTCTTTCAAAAAGCGGATCGGCAGGTTCACACCAAACGGCAAGCCGGATTCCTGCATGGCTGCGATTTCACGTTGGCAGTTTTCGGTTTCACCCGAAGAGGTTTCGATGATGCCCAAGCCACCCGCACGCGAGACGGCCGAGGCCAGCGGACTGCGCGCGATCCATCCCATCGGGGCTTGCAAAATGGGGTAAGTGGCCCCGGTGTGTGCCAGTACGCGGTTCATGATCTGCTTTCTGTGAGAAAAATCCATCTTAAATGCCGCATCCTGGCCCTGAAGTCACCCACATGCCGCGCAGCCAGACGGTTTGTTCCTAAACTGCAGCCTCATTCACAGGAGATGGCTTCATGGCTTTGACGTTGTTCGCGTTTGACACCCCCAATGCCCGCAAAATCACCGTGGCGTTGGAAGAGATGGGCCTGCCTTACGCGGTTCAGGTGGTGGACATCACCCAAAACGAGCAGTTCGCCCCTGAGTTCTTGAACATCAGCCCCAACAACAAAATCCCCGCCCTGATCGACACCGATGGGCCAGAGGGACAGACACAGACGGTGTTCGAGTCAGGCGCCATCCTGATCTACCTGGCTGAAAAAACGGGTCAGTTCTTACCCGCCAAGGGGGCAGGGCGTGTGGCGGTGATGGAGTGGTTGATGTTCCAGGTGGGCGGGTTTGGTCCGGCCCCCGGGCAAGTCCACCACTACGCGGCTTTGACCAACGAAGCCGACAAAAACTATGGACTTGCGCGCTTCAAGACCGAAACCCTGCGCTTGTACGGTGTCATGAACCGCCGCCTGGCCATGCACGCCTTCTTTGCCGGGGACCTGTCCATCGCTGATTTCGCCATTTTGGGCTGGGTCTGGCGTCATCCCCGACACCAGGTGGATTTGTCAGTGTTTCCCCATGTTCAGCGTTGGTACGAGGCCATGATGGCACGGCCCGGGGTCAAGAAGGGCTTTGCGGTCGCGCTGCGCAGAGATTGAGGATGTGATAGCCTTGGCGGCCTTTTTTATGTGGCATGTGCACCCATTTGCCCTGAAATTAAGGTGGCAAGGGGGCACTTGCGGCAGAAGGCGTCCGTTCTTGTGGCTTAATATCGTTTTGCATTTTTTATCTGGAGCCATCGATGGGCAACAAAATCGTTACAGAAGCGGATCGTAAATTCACCCCCCCGCTGCCAACACTGCCAGGCGTGACCTTGCGCACCGGCGGCCGTGGCCAACGCGTGAGCCTGGAGCGCGGCGTCGCTACCCGCAGCAAGAAAAACCCAGGCAAGCGCTCCAAAAAAGGCGGTTGATCCTGGTAGCCCGGCTTTTGGCCGTGCCACAGCAAGCCACTGACGAACTCAGTGGCTTTTTTCGTTGGCCAAGAGTTGGCGAGACTCAAAGGCCGGATTGGCCGCTTGGCGTTGGATGGGTCAGGAGAGCAGGATGTTGATTTCTTATGGCATGGTGTTGGTGGCGGGCATCATGCCCGTGGTGTGTGCAGGCATCGCCAAATCCGGGTTCAAGGGTTATGACAACCGTGACCCCCGGGCCTGGCTGGCGCGGCAAACCGGGTTTCGGGCGCGTGCCAACGCTGCGCAGGCCAACTGTTTTGAAGCCTTTCCGTTTTTCGCTGTGGGTGTTGTCTTGGCCTTGCTCACGGGGGTCGACCCTCGCACGGTGGATGCCTTGTCGGTATTTTTTATCGCGGCTCGGGTGGCTTATGTGTTTTTCTACCTGCGTGACCAAGACAAGTGGCGCACCATGGTCTGGTCGGCCGCATACTTGACTGTGATCGCTTTGTATGCACTGGCCATGCTGAATTTGCAACTGGGCTGAGTCGGTCTAAGACCGTTCTCAAGGCACAATACAGACTCTGCCCCGGTGGTGAAACTGGTAGACACACCGGACTTAAAATCCGTTGCTTCTCGGAAGAGGGCGTGCCGATTCGACTTCGGCCCGGGGCACCAGTATCCATGCGGCTTCCAGAGCATTCCATTGCTCGGAGGTCGTTTTTTTATGCCTAGGGCGTTGCACAGTCGTTGCACAAAAAAATAATAGGCTATACACTTTGCGCAACAAAATTTGCTGAAAATTTCAGCAATAGAGAGTGAAAATGCCCCAAAAATCAGACAGCACAGTTCATATCCTTGAAGGCAAAGCAACTCTTTACAAGCGAGAGGGATCGCCTTTTTGGAGCGTTCGCTACAAGGCTTATGGCAAGTGGGAGAGAGCGACAACGAAGCGAGGTGATTTGGATGAGGCGAGGGACAAGGCTGTCGAAATCGTCATGAACGCATGGTTCAGGGAGAAAAACGACCTGCCTGTGGTCAGCAAACGCTTCAAGTCAGTTGCAAGGCTTGCCGTTCAGCGCATGGAAGATTTGCAGAAAGCGGATCAAGGCAAAGCGACTTACAAGACCTACATTCAAGCCATCAATCGTTATTTGGTCAAATTCTTGGGCAATCACAATGTGGATCGCATTGATGGCTCTGTGTTGCATGAGTTCAACAAGTGGCGCATTCAAGAATTCGGTGGAAAGAAGCCAAGTGCAAGTGTCATCAACAACCACAATTCAGCATTGAATAGAGTGTTCGATGAGGCGCTTGAGCGTGGGTACATGTCGAAGTATCAAGTGCCATTGCTTCGCAACGATGGCTTCAAGACTACGAAGCGCCCCACGATCACCATCGCTGAGTACAAGACATTGCACGGTGGATTCAAGGGATGGATCAAGGATGCTCGAAAGGGAAATGAGTCGAAGTTGCGCCACATCTTGCGTGACTACATCCTGATCCTTTCCCACACAGGCATCAGACCTGGAACTGAAGCCATGAACCTGAAATGGCACTCAGTCTATTTCTTTGAAAAGAATGGACGCAAGTACTTAGGCATGACAGTTGATGGCAAGACAGGAGAGCGCCATGTGACTGTGCGACATGGTGCGGTGCTGTACTTCGACAGACTTCGCAAGATGAACCCTGCATGGGCTGACATGACTTTCGAGGAGTTCCTGAAAACGCGTGTCAATCAATATGTCTTCAGGGTTAAGGGCAAAGATCGAAGTGGCGGTGGCAAAGAAGTGTGGAAAGACATGACTGCGACCTTCGGTCGCATGTTCACAAGGTACTTAGAGCGTGTGGAGCTGTTGCTTGATAGGGCAACAGGCAAACCTCGAACGCTGTATAGCCTTCGCCACATGTACGCCACATTTGCACTGACCTACAACCGTATGTCTGTTTACACGCTTGCTGAACACATGGGTACAAGCGTGAAGATGATCGAAGACCACTATGGTCAGTTGCTTTTGCGTGACAAGGCTGCAGAGGTGGCAGGCGATAAAGAGTGGGATCGTGAAGTGGCGAAGCGTGAGCAAAAGCAACTTGCCCTCGCCGTAAAAAAAGCATCTAGGACCTGAATGCAGCCCCATAGAGCGTTTATTTGCCCAAGTTGAGACGAGAGACACTAGATGGAAAAAAAACACGCGCTAAGGCGTGTTCAAAATGGAACAGGGGAGGGCAGACGAAAAAAAGCCCCCGAAGGGGCTGAATGTCAGGCAATGAACTTGCCAAGACCGAAGTCGTATGCACCACCGTAGTCAAACATGTGGTTGTAGACGAGGTCTTGTTCATCTACTTGCTTCTGCGCTTCTTTTTTCATCTTTCGAATACGCTTTGCTTCAGCGGCATTTTCTTTTTTGCTCTTTTTGTAGTTATTCTCAAATTTCTCAGAGAAATCAATTCGAATATTTAATGATTCTAAGCCATCAAGCATTTTCACCGCGAGTTTCAGAGTATTCCACTCAGTCACTGTGGGTGAGCGAGTGAAGTAAATGGAAACGGCAGGATTATAAATCAACTCTTTCTTTTTCTCATTTGTTGTTGGTTCATCAGAAATAAATTGCTTGATTTGCTGTGCAGTGAGATTCTTCAGAGATTTTGCTTCATTAATCATATTCAGCAATTTGTCTGCAGGGATAGTCGTAATCAGATATATGCTTGTCCATGAATTTGGCATACGATCGGCGTATGCAATGAATTCAGGGTAGCGTTCTCCGATAGCAAGATACTTGCGAATAGTAGAATCATTTTCTTCTTCTTTGCGACCAATGGCAAAGCAGAATTTGTCAAAGTCAGACTTGGACAGTTCAGTTTTGGCTTCGCGAACAACTCGACACATTTCGAGTGTGTTTTGCGCTGTTTTAACAGCATAGATATTGAAGGAGGCAGCATATTCATTTGCTTCTTTCTTCATGGGAATAACTTTGAAGTTATTCTTGATGGTTTCGACTTCAGACTCATTGTTGTTCAAAATGGAACGGGCTTCAGTAGCATTGATTTCGTACATAACAAACTCTCTTTCTTTAATCTAAGTTAAATGAATCATTGTTGATTCAGGCTCTATTATGCTGATATTCGTATTTTTCGTCCAATTATTGAGTTGTATATTAGCCACTTAAAATTTGACAAAAAATCGAGAAATTTTTGAATTTATTTATGCATTACAAGTCACCCGTGAATGCGTGATTTCAAGCCAACATCTCGACTGCCTTACGCATCATGGATGGGTTCACATCGATGTACTTCTGAGTGACAGCAAGGGACCTGTGACCTGCTAACTCCATCAAAACACGAACTGACACGCCCATGGTTGCCAAGTTCGTGATGAACGACCTTCTTGAGGAATGGGAAGACGCGCCCGTGATGCCTGCGCCGCGGTAGATGTAATGGAAGTGCTGTGCAAGAGTGGAAGAGGTGAACCCGCGGTTTGGATTTTTCTGAGTGACGAATAGAGCACGATTTGTGTCTGTCATGGTTACAGCCAAGAGATCCTTCAATTTGAAACGGGTTTGCAGGTAATTCTTGATTTCTTCCTGCGCCTTCGTAGACATGACAACAGTCCTACCTCGTGAGCCTTTCGTCTGATCCGCTGACAGTCGAATTTCTTCAACGATTTCACCTGTGGTTGTCAGTACATCGCACAAACGCAGGGCAGCGAGTTCGCCCACTCGCATGCCTGTAGCGTTGAGCACCACGAACATGGCGCGATTGCGTGTGCTGTGCTTGCGTGATGCGATGTAGAGCAGGACTTTTCGGACCTCTTTGTCATTCAGAACTTTTGCTTGTGCCATTTGCGATTTCCTTGTTGAATCAAATATTTAGTGCAAATCAGTTTGCTACCATTTGATTCGGTCGGACAAGCCTTCAGGCGAAATTTCGGATTCCCAAGAAATTCAACGAGTTACCTCAGGACCAATGGAAATCATTATTTGCTTTGATTTGTGAATCAGAGCGTTTGGGACGCTGAGACATGCTTTATGTCGTGGGACCGACGATATGCGCTTGTGCGTGGATCTGACAGGTCCTGTCGTGTCTGCATGACTGCCTGCGTGCCTCTGCGCTAGCAGACCATTTCATGCGTGGCGTTTGCTAGCGCAGCCCCGAGACTTGCATAAATCCGTCTACCTGACGCAACACCATGACCATGACGCTCATGCTGACCATATCTATTGATTGCGGTCTTTCAGAAAAAAGACATGGCTACGCTATTAAAGGGTCAACAGACCCTTCTTGCCACATCGAAAGGAGCAATCACTCAGCAGTCAATGGGGAACATGTAGGCAGAAGAACATTCATCCAATCGATGCTCTCCCTATTTGCGAACAGTGCGTTCTTTGTTGTATAGCCAACCCATCCATGATCCCTATATGGTTTGACTACGACCTGATGCCCACCAAACGGTGAATCAGCCCACATCGCCTTGACCTTCGACTCGACCACATCGAAGCGATCCTCGCTGACACCGAGCAGGCAGTGGTAGTGGGGTTTTTGACCATCATTCAAGCCTTCAAGAATGGGGACAAAGAACAATCTTCCTCGTCGATTCCCATAAAGTGACTTGTCCAACTTCATCTTGAAATACCTCATGCTGCCGTGAAGCAATTCAAGTACATCAGGGTGTTGCAATGACTTGGAAATTTCGCCCTTGTGCAATGCACGCCACAGGCGATGAATGTCGAAGGTCAATGTCACAGCATGAGTGATGTGGTGCTCATGTGTCATCGCCCATGCTTCATGTTCGTCACGAAATTTGTTGATTCGTGATGTGAATTCGTTTTGAAGTTGGTCAGATAGAGTGGTCATAAAGTTATTTATGCCAATCCATCCAAAATCAAATATTTCAGCAAGGAAACCAAACGGCATGAACTAGGAATCAATGGCGCATGGCAATAGGCTCGTCTTCACTCAAACACATGAAGGAGATTGAAATGAGCGCACTACTTGCAAGCCTGAAGATGGTCAATGCGAAGCGTCAGAGCCACGCTGACCCTATCGAATTTCGTCGTCAGAAATTGATCCGAAAAATCGATGAGCAGATCCTGCTCTGTCAGGCTGTTCAAAATGGAACAGCGCATGTCGTCAAGCGTCAGCGCAAGGTCATTGACGAGGCGACAGGCGATGTTCGATCCATCACTGTTGAACGCGCCGTTCGTCCTATGTGGTTCACATCAAGCAACGGCAAGAAGGTCCTGCAATTGCGGTATGGATCGAAGGTCATCGAACTCACTAAGGGCAAGAATGCCATTGCTGTTGACGATGACCAATCATTGCTTGAGGTACTACAGACCGTTCGTGGCGCTGTCGAAGTTGGTGAACTTGATGTTCAAATTGGAACAGCGAGCGACTCGGTTAAAGCTCGATTCAAGAAATAAGCGATACTGTCTGAACGTTGTTGTGGTGTCGGTTGGTTATGAATTGATCTCTGTGCTTTTGAAACTTCAAGAGAGTAGGGCTCGATGTCACACTTGACAGTCATTTTCAAGTGGCTTCTGACAACCTGAAGGCTAGGTTCAAGTTAAAACCTAAGTTTAATACGGCTGCTTGCTGAAGAAATAATTTTTTGTTTTAATTGATGGAGCAATAATATGAAAATTAAAATATTTATTACCCTGATAATTTTTTTCTTTCAATTTTATACTGGGAATGTATTCGCGCAGTCCGAAAGAGATTTGCGCGACCTGCAGGATTATGCCAAAAGGTATGATGAAGAGCAAAGAAAAAAGCGGGTTGATGAAATTGAGCGAAAACTTAGCGGTGCTCCAAGCAAGCGAGCTGCTGAGGATGCGATAAATAACATTTTATGGATGATTGTCGCTGCTATCTTTTTGGCTGTTGTTTGGGTATATATTGATCGCAGACGAAGCTCAAGGTCTGCTGATGAGGTGATTCACAAAGCTATTAATGATGCCTACATTTCGATTGCTCTTAAGAGACTAGCTCCGCTTTCAAAAGATGATATTCTTGAAATGACTATAGAAGAGATATCGCAGAAAATATCGAAACCTAACGTTTTAATTAGAGAAAGTCTCAAAGAACTTGGTTGGTCGGCGAAAAATTTCGACGGAGCAAAAGCAAATGCTATGTCTAATAATATTAATTCAGAAGCTGAAAAACTTATTAAGAAAGGAGTAAGCAATGAAGAAGCTCGTTTTATCGCAAAAGAAAAAATTCTTTATGAGAAAAAACTTAATGAATTAAAGGATGAGGAGGCAAATTTTTCGAAATCCGATTTGCCTTTGTATCTAACAATTTATGCTGAGAATCCCAATGATGACATCACTTGGTATTCTATTTGTCTCGACGAAAAAGGTAATATCGTAAGGGGTTATAAGCTTTTTTCGGAAAGTATTTCTGAAAGTGAAATTTCTAATGGATTTATAGTTGGCAAAAATATTGAATTTGAGACTCTGAAAAATCCTAGAAATTTTGGTTCTAATATATCTATAATTTTACATAGAAAAAAATTTCCTGCTAAAGCTAAATATGTTGCTGTATACATATCCGCATCTGCAGATTTCCTTGAGGATGCAAAATATCATAAAAATCTGAAAATTGAATTCGCTACAGATGGATTTTTTTCCGATTCTAAGTCATTTACTTTGAGTATTTCTGAAGATGAGCCTACGCAAATATTTATAGGATTGGTTGATTTCTTTTCAAATCCTAAGCCCACATTCATTCCTGCACGTGATATGAATTTAAGATTTACGGATGATTATATTATTAATAATGAGCAAGATAAATCATTGCTAAAAAGTTTTCAGAGTTCTGCCGTTAAATTAATAAATAAAAATTCGTAATATTGATTTCAGTTTCGATTTAAGTTGCTGTCTTGGATTGTATGTTGATAAATACATGAATGAAGATCAATGAAGTCACCAACATTCCTCAGATCTACCTAGCGACAGTTCGTGTTGTCATGCGTGGATCAACAATGACCGCACGAACCACCATCACAGCAGACACAATTCAGCAAGCAAAAGCAATGCTCACACGAATTTACGGAGAAGGCAATGTCTTGAATACCAATCAAGTGATGGCTGAAGTAGAAGTGGCAGAGGCTGCGAAAACACTCAGCCCCCAAGAACTTCAAGTGAAGTCACTTGCTGACAAGGCGGAAGACTACAAACAGCAAGGGAAGGCATTGCAGGCGCGGCAGCAGATGGCGAAGGCTCAGCAGTACTTGATGAAGGCTCAGCAAGGGCGTTGATGCTGTGTTCCATTATGAACAGATGCTCATGCGTTCATTTGTCGCCGATAATGCTACACAACACAACAGTAAAAAATAATTTTTGCGTGCCCAAGTGCGTTGCACAAAGTTTGACACAAAGATTTTTGGGGTCTCGCGAGCCGCATGAACGCTGACGTTCAGACGGTGTCGATATTCTTAAAATCCGTTGCTTCCTGAAAAGGGGCGTGCCGGTTCGATTCCGGCTCGGGGCACCAAAGTACTCAAAAGCATCATCATGAACCACGACAACGCACCGTTTGAGATCCATGTGCATGGTGATGTGCCGATCAAACCCGGCACCGACCTCAAGTCCATTCAGGAGGCCCTCAAGCCCCTGTGGCACTACGCCGGGGCACGCACCTTGAGCGAAGGCTCGCTCAGTCTTTACGAAGAAGAGCCAGGGATCCGTTTTGATGCCAACACCCAACGCCTGCACATGTGCTGGACGGTGCGCGGCGATGAAGACTTCCGCATGGTCATGGACGATTTGTGCATGAACCTCAATGAGCTGTCCGCAGCGGGCACGCAGATCGAGGTGACTTTTTATGACACCGAATTCGACGATGAAGACGAGGCCAGCGGGGCCGAATCGCGCGATGATTTCGTGATGTTGTTTGTGGGACCGGACCCCGGCGCCATCATGCAAGCCCAGCGCGATTTGCTGGTGCACGATGTGGTGAACATGATGGAGCGCCATTTTGATGGCGCCGAGTTGTCCGGCGTGGTGACCGAAATTGACAAATTGTTCAGCCAGCGCTTTGACAGCCTGGTCAGCTCGCTGGACATCGGCAAGCCGCCTCGCGGGCCCGGTGGCGGCAACGGCCACGGCGGCGGCGGACGTCGTCCACGTCATTTGCACTGACATGTAGCCCGAATGAAGCTCCAAGGCTTTCGTGATGCCCTGAACCCGGGGGTGCGCTTGCGCGAGGTCTTGGGCTGGGCCATGTACGATTTCGCCAATTCCGGGTATTCGACCGTGGTGATCACGGCGGTGTTTGCCGCTTATTTTGTGGGTGGCGTGGCCGATGGCGCCGATTGGGCCACATTGGCCTGGACTTCGGGCTTGAGCCTGTCGTATCTGATCGTCATGCTCACCATGCCCGGTTTGGGCGCATGGGCCGATCGGGTGGCCGGTAAAAAACGCTTGCTGATGTGGGTGACCGCCGGGTGTGTGCTCAGCACGGCGGCTTTGGCCTTGGTGGGGCCGGGGCAGGTGGCGTTGGGCTTGTTCATTTTGGTGCTGTCCAATACTTTCTTTTCTTATGGTGAGTCGCTGACCGCTTCGTTTTTGCCCGAGTTGGCCAAGCCCGAGGCCATGGGCCGCGTGAGCGGCTGGGGTTGGTCCTTGGGCTACGTTGGCGGCATGCTCACGTTGGGGGTGTGCCTGGTCTATGTGCTGGCCGCGCAGGCGCGCGGCGAGTCGGGCGCTCAGTTTGTGCCGGTGACCATGCTGATCACGGCCGCTGTGTACGGCGCTGCGGCCTGGGTCACTTTTGCCTTGCTGCGCGAGCACTCGCCAGCCCGGCCCCAAGCGCCGGTGCAGTCGGTCATGCAAAGCCTGCGGCACTTGCGCCAGACCTTGCGTGAGGCCTTGCCTTACCGCGACTTCACCCAATTGCTGGCTTGTGCTGTGGCTTACCAGGGTGGTGTGGCGGTGGCCATCACCTTGGCCGCGATTTATGCCGAGCAGGTCATTGGTTTTCAGCCGCAAGAAACCATGGTGCTGATCTTTGTGCTCAACATCGCGGCTTTTGTCGGTGCCTTGGTGTTGGGCCATGTGCAAGACCGCTTGGGGCACAAGTTGACGCTGTCACTGACCCTGCTGGGGTGGGCGGCCACTTGTTTCATCGCCGCGTTGTCTGCCGACAAAGCCACGTTCTGGTGGGCGGCTGCGATGGCCGGTTTGTGCATGGGTTCGAGCCAGTCTGCTGGCCGAGCCATGGCCGGTTTGATGGTGCCCCCACACCGCTTGGGCGAATTTTTCGGCCTGTGGACTTTTGCCATCCGGCTGGCCAGCATTTTGGGGCCCTTGACGTATGGCCTGATCACCTGGCTGAGCGAGGGCAACCAGCGCTTGGCGATTGGCTCGACCTCTTTGTTGTTCGTGTTGGGCCTGGTGTTGTTGATGCCGGTCAACGTCGAGCGCGGTCGCCTGGCTGCGCAAGCGACAAGCTGACCTGGACCTTCAGCCTCAGCGCATCAGGTTGGCAGGGCGGCCGATACCGCTTGGCAAACACCGGGTGGCAGGCCCAGCCAGCGCTTGGCAGCGGCTTGCAAGCCCTTCAGGTCACCGGTGGTCAGCAGGTGCGTGCGAGGCTGTGTGGCGGCCTGTCCTTGGTGCAGAAGGCCTGCTGCGGCCAGCAAGCGGCGGGTCTGGCGGGCCACGGGTTCGCCGGTGGAAACCCATTGAACATCCGGTCCCAACAGGTTTCGCAAAGTGTTTTCGACGAACACATAGTGGGTGCAGCCCAGAACCAGCGTGTCGATCTCACCGGGCTGCGAACCAAAACGGCCCATGGCCTGCGTGTAGGTTTGCAACAGTTCGACGATGCGCTGCTCTGCGCTGAACGTTTGGTCGGGCAGGGTGCTTTGTTCGATGGCCAGGGCCAGGCCATTGCAGGCCTGCACCACAAAATGGGCCTCTCCTTGCACGCTGGCCAGCAGGCGGGCAAATTTATCGCTGCCCACGGTACCACGCGTGGCGATGACGCCAATGTGGCGGGTCCGGCTCAGGGCCAAGGCCGGTTTGAGCGCGGGCTCTACCCCCACCAGCGGCAGTGTCGGGTGCCGGGTGCGCAGCTCGTGGATGGCCGCGGCCGTGGCGGTGTTGCAGGCCACCACCAGGGCTTTGATGTGGTGCTGCGTCAGCAGCTGTTCGGTGATCGCGTGGCTGCGCTGGCGGATGAAGGTTTCGCTTTTTTCGCCGTAGGGTGCATGCGCGTTGTCAGCGAGGTAGACAAAGCGCTCGTGCGGTAATTCTGCTTGCAGTGCCTGCAACACGCTCAGGCCGCCAATACCGCTGTCAAAAACGCCGATGGGGCGCGGGTCGGTGCTCATGTTGGGGCGTGGCTCCAGCAGGCTTTCAAAAAAGGCCGCTTGCGCGGCCTGTTGGAGCGGTGAGCCATCAGTTGGCGTGGATGCCAATGCCTTTGAACTCGCCGGTGGCGATGCGCTTTTGCCATTCGGCCGGGCCGGTGATGTGGGCGCTGGTGCCGCCCGCGTCCACGGCCACCGTCACGGGCATATCGACCACGTCGAATTCGTAAATGGCTTCCATGCCCATGTCGGCAAAGCCGACCACCTTGGCGTGTTTGATGGCTTTGGACACCAGGTACGCTGCACCGCCCACGGCCATCAGGTAAGCGCTCTTGTGCTTCTTGATGGCTTCGATGGCGACGGGGCCGCGCTCGGCCTTGCCGATCATGGCGATCAGGCCGGTTTGGGCCAGCATCATTTCGGTGAAGCCGTCCATGCGGGTGGCGGTGGTCGGGCCAGCGGGGCCGACGGCCTCGTCGCCCACGGGGTCGACCGGACCGACGTAATAGATCACGCGGTTGGTGAAGTCCACAGGCAGTTTTTCGCCCTTGGCCAGCATGTCCTGGATGCGCTTGTGCGCGGCGTCACGGCCCGTCAGCATCTTGCCGTTGAGCAAGAGCGTTTGGCCGGGCTTCCAGGCGGCGACTTGCTCGGGGGTGAGGGTGTTGAGGTCCACGCGCTGGCTCTTTTCGGTGTCGGCCGTCCAGCCCACGTTGGGCCAAAGGTCCAGCGAAGGCGCTTCCAGGTACGTGGGGCCGGAGCCATCGAGCACAAAGTGCGC
>JACCDU010252113.1_pt1 | contig 21268 bp, 21 predicted proteins | sample 7446081 | NCBI WGS metagenome assembly JACCDU01 (sample SAMN15323447, study PRJNA562643) | freshwater metagenome | isolation source: river surface water | place: USA:Blue River Watershed | collected 2017-08-17
CCTTGATCCAGGCCTGCACGCCAAAGTGCTGGTTCCAGGCGATGCCCTCAAAGAAGGGATAGACAAAGCCCACGATCACGGCGGTGGCGATCAGCTGGGGCCAGAAGCGGGCGCGCTCGGCAATGCCGCCCGAGATGATGGCCGGGATCGCGGCGGCGAAGGTCAGCAGGAAGAAGAACTTGACGAGGTCGTAGCCGTTCTTGGCCGTCAGCTGCTCGGCCCCGACAAAAAAGCCGGTGCCGTAAGCCACGCTGTAGCCCACCACGAAATAGACCACGGTGGAGACCGAGAAGTCGACCAGGATCTTGACCAGGGCATTGACCTGGTTTTTCTTGCGGACGGTGCCCAGCTCGAGAAAGGCGAAGCCGGCGTGCATGGCAAGGACCATGATGCCGCCCAGCAAGATGAAAAGCGCATCCGCGCCCTGTTTCAGTGCATCCATGTGAGTAAACGGTTCTTTTTGATACGAAGTGGTGCGCGAGACCCGCTAAAACGCTGCCCGCACCAGATTCAAGCAAAACTCGTTCCAATTTGATGCGTGTCATGTCCGAGGTGGGGCGCTCGGAATGGCGTTGGCATCGATGGGCCTCTTATGATCGATGGATCATGGAAGCATTTCTGATCTCTACCGGCATCGTCGCCCTGGCTGAAATGGGCGACAAGACGCAGCTTTTGTCACTGGTGCTGGCGGCGCGTTTTCGCAAACCCTGGCCCATCGTGCTGGGCATACTGGTGGCCACACTGGCCAACCATGCCCTGGCCGGTGCCGTGGGCAGTTGGGTGACCACGCTGCTGGGCCCGACCGTGCTGCGCTGGGTGCTGGGCCTGTCATTTATCGCCATGGCGGTCTGGATGCTGGTTCCCGACAAGCTCGACGACGAGGAAGGCGACGCCGCCCCACGCATGGGCGTGTTCATGACCACGGTCGTGGCCTTCTTCCTGGCCGAGATGGGCGACAAGACCCAGATCGCCACCGTCATGCTGGCCGCGCAGTACAACGCCTGGGCCTGGGTGGTGGCGGGCACCACGCTGGGTATGATGCTGGCCAATGCGCCGGTGGTCTGGCTGGGCGATGCCATCACCAGGCGCGTGCCGATCCGGCTGGTGCACATCGTCTCGGCGGTGATCTTTGCGGTGCTGGGCGCCCTGGCGCTGTCGGGTTGGGCTTGACGACCGCTTTTCAGACCCTGGGCTGGCGCAGGTAGATCACCCAGTACACCAGCCCCACCAGCCCTGCGCCCCCAAGCAGGTTCCCCAGAATCACGGGCACCAGATTGCCCAGCAGGCCGGCCCAGGTGACGAGGGCGCCGTCGGCCGCCACACCCGCACTTTGCAGCAGCATGGCCAGTGGCAGGATGTACATGTTGGCGATGCTGTGCTCGAAGCCCGCAGCCACGAAGGCCATGATCGGGAAGACCACGGCCACCGCCTTGTCCACCACGCTGCGCCCGGCCAGCGCCATCCAGACAGCCATGCACACCAGGATGTTGCACAACACGCCGCGCACCAGCGCCGTCCAGAAGGGCAGGTCCTGCTTGGCCAGCGCAATTTGAACCACTTTGTGCCCGACCGCGCCCCCGTTCATCTGGGCCTGGCCACTCCAGAACACCAGCAGCGCCAGCCCGGCCGCGCCCACGAAGTTGGCGGCGCAGACCACCGCCCAGTTGTGCAACACCTGTGCGGTGCGGATGCGACCGTCGGCCCAGGCCATGACCAGCAGGTTGTTGCCGGTGAACAGCTCGGCACCGGCCACCACCACCATCAACAGGCCCAGTGAAAACACCAGCCCGCCCGCAAACGTGCTGGCAGCAAAACCCAGCGAGGCGTCCGATCGGACCAGGATGAACAGCATGGCCCCCAGCCCGATGAAGGCGCCGGCCAGCACACCCAGCAGGCTCAGGGGCAGCAGGGCCATGCGGGCCTTGGTTTCACCCACGGCCTGGACGCGGCGGGCAATCTCGGCGGGGCTGTAGGCATCGAAGCCGAACACCTCGGGCATGGCGGATCTCCTGACAGAACAACGGGCTCGCCTTATACTAAGCCCCTGCGCCGATTTGCTCCAGCTTGCGGGCGCGGGGGTTGATCAACCCCAAAGAAATGCAGCTAAAGAGGCCGATCTGCCCGGTTTCGCTTCTTTGGCGTCACCGGGTTTTTTGTTTGCAGTCATGAGTTTCGTTGCCACCCCTCAGTCGATGACGTTCGATGCGCCGTTGCCCCTGCAAAGCGGCGCGCAGATCCGTGGCTACCAGCTGGCCTACGAGACCTACGGCACGCTCAATGCCGACAAGTCCAATGCGGTGCTGATCTGCCACGCGCTCAACGCTTCGCACCATGTGGCCGGCGTCTATGCCGACCAGCCCAGCAACCTGGGTTGGTGGGACAACATGATTGGCCCCGGCAAGCCGGTGGATACCAACAAGTTTTTTGTGATCGGCGTGAACAACCTGGGTTCCTGCTTTGGCTCGACCGGGCCGATGCACACCAACCCCGACACCGGCAAGGTCTATGGCGCCGACTTCCCGGTGGTGACGGTGGAAGACTGGGTCAACGCCCAGGCACGGCTGCTGGACGCACTCGGGATCGAGCAGCTGGCGGCCGTGATGGGTGGTAGTCTGGGCGGCATGCAGGCGCTCAGCTGGACACTCCAGCACCCGCAGCGCGTGCGCCACGCAGTCGTGGTGGCCAGCGCGCCCAACCTGAATGCCGAGAACATCGCCTTCAACGAAGTCGCACGGCGTGCCATCGTGACCGACCCCGACTTCCACGACGGCCACTTCTACCAGCACGGCGTCGTGCCCAAGCGCGGCCTGCGCATCGCCCGCATGATCGGTCACATCACCTACCTCAGCGACGATGTGATGAACGAGAAGTTTGGCCGTGAACTGCGCAACGCGGTGAACAGTCCGACCGGCTACAAATATTCCACGCAGGACATCGAATTCCAGATCGAGAGTTACCTGCGTTATCAGGGTGACAAGTTCAGCGAGTACTTTGACGCCAACACCTACCTGCTGATCACCCGCGCGCTCGATTACTTCGATCCGGCGCGCTCGCATGGCGGCGATCTGGCCAAGGCCTTGTCGGTGGCGCAGTGCAAGTTCCTGCTGGTCAGTTTTTCCACCGACTGGCGCTTTTCGCCGGCACGCAGCCGCGAGATCGTGCAGGGCCTGATCGCCAATGGCCGTGATGTGAGTTACGCCGAGATCGACGCCCCGCACGGGCACGACGCTTTCCTGCTCGACGACCCGCGTTATCTGAATGTGGTTCGGGCCTACTTCGAACAAACGATTGCCGGGGGGCTGGTATGAGCGACAGCCAGATCCAACACGCCATTGCACGTCTGGTGCCGGAAGGCTCGCGCGTGCTCGACCTCGGTTGCGGTGACGGCGCCCTGCTCGAATACCTGCAGCGCGAGCGCGGCTGCACGGGCTACGGCGTGGAACTCGACGATGCCAATGTGTTGGCCTGCGCTAAGCGCGGTGTGAACGTGCTGCAGCTCAACCTGGACCAGGGGCTCAAGGTCTTTGACGACCAGAGTTTTGACGTGGTGTTGCAGATCGACACCTTGCAGCACCTGCGTAATGCCGAGGTGATGCTGCGCGAGACTGCGCGGGTCGGCAAGATCGGTGTGGTGGCCTTTCCCAACTTTGCCCACTGGTTCAACCGCCTGAGCGTGCTGCGCGGCCGCATGCCGGTGACCAAACGCCTGCCCTACCAGTGGTACGACACGCCCAACATCCGCGTGGGCACTTTTGCCGACTTTGCCGAGCTGGCGCGCAAGAACCAGCTGGACATTCTGGATGCGTTCGGTCTGCAGGGCGGCGAGGTGGTGCGCTGGTTGCCGAATCTGCGGGCGGGGACGGCGGTGTTCAAGCTGCAGCGTCGCTGAGGGTATTTGTCTGACTGGTGTCGCCGAGAATGAAAAACCGGCAACATGTGCCGGTTGAGTGGGATTGCCCTTGGGCGGGCGACGATTTGTGACGCGAAGCGGCTGATGAGGAGTCCGCCCAAGGGCAACCCCGCTCAACCACCCCGCAACGCTTCAGGCCGCGGCAGGCGGCAGGTTGCCGCGCACCGGGCTGGTCATCTTGCCCTTGAAGTCCGTCCAGCACTCGCGCGTGAAGTCGTACAGCTTGCAGGCACGGGCGGTGTCGAAATACCACTTCCACGAGAAAGGCTGCACGATGATGCGGCCGGGCAGCATCTCTTCGAGCTTGGCTTGCGCCTGCTTCAAGCGGTAGAGCGGGATGCTCATGTCCACATGGTGGGCGGTGTGCTCCATGATGTGGTGCATCAGCGCGCCGATGTTGAACGGGAAGGTCAGGTGCACCGTCGTCGACACGAAAGGCGCGGCTTTGGTCCAGGCGGCCTTGTTGTCGTGCCATGACACGCGCACATGCGTGTGGTGCACATAAACCACGAAACCGATCATGCTGTTCCAGAAGAAGAACGGCACGGCCACGCCCAGCAGCAGGCTCTGCCAGACCGACTGGTCGGTGGCCACGGCGGCGGCGGCGATGGCAGCGATCCACAGGGCGCCGAACACGGCCACCAGCAGGCTGTCCTTGAAAAAGATCGGGCGTCGTGTGGGCATGTGGTTCTTGTTCGGGAAGAACTCGCGCTTCCACCAGATCTCGATCATGTAATACAGGCCCGGCGCCCAGCCGCTGCGGTAGGCACGCTCCAGCAGCTTTTGCATGGGCGAGAGAGCGTCAAATTCTTCGGCAGTCTTGGGGGTCCAGACAAAGTCCACGCCCTTAAGGTTGGTGTAGCCATGGTGCACCACGTTGTGGCCGGTGTCCCACAGGCTGTAGGGGGTGATGGAGGGCAAAAACGCGATCCGGCCCAGCACCTTGTTGAGTTCGCGGTGGGGCGTCAGGCTCTGATGGCAAGCGTCGTGGCCGATGATGAAGAGGCGTCCGATCACGAAGCCGGCGGCCAGACCGCACAGCAGCTTGGCCCAGACGGCCTCGAAATACACGGTCCCGGTGATCAGCGCCAAAAACAGTGCGTAATCGATGGCCAGCAGCACAAAGGCGCGCAGCGTGGTGCGGTGTGACAGGGGAATCAGCCACTCGCGGATGACCTTGCGGTGGGGCATCGGCTGGTCAATCGCAATCGGTTGCTGGGATTCGGTGGTGGAAGAGGCAGTCATGAGGACACACAAAACGCGTAAGGGAAAACGCGGAGTAGGCGAATTTTAAGGGTCGATACACCAACAGGACCTGACATTGATCAATTCCCGCAGCAGTGGTGGGCTTCATGGGTTTGTCACGAAAACCGGGCCTTGTCTTGCGAAAGATCCTGGCTGGTAACTTCTTTCGTGTGAGAATTGAAACCAAGTTACAAGGAGACCGTTGCATGCCCCGTCGCGCCACCAAAATTGTTGCCACCCTCGGCCCCGCTTCCAGCACCCCGGAGATGCTGGAAGCCATGATCCGTGCCGGGGTCAATGTGGTGCGGCTCAATTTCAGCCACGGCAAGGCGCAGGACCACATCGACCGTGCCAATTTGGTGCGCGAGGCTGCGCACCGCGCCGGCCGCGAAGTCGCCATCATGGCCGACCTGCAGGGCCCCAAGATCCGCGTGGGCAAGTTCGCTGAAGGCAAGGTCATGCTCGAGCCGGGCGCAAAGTTCGTGCTGGACGCCTCGCGCACCGAACCCGGAGACCTGGGTGGTGTCGGCCTCGATTACAAGGAGCTGCCGCGCGATGTCAAGGCCGGCGATGTGCTGCTGCTCAACGACGGCTTGATCGTGTTGACCGTGGACGCTGTCAAGGGTGAAGCGGTGCACACCACCGTCAAGCTGGGCGGCGAACTCTCCAACAACAAGGGCATCAACAAGCAGGTCGGTGGCCTGACTGCCCCGGCGCTCACCGCCAAGGACATGGAGGACATCAAGACCGCGATGGGTCTGAAAGCCGACTATGTGGCCGTCAGCTTCCCCAAAAACGCGACCGACATGGAAATGGCGCGCCAGTTGTGCAATGTGGCCGGTGCCGAGCATGGGCACAGGCCGGGCTTGATCGCCAAGATCGAGCGTGCCGAGGCGATTCCGCGCCTCGAAGAAATCCTGGCCGCCAGCGACGGCATCATGGTCGCGCGGGGTGACCTCGCCGTCGAGGTGGGCAATGCCGCCGTGCCGGCCCTGCAAAAACGCATGATCAAGCTGGCCAAGGCCCACGACAAGGTGGTCATCACCGCCACCCAGATGATGGAAAGCATGATCACCAACCCGGTGCCCACCCGCGCCGAGGTGAGCGACGTGGCCAACGCGGTGCTCGACGGCACCGATGCCGTGATGCTGAGCGCCGAGACGGCTGCCGGCAAGTTCCCGCTGGAAACGGTGGAAGAAATGGCCAAGATCTGCGAAGCCGCCGAGAGCGCCGAGCATGTTGAACTCGACGCCGACTTCATGGGGCAGACCTTTGACCGCATCGACCAGACGATTGCCATGGGGGCGCTGTTCACCGCGCACCACATGGGGGCCAAGGCCATCGTGGCGCTGACCGAATCGGGCTCGACCGCGTTGTGGATGAGCCGCCACCGCGTGCACATCCCGATCTATGCCCTCACCACCAAGGTGGCATCCCAGCGCAAGATGGCGCTCTACCGCAATGTGCGGCCGCTGCTGATGGACACCAGCGCCGACCGCGACACCGCGCTGGCGCAGGCCGAAGGCCACCTCAAGAAGCGCAACATCGTCAGCACTGGCGACGTGTACGCCATCACCTGCGGCGAGCCCATGGGCGCGCCGGGGGGCACCAACATGCTCAAGATCTGCCGCGTGGGCTGATACCCGTTCTGCATCAGGGCGGCGTCTGACGCCGCCCTTTAAAATCCATGGCAGTGATCAGCCGCTGAGCGCAGCCGGCTGAAGGGATTCTCAACTTTCAGGAACACACCACCATGGCACTCGTCTCGATGCGCGAACTGCTCGACCACGCCGCTGAAAACGGCTACGGCATTCCGGCTTTCAACGTCAACAACCTCGAACAGGTGCAGGCCGTCATGCAGGCCGCCGACGAAGTCGGTGCCCCGGTGATCCTGCAGGCCAGCGCCGGCGCCCGCAAATACGCCGGCGAGCCCTTCATCAAGCACTTGATCCAGGCGGCGGCAGAGCAGTGGCCGCACATTCCGCTGGTCATGCACCAGGACCACGGCACCAGCCCCAAGGTCTGCCAGGGCGCGCTCGACCTGGGCTTTGGCTCGGTCATGATGGATGGCTCGCTGATGGAAGACGGCAAGACGCCGTCGAGCTTTGACTACAACGTGAACGTCACCAAGACCGTGGTCGACATGGCGCACAAGGTCGGCGCCACCGTCGAAGGCGAACTCGGTTGTCTGGGCAATCTGGAGACTGGCGACGCCGGCGAGGAAGATGGCATCGGTGCCGTCGGCAAGCTGGACCACAGCCAGATGCTGACCGACCCCGAAGAGGCGGCGGTCTTCGTCAAGGCCACCCAGCTCGACGCACTGGCCATTGCCATCGGCACCAGCCACGGCGCCTACAAATTCAGCCGCAAGCCCACGGGCGACATCCTGGCCATTTCCCGCGTCAAGGAAATCCATGCCCGCATCCCCAACACCCATCTGGTCATGCACGGCAGCTCCAGCGTCCCTGCCGAACTGCTGGCCATCATCAACCAGTACGGCGGCAAGATGAAAGAGACTTACGGCGTGCCGGTGGAGGAAATCCAGGAAGCCATCAAGCACGGCGTGCGCAAGATCAACATCGATACCGACATCCGCCTGGCCATGACGGGCGCGGTGCGCCAATTCCTGGCCGAGAACCCCGACAAGTTCGACGCCCGCGAATGGCTCAAGCCCGCGCGCGCTGCCGCGCAGGCCATCTGCAAGCAGCGCTACCTGGAGTTCGGCTGTGAAGGCCAGGGCGCCAGGATCAAGGGCCACAGCCTGAGCGTGATGGCCCAGCGCTACGCCAAGGGCGAGCTGGCGCAGGTGGTGAACTGAGCATGACCGCTGCGCTCCACACCTCGGCCTTGACCTCGCTGCCCCTGCTGGCGCGTGGCAAGGTGCGCGACAACTATGCTGTGGGCGATGACCGCATCCTGATGGTGGCATCCGACCGCATCAGTGCCTTCGATGTCATCATGGGCGAGCCTATTCCCGGCAAGGGCGAGCTGCTCACGAAGATGGCCCTGTTCTGGTTTGACCAGCTCGGCCCCAAGGGTCTGAACATCTGCCCGATCCACCTGACCGGCGAGACGCCCGAGAGTGTGGTCTCGAAAGAGGAAGTCGCTCAGGTGCAGGGGCGCTCCATGCTGGTCAAACGACTCAGGCCCATACCGGTCGAAGCGGTGGTGCGTGGCTACCTGGCCGGCAGCGGCTGGAAGGAATACCAGGACAGCCGCTCCGTCTGTGGCGTGCCGCTGCCCGAAGGCCTGAAGAACGCCAGCAAGCTGCCCCAGCCCATCTATACCCCGGCGGCCAAGGCGGCCGTGGGCGAGCACGATGAAAACATCACTTTCGAGCGCACGGTGGAGATGATCGGCGCCGATCTGGCCACCCGCATCCGCGACATTTCCATTCGACTGTATGTGGCGGCCAGCGAGATCGCCGCGAAGAAGGGCATCATCATTGCCGACACCAAGTTCGAGTTCGGCCTGGATTCAGATGGCACATTGGTGCTGATGGATGAAGTGCTCACGCCCGATTCGTCGCGTTACTGGCCGGCTGACAGTTACGCCGAAGGCATCAATCCGCCCAGCTTTGACAAGCAGTTTTTGCGCGACTGGCTCGAAACCGCCCAGGTGGCGGGCAAGCTCTGGGACAAGACGCCACCTGCGCCGCGCCTGCCGCGTGAAGTGATCGAGAAAACCGCGGCCAAGTACCGCGAGGCGCTGGAGCGGCTGCTGGGCTGATCGCCCAGCCCTCGCGGCATGCGGTTCAGGATTGAGCAGAAGGCTGTACCGTTTCGGCGGCCTGTGCAGGTGGTGCGCTGGGCTGTGCACTCTGCTGCTGGCTGGCGGGCAGAGGCCAGCCCAGCAAGTGATGAAGTTCTTCTGGCGTGACAAGAGGTGCTGAAAAATTCATGATGGCAAGGCAGGTCATGTCATTTCGCAAATTTTAGACCTTATGTTTTATTCGAAAATTCATAAATTACCTTAAAAATCTATAAAGTATTCATTTCGAGGGTAATCCATGATGCGCAGCCTGATCGATCCCGCCCATGTCCTGATGGCCCGCTACGCGGCATACCACCGTGACCGCCGCAACATCGCGACGCATTTCCTCGGCATTCCACTCATCTTCACCGCGATCGCCATGTGGCTGGTTTTCCCGCTGGGCGCATGGGGTGCCCATGGCATCACAGGGGCCTGGCTGATGTGGTCGCTGACCAGCTTCTGGTACCTCACCCGGGGCGACATGCTGCTGGGCATGGCCACTGCAGTGGTCAACGGGCTGATGGTGGCCCTGGCCCACCAGCTCGCCGGTATGGCCCCGGAATGGGGCCTCGCGCCCTGGCTGCTGGGCGCGGTCCTTTTTGTGGTGGGCTGGGTCTTCCAGTTCGTGGGGCACTACTGGGAGGGCCGCAAACCCGCCTTCGTGGACGACATCGTCGGCCTGCTGGTGGGGCCGATGTTTGTGGTGGGCGAGGGCTTGATGATGCTGGGCTTGCTGGCCGGCATGCGCCGCAGCATCGAGGCCGAAGTTGGGCCCCTGCGGTGACGCCGCAGGTCAGTTAAGTGCCATGCTCAGCTTGCGGCGGTAGCTCGACACCAGCGCCGCCTGCGGGTCTTCCTGCACAGCGGCTTTGCCCATGAGCTCGATCCCGCCGGCCGTCTTGCCCGTCTCGGCGCCGGCCTTGGGTGCGGGCGGGGACAGCAGTTCCAGGATGGCGATGTAGGTCTTGCGCGGGGCTTCGTCGTCCCATTTCTTGTCGCGCATGATGATCTCCAGCAGCTCTTCCATGGCCTCGGTCCACTGGCCGGCGGCCATCAGCAGGCGTGCCTTGGCAAAGCGGGTTTCGAAATCGCGCTTGTTCTGGCCGATCAGCTCGTCAAACTTGTCCAGTGTCCACTGGCCTCGCGGGTCGGTGGTGACGAACTCGAGCGCGTTGAGCCACTGCTGCAAGGCCTCAAAGCGCAGCGGCACCGGAATGCGCGAGAGGGTTGGCGCCAGCAGTGCAGCGGCTTCGCCCAGCTCGCCGTCCTGCATCAGCAGCTTGATCAGGTCAAAGCGGGCGTCGTCGTTGCCCGGGTTGGTGGCCAGGGCCTGCTCGAGTGCGGCGCGTGCGCTGTGCGGATCGCCCGCAGCCAGGTGCTCCTGCGCCTCTTCGGCAGCAGCCTGAGCCTGCAGCTCGTCCTCGCCGGGTACATGCTTGTCCAGGAACTGGCGCACCTGGCCCTCGGGCAGGGCGCCCATGAAGCCGTCCACCGGCTGCCCACCCTTGAGCAGGATGCAGGTCGGGATGGAGCGGATGCCGAAGGCGGCAGCGAGTTGCTGTTCGTCGTCGGAATTGATCTTGACCAGCTTGAAGCGGCCGCCGTAGGCGACTTCGAGCTTTTCGAGCACCGGCCCCAGCGATTTGCAGGGGCCGCACCAGGGCGCCCAGAAGTCCACCAGCACGGGGGTGGCCATCGAGGCGGCGATGACTTCGGTTTCGAAATTGGCGATGGTGACGTCGATCATGGGGACAGCTTGAAATCAGGCGGGGGTGGTGAACGGGGGTGAAACCTTAAAATCGCGGATTGTCCACGGGAACACGTCCAATGACCCAACCGCTCATCGGCGTGGTGATGGGTTCCAGCTCCGACTGGGACACCATGCAACACGCAGTCCAGATTCTCCAACAGTTTGGCATCCCCCACGAGGCGCGCGTCGTTTCGGCCCACCGCATGCCCGACGACATGTTCGAGTACGCACAGACCGCCGCCGGCCGTGGGCTGCAGGCCATCATCGCTGGCGCCGGGGGCGCCGCCCACCTGCCGGGCATGATCGCCGCCAAGACGGTGGTGCCGGTGCTGGGCGTGCCGGTGCAGACCAAGGCCCTGTCGGGCGTGGACTCGCTGCACAGCATCGTGCAGATGCCCAAGGGTGTGCCCGTGGCCACTTTTGCGATTGGCCAGGCGGGCGCCGCCAACGCCGCGCTGTTTGCAGTGGCCATGCTGGCCAACCATGACGCGGCCCTGCGCCAGAAGCTCGAAGCCTTCCGCGCCGAGCAGACCGCCATGGCGCGTGCCATGGCCTTGCCACCCGTGGGGGCCGCATGAGCGTGGTCTTGCCCGGAAGCCTGGTCAACGGCCAGCCCGCCACGCTGGGCGTCATGGGCGGTGGCCAATTGGGCCGCATGTTCGTGCATGCGGCGCAGGCCATGGGCTATTACACCGCGGTGCTCGACCCCGATCCGGCCAGCCCGGCTGGGCGCGTCAGCCACCACCACATCCAGACCGACTACCTCGATGAGCAGGGCCTGGCCCAGCTGATGCAGCGCTGCGCCGCCATCACCACCGAATTCGAAAACGTGCCCGCACCCGCGCTCTTCACGCTGGGTGCACACCGCTTTGTGGCCCCCGGCTCGGATGCCGTGGCCATCGCTCAGGACCGCGCCGCCGAGAAAGCGCACTTTGTGAAGTGCGGTGTGCCGGTGGCGCCGCATGCGGTGATCGAGACCGAAGCGCAACTGGCGGCCGTGGGCGACGAGCTGCTGCCGGGTATTTTGAAAACCTCGCGCCTGGGCTACGACGGCAAGGGCCAGGTCCGAGTCAAGACGCGCGCCGAGCTGGCAGCCGCCTGGGCCGAGCTGAAACAAGTGCCCTGCGTGCTCGAAAAAATGCTGCCGCTGCAGGACGAGTGCTCCGTGATCGTGGCGCGCAGTGGCACGGGCGAGATGGTGCATTTCCCGGTGCAGCGCAACCTCCACCGCGGCGGCATCCTGGCCGTGACCGAAGTGAACCCGGGCGTGATCGACCCTGCGCTGGCGCAGCAAGCCATTGAAGCGACGAAAGCCATTGCCGAAGGCCTGCAGTACGTGGGCGTGCTGTGCGTGGAGTTCTTCGTGCTCCAAGGTGACCAAGGTGGTGGACGGTTGGTGGTCAACGAGATCGCGCCGCGCCCGCACAACAGTGGCCATTACACGCTCGACGCCTGCGACCAGTCGCAGTTCGACCTGCAGGTGCGCACGCTGGCCGGGCTGCCGCTCACGCAGCCGCGCCAACATTCACCGGCCATCATGCTCAACCTGCTCGGTGACCTGTGGCAGTCCCCCGCGAAATTGGGGTCAGAGCCCAATTTGTTGCACAAATCGGGATCCGACCCCAATTTCACTGACCCCAATTCCTGCCCCCCCTGGGACAAGGTCCTCGCCTTGCCCGGCACCCACCTGCACCTGTACGGCAAGCTGTCCGCCCGCAAGGGCCGCAAGATGGGGCACCTCAACATCACCGGCGCCACGCCCGAGGCGGTGCGCGCCACCGCCCTGCAGGCCTGTGCGCTGCTGGGCATCGAGCCCTTCTGATGATCCTGCCCGGCCAAGATCCCGCCGCCATTGAACGCGCCGTGCAGACGCTGGCCGCAGGCGATCTGCTGGGCTTGCCGACCGAGACGGTGTATGGCCTGGCAGCCGACGCCCTGCGTGACGAAGCCGTGGCCAAGATCTTCGCCGCCAAAGGCAGGCCTGCAGACCACCCGCTGATCGTGCATGTGGCCTCGCAGGCCCAGGTGCCACTGTTTGCCAGCGAGGTGCCGGCGTTTGCGCAGCGCCTGATGGACGCGTTCTGGCCCGGGCCGCTGACGCTCATCCTGCCGCGCCTGCCGGGGGTGGCCACGGCTTCAGCCGGCGGGCAGGCCTCGATCGGTTTGCGCTGTCCTTCGCACCCGCTGGCGCAGGCGGTGCTGCAGGCCTGTGCCGCGGCCGGCATGCCGGGCCTGTCGGCGCCGAGCGCCAACCAGTTCGGCCGCGTGAGCCCGACGAGCGCCCGTCATGTGCAGGGCGAGTTTGGCGATGCGCTGCTGATCCTCGACGGTGGCGAATGCGAAGTCGGCATCGAATCGACCATCGTCGACTGCACGCGTGGCGCCCCGGTGCTGCTGCGCCCGGGGCAGATCACGCGCACGCAGATCGAAGCCGTATGCGGTCAGCCCTTGCAGGACAAGGCCGCGCTGGCGCAGCCCGCACCCAAGGCCTCGGGCACGCTCGAATCGCATTACGCACCACGCGCCAAGGTGCGGCTCATGGACGCGGCCACGCTGCAGCAGCGCCTGCTGGCGCTGGGCGTGCATGCGGGCAATCTGGGGGTGTGGTCACGCCAGCCGCTGCCCGATGCCGGCGCCGGTGTGCTGTGGCGCCAGCAGGCCGCGCAACCGGCCACCGCGGGGCATGATCTTTTCGCCGTCTTGCGCGATCTGGATGCCCGTGGCGTGCAGCAGATCTGGGTGGAGCTGCCGCCCGACACGCCCGAATGGGAAGGTGTGCGCGACCGCCTGCAGCGCTCAGCCGCCTGAGCCTGGTCTTGCCCTTCGACAGGCTCAGGGCGAACGGCAGAATGCAGGCTCAGGGGGAACGGCAGACATGCAGGCCCAGGGCGAACGGGCAGCGCCTCAACGGTAGCGCAGCTTCATCACCAGGATCGCCAGCGCCAGGCTGGTGGTGATGGCGTTGGCGATGATGATGGGCCAGGCCATCATCAGGATGCCGTAGACCAGCCAGAGCGCCACACCCACGGTGAAGAGGCTGTACATGCCCAGCGAGATGCCGCTCACGTCGCGGGTGCGCAAGGTGTGCCATACCTGGGGCACAAAGCTGGCGGTGGTCAGGCAGGCGGCGATCGAGCCGATGGCGTCAGTCAGCAGCATGGCGTTGGCGGCGAGTGGCAGGCGCGCCTGCCAGGGAAGGGGAAAGGTCGCGGGCGGTCCAGTCCAGCAGCTGGTCAAGGGCGGCGCGTGCCTGTCCGGCCTGCGGGTGGTTGACGATGGCCACCACGCTGTAGAGCCGACCGCTTTCGCCCTGCACATAGCCGGCCACCGAGGCCACATCGCGCAGCGAACCTGTCTTGAGCCAGGCCCGGCCGATCACCGGGGACTGGGGCATGCGCTCCTTCATGCGCTGCACGGTGCCGTCCACACCGGCCACCGCCAGCGATTGCACAAAGGCCTCCGCCTCTTGCCCCTGGCGGGCCTGCCGCAGCAGTTCATTGAGGGCGGCGGCGGTGCTGCGTTCCGTGCGCGACAGACCCGAGCCGTTTTCGAGGACGGGGGTGAACTGCCCCGGAAAGCGTTCACGCCACCAGCGCACCAGGCGCAGGTGCGAGGCCTCGAAACGCCCAGGTGCGCCCATTTCCGCAGAAAGGGTCAGAAAAAGTTGCTGCGCCATGACGTTATTCGACATCTTGTTGATGTCCGCAATGATGTCGCGCAGCGGCAGCGAGGCATGTTCCAGCAGCAGGCGTGCCTGCGGGGGCAGCTTGCCGCTGCGCACGCGGCCGCCGATTTCGCCGCCCGCCTGGGTCCAGAGCGCCTGCAGCATGCGGGGCGCGAATTCGTCGGGCGCCGCGAACGCCACCGGCCACTGACGTTCGCCACAGCTGGCCGGGTAGCTACCCGCAAAGGCCGGACGCAGCGGCGCCTGGAAGTCGGCCCGCAGGGCGCTGCGCCAGTCATTGCAGGGGCCGTCTTTCAGGGGCAAGTCAAAGGGCGTCTCCAGGCCAGCCAGCGGCGGTTCGCTCTGCACCCGTACGCGGCCACGGGCGGTGTCGGGCACAAAGCGGTAAATCACCGACTTGAAATTCATCAGCAGGCCATCTGGCCCCACGTTGTAGGGCCGCAGCGGCTCGTCGTCGAAGGCTTCGCTGCGGGGGCTGACGTCGAATACGCTGTTGTCGAGCACGATGTCGCCCTGCACCCGACGCACGCCGCGTGCGTGGATTTCAGCCACCAGGGCCTGGGCGCGTTCGAGCACCAGCTTGGGGTCGCCACCGCCTTGCACCACCAGCGAGCCTTGCAGCACGCCGCCCTGTACCGGCCCGGTGGTGTAGACGCGTGTGCGCCACACGTGCTCGGGGCCAAGCAGCTGCAGACCGGCGTAGGTGGTGAAGAGTTTCATCACCGAAGCCGGGTTCATGGCTTCGTTTTCACGGTGGGCCAGACGGGTGGTGGCGCCGTCCAGCGGCTGCACCAGCAGGCTCACGGCGGTGGAGGGCACCTGGGCCTGGCGCAGGGCCTGACGCACAGGGGGCGGCAGTTCGGCGTGGACGGGCAGCAGGCCGCCGGCGCAGGCGGTCAGGGTCAGCAAGGCGAAGAGTCGCAGGCTCAGCATGCGCCGAGTCTAGCCCGGCCGAGGTGTGCCGGGCAGGTAACATCGGCAGATGCGTTTTTCTCCCCGCACCGTCGGGCTGGCGGCCGCCGTCGTCACCGTCCTGATCTGGACCTCCTTCATCGTCATTGCCCGGGCTTCGGCCTCGCACACCCTGCTGCCGCTGGACATCGCGCTCATGCGCATCCTGGGCGCCAGCAGCGTGCTGCTGCCCTGGGCCTGGTGGCGCATGCGCGCCGAACGTGCCCGTGGTGAGCGGGTGGGCTCCTTGTTCGGACTGTCTCCGCTGCCTTTGCGCGTGACGGTGCAGGCCGGCTTCTTTGGTGGCCTGATGTACGCCGTGCTGGCCTATGCCGGATTCTTTTACGCCCCTGCAGGCCACGCTTCCGTGCTGATGCCCGGCAGCCTCCCGCTGTGGACTACCCTGCTGGCTCTCTGGCTGCTGCACGAAAAAGTCTCGCCTGCGCGCGTGCTTGGCCTGGTCTGCATCGTGCTGGGCGATCTGCTGGTGGGGGGCATCAGCCTGCTCAAGGCCTTCGAGGGGGGCGAGGTCTGGAAAGGTGATCTGCTGTTCATGGCCGCGGCCAGCTGCTGGGCCACCTACACCGTGACCGTGCGTCGCCACGGCATCGACGCCATTCGGGCCACCATGGCCATCACGGCTTTTGCGTTCGTGGTGTTCGTGCCGCTGTTCGTCCTGGCCACAGGCCTGGGCTGGTGGCCCACGCGCATCCTGCAGGCGCCCTGGTACGAGCTGCTCTTTCAGCTGGCCATGCAGGGCGGCGGCTCGGTCGTGATCTCGGGCATCACCTTCACCTACATGGTGCGGCACTATGGCCCGGTGCGCTCGACCATGATCACCGCGCTGGTGCCCGGGCTGTCGGCCCTGTCGGCCGTGGCGCTGCTGGGCGAGCCGATGCACTGGAACCTGCTGGCCGGGCTGGCGCTGGTGACGGGCGGCATTTTGCTGGGCGTGCGTGCAGCCAAGCCGGCTGCGCAGCCGGGAGCCGGTCGATGACGGCCAAGGCCTGGCTGGCCTTTGACACCAGCACCGATGTGCTGTCGGTGGGCTTGTCCGCGAATGATCGCAGCGAAGTGCGCACGCTGGCCGGTGGCGCGCAGTCCTCGTCCACCCTGATCCCGACGGTCATGGACATGCTGGCGCAGGCAGGCGTGGGCTTGCCGCAGCTGCAGGCGATCGTCTTCGGGCGTGGCCCCGGCTCCTTCACGGGTTTGCGCACCGCTTGCGCGGTCGCGCAGGGGCTGGCCTTGGGTGCGGACATTCCGGTGCTGCCTGTCGATACCCTGCTGGCCGTGGCCGAAGAGGCGCGTGTGCAGGCGGGCGTGACCGCGCAGCCTCTGACGGTGCTCGCGTTGCTCGACGCCCGCATGGACGAGGTCTACAGCGCCGCTTACGACTGGGACGGCCAGCGCTGGAGCCTGCGCAGCGCTTTGCAGGTGACGCCGCCGCAAGCGGTGGTCCTGCCCGATGCGCCCCGCGTGCTGCTGGCCGGCAACGCTTTTGAGGCCTATGGCGAACGCCTGCCTGCCGCCGAGCGGGTGCAGGCCCTGCCCACCGCCGATGCCCTGCTGCGTCTGGCACCTGCCCTCTTTGCTGCAGGGCAGGCCGTACCTGCCGAACAGGCCATGCCGCTCTACATCCGCGACAAGGTGGCCCAGACCACCGCTGAACGCATGGCCGAACGCGAAGCAGCCAGGGGGGCTGCTTGAATCCCGCAACCCACGCCGAGCGTGAGGTTGCCCTGTTGCAGCCCATGCAGGACGCCGACCTGGAAGCGGTCATTGCCGTCGAGCAGACCGCCTACAGCCACCCCTGGACGCGCGGCAACTTCCGTGATGCGCTGGCCAGTGGCTACTGGGCGCAGTGCCTGCGTGTCAACGACGAGCTGCTGGGCTACGTGATCGCCATGGAGGGCGTGCAGGAAACCCACCTGCTCAACATCACCGTGGCGCCCGAGCGTCAGCGACAGGGCTGGGCGCACATGATGCTCGACGCCCTGTGCCTGTGGTCGCGCCGCCAGGGGGCCGAGTGGCTCTGGCTGGAGGTGCGCGAGAGCAACCGGCGTGCCTTGCAGGTCTACGAGCGTTACGGATTCCGACGCGTGGGCCTGCGCAAGGATTACTATCCTGCCGACCGTCAGCAACGCGAACATGCGGTGGTGATGAGCCTGAACCTGAAACTCCAGCCATGACCGATCCGACCCGTTTCGACCTTGACGAGCGCCAGCGCGCCATGCTGGCCGAAATGGGCATCCGCGTCTGGTCCCCACAAACGCCCGCTGCCCCCGTGCCTGCCGAAGGCCCCGCCTCCGTTCGCCCTGCGCCAACCTCAACCTCCGTTCGTCCTGAGCTTGTCGAAGGGCAGCACACCGCCAAGTCCGTTCGCCCTGAGCTTGTCGAAGGGCAAGGGCGGGTTGCTGGGCTTCGACAAGCTCAGCCCGAACGGAACGGATCGCTGCCCGCCGATGCCGTGCCCCTGCCCCCTGGTGTGGACCAGATGGACTGGGACAGCCTGCAGGCCACGGTGGCCGCGTGCCGTGCCTGTGGCCTGTGCCAGAGCCGCAAGAACACCGTGTTCGGCGTGGGCGACCGCAGCGCCAAATGGATGGTGATCGGCGAAGCCCCCGGCGAAAACGAAGACCTGCAGGGCGAGCCCTTTGTTGGCCAGGCCGGCAAGCTGCTCGACAACATGCTCAGCGCCATCGGCCTGAACCGCACTGTGCAGGGCGAGAAGGACGGGCAAAACGGTGTCTACATTGCCAATACCCTCAAGTGCCGTCCGCCGGGCAACCGCAACCCCGAACCGGTCGAGCTGCAGACCTGCGCACCGTATTTGGTGCGGCAGGTGGCGCTGGTGCAGCCCCAAATCATCCTGGCCATGGGCCGATTTGCAGTCCAGTCGCTGCTGCAGACCAGCGAGCCCATCGGCAAGCTGCGCGGACGCGTGCACAGTTACCAGGGCGTGCCGGTCGTCGTGACCTACCACCCCGCTTACCTCCTGCGCAACCCGGCCGACAAGGCCAAGGCCTGGGCCGATCTGGTGCTGGCCTTGCAGACGGTGCCGCAGGGCTGAGTTTCTATGCCTTGGCCGCGACCTGTCGGCTTGGCCACAGCACCGCCGCAATCGAGAGGACCATCAGCCCCACGGCGGCCCAGTCCTGCCAGTGCAGCACTTCACTGAGCCAGACGGCACCACTGAACACGCCCAACACCGGAATCAGCATCACGCTGAGCGTCGAGGCCACCGGCGGCAGGCTGCGCGCCAGGTAAAGCCAAGCCGTTTGCGCAAAGCCGAACACCAGCACCGCATTGAAAAGGATCGCGCCCCAGGTGGCCTGCGATGGCGCATGCCACTGCCCACGCTCGAACACCACCGCCAGAACCGTCATCACGCCGGTGGTCAGCACGGTCATCCAGAAGGCAATCGTGAAGGTCGGCACAGGGATGCGCGTGCGCCGCAGCAGTTGCGTGCCCAGCGCCCAGGTGCTGGCCGCCATCAGGGCCAGCATCACCCCCACGGGTTTGCCGCTCAGGTTGGACAACTCATGCCACAGCAGGAGCACCACGCCAATGGAGGCCGCTGCCACGCCCATCCACGCCCGGCTGGCCAAGCGGTCCTTGAACACCAGTGCCCCCAGCACGGCAGAGAACATGGGCATGGTGTAGCTCAGGATGGCCGCCCGCCCGCTGGAGAGCGACTGCACCGCCACGATGATCAGGCTGTGCCAGAAGATCATGTTGAAGATGGCCAGCACCAGCAGCTCGCGCCAGTGCTCCCGCGGAATGCGAAACGGCACCCGCTGCACCAGCAGCACCAGCCCCAGGATCGGCATGCCCAGCCACATGCAGATGGTGCGAAAGGTCAGTGGCGGAAAACCCGTGACCCCGATTTTCATGATCGGCCAGTTGATGCCCCACACGAGGGTCAGCAGGACGAGCAGCGTCCACTGGCGGGAGGAGAGTTTGTGCATGTCGGGCATCTTAGGTGCAAACCGTAAAATCCCAGGCATGACCTTCCTTGAGATGCTGCGCGCCGCCGAGCGCCAAAACCGCTCCATGCTGTGTGTGGGCCTGGACCCCGAGCCGACCAAATTCCCTGCCGGCATGAAGGGCGACGCCAACAAGATCTACGACTTTTGCGCCCGCATTGTGGACGCCACGGCCGATCTGGTCAGCAGCTTCAAGCCGCAGATCGCTTACTTTGCAGCCCACCGCGCCGAAGGCCAGCTCGAACGCCTGATGGAGCACATGCGCCGCGTGGCGCCGCAGGTGCCGATCATTCTGGACGCCAAGCGCGGCGACATCGGCTCGACGGCCGAGCAGTACGCCAAGGAAGCCTTTGAACGCTACGGCGCCGACGCCGTCACGCTCTCGCCCTTCATGGGCTGGGACTCGGTGGCGCCTTACCTCAAGTACGAGGGCAAGGGCGCGTTTTTGCTGTGTCGCACCTCCAACCCCGGAGGCGATGATTTGCAGAACCAGCGCCTGGCCTCGGTCGATGGGCAACCTCGTGTGTACGAGCATGTGGCGGCGCTCGCGCAAGGCCCCTGGAACACCAACGGCCAGCTGGGCCTGGTGGTGGGCGCCACCTACCCGGCCGAGATCGAGCGCGTGCGCAGCATCGCGCCCACCGTGCCGCTGCTGATCCCGGGCGTGGGCGCCCAGGGCGGCGATGCGGTGGCCACCGTCAAGGCCGGCTGGCGCGAGGGCGCGTCCATCATCGTCAACTCCTCGCGCGCGGTGCTCTACGCCTCCAGCGGCGACGATTTCGCCCAGGCCGCCCGCCAGGTGGCGCAGCAGACCCGCGACACGCTCGAAGCGGCCAAGGGCTGACCGCCCGCATGTCGGCCACCGCTCCAGCGCCCGCAGATCCGCCACGCTGGTTGGCCCTGCTGTCGCTGCTGATGGCGGTTTTTCTCGGTTCGCTCGACCAGTCGATCGCCAACACCGCACTGCCCGCCATTGGCGCAGCCCTGCAGCGCACCCCGGCCGAATCGGTCTGGATCGTGCATGCCTACCAGCTGGCGGTGGTGGCGGTGCTGCTGCCGCTCGCGTCGCTGGGCGACCGCTGGGGCGCGCGCAAGGTCTTTCTGCTCGGTGTGGCGTTGTTCAATGGAGCGGCGCTGGCCAGCGCCTGCGCCACGCAGCTCGAATGGCTGGCCTTCTTCCGGGCGGTTCAGGGCATCGGTGCGGCGGGGGTGATGAGCGTCAACCTTGCGCTGATCCGCCGCATCTTTCCGCCCGAGCAGCTGGGCAAGGGCGCGGGGCTCAACGCCCTGATCGTCGGCATGGGCTACAGCCTGGGGCCGACGGTGGCTTCGCTGCTGCTGGCGGTGCTGCCCTGGCCCTGGCTGTTCGGGTTGCAGGCGCCGCTGGGCCTGCTGGGCTGGTTTCTGGCGCGGCGCTGCCTGCCGCGCACCGAGCCTGCACCAAGCGACGAACCCTTTGACCGCTGGCTGGCGTTGCTGTCGGCCGTGTGTTTTGCTTCGCTGGTGTTCACCCTCAGCGCCGTGGCGCAGCAAAAGGGTGCTGCTGTGGTGCTGGTTTCACTGGCGCTGATGCTGGGCAGCGGCGCCTGGCTGCTGCGGCGCCAGCGTGGGCATGCGGCGCCGGTGCTGCCGGTGGACCTGATGCAAAAGCCGATGTTCAGCCTGTCGGTCTTCACCTCCTTCAGTTCCTTCACCACGCAGGGTCTGGCCTTTGTGGCCCTGCCGTTTTTCTTTCAGCAGCAGCTGGCGCGGCCTTCGGTGGAGACCGGCGTGCTGATGTCGGTGTGGGCGCTGGTGGTGGCGCTCATGGCGCCGGTGGCCGGGCCGCTGTCCGACCGCTACCCCTCGGCCATTCTGGGTGGGCTGGGCCTGGGCCTGCTGAGCCTCGGCATGCTGGGGCTGGGCGCTCTGGGGGCGGAGGTGCCCTTTGGCGTCATGGCGCTGTGCATGGCGCTTTGCGGGGTGGGCTTTGGCCTGTTCCAGTC
>JACCDU010115013.1_pt1 | contig 21267 bp, 19 predicted proteins | sample 7446081 | NCBI WGS metagenome assembly JACCDU01 (sample SAMN15323447, study PRJNA562643) | freshwater metagenome | isolation source: river surface water | place: USA:Blue River Watershed | collected 2017-08-17
CCTTTTGATTCTTCAATACTGAATATCCATCAGCGCCAACAATCGCAAGTGATTCAGTACAAGAATCAGGCGTTAATCGCTTCAAATCAACAACTGCAGCGTCAATCGCATCTTCTGCCATCACTCGATATGTGGTGTATTTGCCGCCAGCGATTGAGACAAATCCGGGTACGGGATGATCTACAACATGTTCTCTCGATAAATCAGTAGTTTTCGAATCCTCGTTCGTTGAGATTAGTGGCCTAAGTCCCGCAAATACTCCAATCACCTGATTCTGATTAAGTTTTGGTTCCAAGACTCTATTAGCTTGATTAATTATGTAATTAACATCTTTTCTTGTTGCAATAGGAGTATTGGGATCTGAGTCATAATCCGTATCTGTCGTGCCAACAATCCACTTATCTCCCCAAGGAATTATGAAGAGGACCGAGACATCGGTCTTAATAATCACGCCAGATTTAGATCGAATGGCATTCCCTGGGACCACAATATGTGCTCCTTTAGACATTCGAACTTGATAACCAGCTTTAATCCCGAGGTCTCGATATAGCTGATCAGTCCAAACTCCAGCCGCCATCACGGTGACTTTTGCTTTTACTTCAATACTCTCGTCGGTTTGTAAATCTCTAACTATTGCTCCTGTGACGCGCTTTCCATCTCGCCTAATTCCTTCGACACTAGTTCTAGTTGTAATGACTGCTCCATATTTTGCAGCGGTTCGAGCAATCATCATCGTATGTCTTGCATCATCAACTTGTGCATCAAAGTACTTGTAGCCACCAGTGATGAGATCGAGGCGCAAGGAAGGAGCAATCTCGCTAAGTTCTTTCTGGGAAATGTGTTTATGCCAAGGCAGGGCTCGCTTAAATCCGCGTAGAGCGTCGTATAGCGCCATACCGGCGCCCACATATGTACGTTCTTTAAACTTTTCCTGCAAGGGATAAATAAATGAAACTGGTTGCACTAAGTGTGGAGCAAGCGTAGTAATCATTAATTCACGTTCCTGCAGCGCTTCTCTAACTAATTTGAAATCATATTGTTCGAGATAACGCAGACCTCCATGGATCAACTTTGAAGAACGTGATGAAGTTCCAGAAGCAAAATCTTTAGCTTCGACTAGGGCAACGCTTAATCCCCGAGAGGCTGCATCTAAGGCAATACCAACACCGTTAATGCCGCCGCCAATAACCAAAATATCGAATTCGTTTGTTCTCAATGACTCAAGCGCATCTTTTCTCGCGCTTGGGCTTAGCTCAGAAGACAAAACCTTCACGCGCATAGAATACGCGTTATGAGATTCATCGGCGCCCTCGATCAAGGGACATCCTCAACTAGATTTATTATCTTTGATGAATCCGGAAGCATTGTTGGTCAGAGCCAAAAAGAACATAGCCAGATATTGCCGCAGCCGGGGTGGGTAGAACATGATGCAGTTGAAATCTGGGAAAACACAAAGAGTGTAATAAGCCATGCAATTTCTCAAATTAATATCGATGAACTTTCAGCAATCGGAATTACTAATCAGCGAGAAACCACGGTTGTTTGGGATAAAAATACTGGCGCTCCCCTATATAACGCGATTGTCTGGCAAGACACAAGAACTCAGAACTTTCTTGATTCAATTTCAGATTCGAATAAGAAAGTTATTTCTCACAAATCCGGACTAACCATTGCGCCATACTTCTCTGGAAGCAAAATCAATTGGTTAATCGAAAATGTGCCAGCCGTAAGAGATGCCATTGCTAGTGGAAGTGCGCTCTTTGGCACGATTGATTCCTGGTTACTCTGGAACCTAACTGAAGGTATTCACAGAACTGATGTGACGAATGCCAGCCGAACTCTACTTATGAATCTTGAGACTCTGGATTGGGATGATGAATTACTAGCTATTTTTTCCATCCCAAAAAGTACGCTCCCGAAAATTTGTTCTTCATCAGAGGTTTACGGCGTTACCAAGAGCGATGGGTTTATAAAAGGTGGCATTCCAATTTCTGGAATCTTAGGAGATCAGCAAGCCGCAATGGTTGGGCAAGCTTGTTTTGAGCGTGGTGAATCAAAGACCACATATGGAACTGGAAATTTCGCATTATTGAATACAGGTGAAGAAATAGTCCGCTCTAAAGCGGGATTGCTAACTACGGTTTGCTACAAATTTGGCGATGAAAAGCCACGTTATGCCTTAGAAGGTTCTGTGGCAGTTACAGGATCTGCTGTCCAATGGCTTCGCGATCAATTAGGAATAATTTCAAGCGCAAGTGAAATCGAATCTCTGGCAAGGCAAGTTTCAGATAACGGCGGTATTTATTTTGTTCCTGCTTTTTCTGGACTTTTTGCACCCTACTGGCGAAACGATGCTCGCGGTGTAATCGTTGGATTAACTAGAGCCGTGACGAAATCTCATATCGCAAGAGCTACATTGGAAGCAATCGCTTATCAAACTCGAGAAGTTCTTGATGCAATGAGCATAGATAGCGGAGTTCCACTTGCTGAAGTGAAAGTCGATGGCGGAATAACAGCCAATGAGCTTTGCATGCAGATTCAATCTGACATTATGGGAATTGATGTTATCCGCCCAGAAGTAATTGAAACAACTGCACTTGGCGCTGCATATGCGGCTGGACTTGCGACTGGCTTTTATCGAGATAAAAACCAAATCCGATCTAATTGGCAAGAAAATAAACGTTGGCTCCCAAATAAAGATTCAAAACTTGCTACTGAAGGATTCAAAAACTGGAAGCGGGCAGTTGAGCGCAGCTTTAACTGGGTTTAAGTTAATTTATTTACCTCGATAATCAGCGCTTGGGCTGGCTGCAAAATAGGTGCCGGTAAACCAATTTCTTGCAATAAATCGCCAGTTGCTTCCGCGCCTACTTCTATCCAATTCGGAGCCTTTATTAACATCATTCCAGCTATGCCTGCCGGATTCACCACTTTAACCTGATATTTTGCATTTGCTGATAATCCTCTAAAACGAAGATTTGGAAGTTGAGATGCAGAAGTTGGAGTTAGTTGCGCGAAGATAAAAATTGATTCTTTCTCTCCAGTGACGCCATAAAAATTGTTGGATTGATCTGGATAATCGATTCGGATCAATTTTCCGGTATGTAACAATGCACGCTTTGCTTTGTAATAATCAATCCAGCTCTTAAGAATTGAAAGTTCTTCACCAGAAAGTTTGGAGATATCCCATTCAATTCCAGAATGACCAATTAATGCTGTGGCAGCTCTAAAAGATAATGCCAACTCTCTACCAGTTTGGTGGCTTGGAGAGGGCCCAATATGACTACCGAGAAGCTCTGGCGGCAAGAACTGTGCCGTCCAACGTTGAATCGATTGTCTAGATAGCGCATCATTATTATCGCTAACCCAGAAACGATCAACGTAATCAACCATACCTAGATCGATTCGACCACCGCCGGATGCACAAGATTCAATTTCTAAGCCTGGATTTAATTTCTTCAATTCTGCAAAGAGTCTATAAATGGCTAGGACTTGATTGCGATACTCAGCTCGGCCATTGGCGCCTGCGTCAACCAATGTTCGATTGTGATCCCACTTTATATATTTGATCTTGCACTCCGAAATAACATCATGCGTTGCCTGAAGAACATATTTGTAAGCATCAGGATTGGCCAGGTTTAGAACTAGTTGGTGGCGCCAAGTTGGAGGCGTTCTCCCAGCTTCTTGGAGAATCCATTCTGGATGTTCTCGATATACATTTGATTCTGGATTTACCATTTCGCCTTCAAACCAGAGTCCAAATTCAATTCCTTTGCTGGCTGCATAATCTGAAATTGGCTTCAGTCCATTTGGCCAAACATCCTTACTTATCTGCCAATCGCCCAATCCAGATTTATCATTTCGTCTTGAACCAAACCAACCATCATCTAAAACAACTCTTTCTACGCCAATACTTGCTGCAATATCAATAAGGGATTTGACCTTTGCTTCACTATGGTCGAAATAAATTGCTTCCCAGAGATTTAAAGTAAGTGGACGACTGCTCTTTGGATGATTTGTTCTCGCTCTCAACATCAAATGAAACTTCTCTGCCAGCCCATCTAGTCCGCTCATTGAATAAGCAGCCAGTAAAGCGGAGGCTTTATAAGTTTCACCCGTTTTCAGTATAACTTCACCTGGAGCGAAGATTTCACCTGCACCAATGGATTTATAACCATCTGGATTTTTTTCCACTAGGTATTGATGATTGCCACTCCAGGCAAGTGAAACTGCCCATGCTTCTCCGGATCCAAAGTTTGTTTCGTTTGTTAGCGCGATCTCTCCAATAGTCGCATTGTGGCCAGTTTTTCCTTCGCGAGAATCGCGAATCCATCTGCCAATCTGAATCTCTCTACGCTGTGGGTTACGTTCGTTTGACCACCGACCGGCAAAATCTAAAGTCTGAACTGCTCGATCGGGAAGCGGTAACCAGTAAGCAAATTCATTAAGACAATAATCTGTTCCTAGATTTTCTAATGAAGCTTGCAACGAAAAAATCCCGAATTGATCTAATTCAAATAGGTATTCTAATTTTAATTTAGCAGTTGCATCGACGAATATTGCTTTCGCTTTGGTCTTATTAGATGTTAATTCTCCTAGTGCAAACTTTGTAGACCAATCTTTTCCGGATCGATGTCCAGAAATTGTTGGATAACCAAGGAAACCTCTTGAATGCTCCCGATTCATCCCTGCAACTTGAGTCTCATCAAAATCACTATTTGGAATTGATTTCTCCGATGTTAAATCTTCAATCTTTCCGTTTAACTCTCGACCCCAATATTTAATAACAAATGCGCCGGCGGTTTCTTCAAGATAAATCTGCATTCCGCCGTTAGATAAGTGCGCCTGCCGTTGCATACCGGTAGAGTAATAGGCATCATGACGAGTAAGAAACTAGGCGCCGGCGTCATTAGAACTGACCGATTCTTAATGGATGGTCGAACGATTCGTTACTACGACACACAGGGCCAGAGTCGCACCGCCGAAGATTTGCGTGATCCGGAAACTCAACCAGAGATTGGCGAGATGCGCCTTGATGTCTTAACAAATGAATGGGTTGTAGTTGCCGCACATCGACAGGGTCGAGTATTTCTTCCTCCTAAAGAGTTGAATCCATTAGCGCCAAGCAAGCCTGGTTCTTTGACCGAAATTCCAGAATCAGATTATGAAGTAGTTGTTTTTGATAATCGTTCGCCATCATTGCGCTCTCCTAAAGCTGATGTGAAGATTCCCTCAGATTTAGATTTCTACACACCACCTCTTCCAGCAGCTGGAAAATGTGAAGTGGTTTGTTTCACGCCAAATTACGATGCATCTTTTAAGGACCTGTCGGATCGACAGATTCGGACGGTGTTGGAGGCATGGCGCGATCGCGTAACTGAATTGTCAACACTTAATTACATTGAACATATTGCACCTTTTGAAAATCGCGGTGAAGAAGTTGGAGTAACTCTGGCTCATCCTCATGGACAGATTTATGCCTATCCATATCTACCACCAAGGACCGAGAAAATGTTGTCCGTCGCGACTGCGCACAAAAAGAGGACTGGTCGAGTTTTACAGGAAGATGTAATCGCAAGAGAGCTCAAAGACGGATCTCGAATAATTGCAGAAAATGAGGAGTGGTTGGCCTATGTTCCCTATGCAGCCCGCTATCCCTTTGAAATTCATGTCTCACCGAAGACATCGGTTGCTAATTTAGTTGAGCTCGCTGAGGTGGCATGCGAGAAGTTTGCACCGATAGCCAGAGAAGTTCTGAAAAGGTTAGATGCTGTCTTTGAAATGAAGATGGCATACATCGCAGCTTGGCACCAAGCGCCAGTGCATTCTGGAAGTGAATTTCTAAAATTGAATTGGCAGATCACTAGCGTTCGAAGAGCGCCAGGAAAACTAAAATACCTAGCAGGATCTGAGTCTGCATATGGATCATTCATGATGGATCTTTCGCCAGAGCAATCAGCTCAACTTCTTCGCGATGCAAAGATATGAGTCTAGACATATCAACTAGTTTTCAGGAACTTTTTGCTGCGGCTCCAGAGGTAATTGCAGCGGCACCTGGGCGAGTAAATCTGATTGGTGAACATGTCGATTACAACGATGGCTTTGTACTTCCGTTTGCTATTGATTCAATAACCATATCCGCAATAAGAGTTCGATCAGATTCAAAAATTCGCATAGCTTCAAAGCAGAAACCTAATGAAGTTTATGAGTGTGAGCATGAAGATTTGATACCCATGACAGGACCAGATTGGACTCGATATCTACTTGGAGTCATATGGGTGTTGGGAGTTAAGCGCGGTGTAGATATCTTGATTGATAGCAAAGTTCCACAAGGTGCTGGGTTATCTTCCTCAGCTGCACTTGAGTGCAGCATCGGCATTGCGTTAAATCATCTTTTTAAGCTCGGACACTCATTGCCTGATTTAGCTAGATTGATGCAGAAAGCTGAGAACGATTACGTCGGTGTTCCTTGTGGAATTATGGATCAATCAATTTCCTTGATGGCCAAAGAGGGCTATGCCCTCCTACTAGATTGCAGAGATTTATCAACTAGTCATATTCCAGTTAATTTTTCGGCTTCTGGTTTGAAACTCTTGATTATTGATACCCAGGCCCACCATGCGCTAATCGATGGTGGCTATGCAGAGCGGAGATCTCAATGTGAGTCTGCAGCGAAAACTATTGGGGTTAAGTCTTTGAGAGATGTTGATATCTCGCTACTAGATACCAATTCAAAGAAACTCTCAGCTGTAGAACTTAAACGCGCACGACATGTTGTCCATGAGATAAATCGGGTCAAAGAAGCAGTGGTAGCGCTTCAAAAAAATGATTTTGCAACTCTTGGTAAGTTGATTTCAGAGTCTCATAATTCACTTCGTGATGATTACAACGTTTCCGCTCCTGAACTAGATCTTGCAGTAGAAGTTGCGATTAAGCATGGAGCTCTGGGTGCACGCATGGTTGGCGGTGGATTTGGCGGTAGCGCGATTGCATTAATTAAGGAAGAGGATGCAGGAACAGTTGCAAGTCAGATTGAGAAAGCCTTTAAAGAATCAGGATTTAAGCCACCAAGGTTTTTTGACTCATTGCCGAGTCAAGGTGCGCGAGTATTGAAATCTAATTAACGGGAGTTACTGAAATAACTTCAACGCCACCGATTGCATTCAGAACATTTATCAAATCGGCTGGATCGGAACCAGGAATTGCAACGGTAATGTCATCAATTCCACGACCACCTTCAGATGAAAGAACTACTAAGCCGCGAATATCGCCACCTGCAAATCCAATGGCAGACGCAACGGCACCGAGCGAACCAGGTCGATCTGGAAGTGCTACTCGGATTTTCACCATTGCCATAGTGCAGAGTCTAAGTGAAAAGCTCCCCGACTTGGACTCGAACCAAGAACCTGCCGGTTAACAGCCGGCTGCTCTGCCGATTGAGCTATCGGGGATTGCGGGCAAACTCTAGGTCAAGCCTTCGCCGAACGCCAATTCCCGTAGGCCTCTTCTTCGGCTCTCCATTTCTACGAGCCGGGCAAAAATCTCGCCATATTCTTTTTCATTTTCTACCGGATTAAGTCTTTGCAGGGTTGATTTAATCTCTGCGATTGAACGAGAGAGCGCTACTTCATTTAGTCGTGCCATGATGCTCGAGACATATTTATCCGAAATCTCGCCCGTGGTTCTTATAGGTTCTACTGATAGCTCCAGCATAAAAGATTTCAAATCTTCATTCTCCACTTTTTCTAAATCAATCTCCACCAAATCATTCTGGGTATCAATAAATTGACGTAATTTTTCGTATGCAGGATGCGAGAAAGCATTGGTTTCAATTTCTCGCCACTGCCTTGCAAGTGCTGGCATCTGTAAGCGAACTTTGAGAACTTCTCGCTCTAGAGCAAGTCTGGGTTCATTTGGATCTGGGCGCCAATTATTTGAGCTCTGCTCAATTGCAGTTTCACTTTTTCTCGTTGAACTCTTCTTTACAGCTGCAGTTACTACTTCGACATCCATTCCTAACCAGCCAGCTAAATTACGTACGTACTCAGGTCGCAGCGAGGAGTCTCTTATTTTGCCAATAAGTGGAGCTGTCGCATTTAAAGCGCCAACTCTTCCTTCTGCATTTGTTAAATCATATTTCTTAAGTTCGGTTTTGATTGCAAACTCAAAGAGCGGAACTCTACGTGCGATTAGATCTCGAACTGCAGCATCGCCACCTTTTTCTCTTAAATCACATGGATCTAATCCATTTGGTTCAACTGCAACGAAGGTCTGAGTGACAAACTTCTGATCATCTTCAAATGCCCGTAGCGCTGCCTTTTGACCCGCAGCATCGCCATCAAAAGTGAAGATAACTTCACCTCGGAAAGTCTCATCATCCATCAATAATCGACGCAAGATTCTTATGTGGTCATCGCCAAATGCAGTACCGCAAGTAGCAACTGCGGTTGTGATTCCAGCTAAATGCGCTGCCATTACATCTGTGTAACCCTCGACCACAACAACTTGGCGCTTTTTAGCAATTTCTTTCTTTGCCATATCTAATCCATACAAAAGTTGGCTCTTTTTATAGATTGGCGTCTCAGGGGTATTTAGGTATTTGGGGCCAGTGTCTTCTTCATCGCTTGCAAGTTTACGAGCACCAAAGCCGACAACATCACCTGAGATATCGCGAATTGGCCAAACCAATCTATTCCTAAACCTATCGATTGGGCCTCGTTGGCCATCTTTACTAAGGCCTGCAATATTTAATTCTTCATTTGTGAAGCCACTTCCAAGTAAAACTTTGGTTAAAGCGTCCCACTCATTTGGCGCATAACCAACACCAAAATGTTTTATTGCATCACTATCGAAGCCGCGTTTCTCCAAAAAACTTCTGGCATGTGCTGCTTCTGGATTCTTTAACTGCTCTTGAAAGAAGAGAGCAGCAGCATGATTTGCTGCCACTAACCGAGAGCGCCTACCGCTTGGAGCTGCACTGCCGCCTGATTCATATTGAAGTTGGTAACCAAGGCGCTCTGCAAGTTTCTCTACGGTTTCTGTAAAGGTTAGATGATCCATCTTCATAACAAATGCAATTACATCTCCCCCGGTTTGACAGCCAAAACAATGGAAGAAGCCTTTACTTGGAGTTACATGGAAGGAAGGACTTTTTTCATCATGGAATGGGCAGAGACCTTTTTTCTGTCCGCCACCGGCATTTTTAAGTTGAACATACTCTTCAACAACTTCATCAATGGGTGATCGATCTCGAACATATGCAACGTCGGTATCACGAATTCTGCCGGACATGTCTAAATCCTATTACCCAGCGACAACAGTCTTACCTGTGAGCTCTCGATAAAGAGCATAAGCGCCAGGATCGGTAAGCGAAGCAACTTGATCAATTACTACTCGCAATTTCTCGCTATTGGTTGATGCCCTAAACCACTCCTGGAGAAAGAAACTCTCCAGTGAATTTGGCGCTCGCTCAAATACAACTTCAACTAACTCTTTTAGAAGTTCGCGTTGTTTCAAATAAAGATCTTGAGACTTTTCCGCCTGAATTATGTAATAACCTGGCATAGCTTTGAGTATTGCAACTTCTACCCGCTGCGCTCTTGGGACGACCAATTCAGCGCGATAACGAGTTAAATCGCCATCGCCATGTTTAGCACGAGTCTCTCGTTCTGCTGCAACTGCGAATCGTCCAATCAATTGGCTGGTTAAATCCTTGAGTTGAGCAAGCTGTCGATGACTTCGATCGAATTCAGCTGGCCAACAAGAAAGTGACATCAGATTTGAAAGTGCAGTTTCAGCTTCCGCTTCAGTCAAATCACTTAAATATTCACCTTTCGCAACTTGAAATATCTTTGGTAGATCTGGCTTGATCTTCGATAACTCAATATGTCCAGTTACTAGCGCGTCTTCTAAGTCATGAACTGAATATGCAACATCATCAGACCAATCCATTATCTGAGCTTCCATGGAAGGTTTACCGGTTTGTGAACCTTGCCTCATCCAATTAAAGATTTCTAGATCATCCTGATAGACGCCAAATTTCTTTGAATGCTCATTTGAACTCCAGGGGTACTTTGTAGCTGCATCTAGTACTGATCTTGTTAAATTAAGACCGACCGATATTCCTTTTTGATCGACAGTCTTGGCTTCAACTCTAGTTAATAACCTAAAACTTTGGGCATTGCCCTCAAAGCCGCCACAGTCTTTCGCCAACTGCGCTAGAGCGATTTCACCATTATGACCAAAAGGTGGATGTCCCAAATCGTGAGCTAGACAAGCGCCTTCCATTAAATCTGGATCAGCACCTAGTGCGGCTCCAAGTTCGCGACCAACTTGTGCGCACTCTAAAGAGTGCGATAACCGAGTTCGCGGGAAATCACTTGCCCATGGAACTGCAACTTGAGTTTTTGCAGCTAATCGACGAAGTGCAAATGAGTGAATGATTCTTGCTCGATCTCGTGCAAATTCGGTTCTGCCTTTTCTTTTGGCAGGTTCATCTAGGAAGCGCTCGCGATCAGATGGAACATAGCCATTATGTTCTTTTGCCTCACGAAGTGCCATAGTTAGTAAGGCTACAGTTTCCAAGCAATATGGTCACTAATGTGAATTCCGCGACGTCCCAAAGTTATATATGCCAGATATGCGCTCGCTTCTCTGACTAAGTATCTAAATCCAACTTTATCTAGACTCGCTTCGCCAGTTCTCACAGGAGAACAACTTGATTCGAAACCAAAATCATTTGCCATCGTTTTAGATCGCAGGCAGTGGTACGGGTCGGTGACGATAATTATTTTTCGATACTTTTCTTTCGATACATTTTTTGCCAAGCCTTCGATACTTGTAAAGGTGTCACGACCGATTTTGATTGCCGTAATTGACTTCCAAGAAATTCCATTCCTGGCCAACCATTCGCGAGATGCGCCAGCTTCGGTGAATCTATCTCCTGGAGCGCCTTCACCCACGGTGAAAATTCGCTCCGCAAAATCCTTCTCATAAATTCGAAGAGCTTCTTTTAGTCGTGCCTCCAAAATCAAACCTGGCCGACCATCTAATTGAGCGGCACCCATAACCACAATTGCATCTGAAACTTCAATCTTTTCATTATTTGCATCAAGCCAGGTTCGCGCAATTGCATAAGTTGGAATTGCAAGTATTACGACAAGTAGAAAGGTGAGAAACTTGCCGATAATTCGGAAGATAAACATCAACCACCTGATCCAGAATCTCTGCCATCAACATTCACAAGCTCTTCAGGATCATCAAGCCAACCTTGAGGTAGCGATACGGCTCGACCATGGGATCGTCTGCCGCGAGGTGCATCGCCGACTTCAACCGGATATGGCTGATCAACTAATTGCGAGAGTAGCGAATCAAGTTCTGCCAAGGATGAAACCATCCCAAGTTTTGGTCGAATCTCTCCTTCTACGCGAAAACCTTTGAGATACCAAGCCATATGTTTTCGAAGATCGCGACATGCTCTCTCTTCACTTTGAAAATACGAAGCAAGTAATTGTGCATGGCGCCTCATCATTTCTCTAACTGCATAGAGAGTTGGCAATGGCCTTGCACTTTCGCCATTGAAAGCATGAACTAAATCAGCAAATAGCCATGGTCGACCAAGGCAACCACGACCGACTACCACTCCCTCGCATCCAGTTTCATCCATCATTCGTAATCCATCATTGCCCGACCAAATATCGCCATTTCCCAGTACTGGGACACCCGTAGGCTTTAAATGTTCAACAAGGTTCTTGATTTTGCTCCAGTCTGCTTTACCTTCATAAAACTGCTCCGCAGTTCTTGCATGAAGAGCAACCCAAGCAACTCCCAATTTGGCTGCAATCATTCCTGCATCTAGATAAGTTTCGTGATTACTATCTATACCGACTCGCATTTTTACTGTAACTGGAATTCCGTATTTATCTGCATTGGTAACCGCCGCAGAAACCAATTCTGAAAATAATCTGCGCTTATATGGAAGTGCAGCTCCGCCACCTTTTCTCGTCACTTTTGGAACGGGGCAACCAAAATTTAAATCGATATGGTCTGCCAAATCTTCTTTGCCAATCATTTCAACTGCTGCAGCTAGATCTTTAGGATCCGTTGCATAAAGTTGTACAGATCTTGGCGACTCACCTTCGCCGGGAATAATCATCCGTAAGGTTTCTTCATTGCGCTCAACCAAGGCCCTAGCTGTAACCATTTCGCTTACGAACAAACCAGCACCTTGCTCTCGACATAGCAATCTAAATGCAGCATTTGTAATTCCAGCCATCGGTGCAAGCACAACTGGTGTAGTTAATTCGACCTCGCCAATTCGCGTTTGGAGTCGAAGTGAATTAGTTTTTAACAACCCAGTAGCCGCGGTGCTAGCCATGATTCAACTTGATCAATGGCAATTCGTTCTTGCTTCATAGAATCTCGTTCTCTGATGGTGACTGCTTGATCATTCAAGGTATCAAAATCAACCGTCACACAATAAGGAGTACCAATTTCGTCCTGACGGCGATAACGTCGACCAATCGCACCCGCGTCATCGAAATCAACGCTCCAAGATTTACGTAATTTCGCAGCTAGATCCCGCGCCTTTGGTGAAAGGTCTGCATTCCTGGATAGAGGTAGGACTGCAATCTTGATTGGCGCAAGGCGATAATCAAGTTTAAGTACGGCCCGTTTCTCCATTTCACCCTTGGAATTTGGCGCTTCATCTTCGGTAAAAGCATCCATTAAAAATGTTAGTGCGCATCGGTCAACTCCTGCCGCCGGTTCAATTACATATGGGAACCAGCGCTCATTGCTCTCTTGATCAAACCAAGATAAATCTTTACCTGATTTCTCGGAGTGAGCTTTTAGATCAAAATTTGTTCGATTAGCAATACCCTCAAGTTCACCCCATTCAGTACCAGCAAACTCAAATTTGTACTCAATATCAACGGTCCGCTTTGAATAATGCGAGAGTTTCTCTTTTGGATGCTCAAAAAGTCGAAGTCTTTCTGGATTAATTCCTAAATTCTTATACCAAGCCAATCTGGTATCAATCCAAGTTTGATGCCATTCCTCATCGGTGCCAGGAACTACAAAAAATTCCATCTCCATCTGTTCAAACTCTCTAGTTCTAAAAATGAAGTTACCTGGTGTAATTTCGTTTCGAAAAGATTTTCCAATCTGGCCAATTCCAAAAGGCGGTTTCTTGCGAGCAGTAGTTGCAACGTTCTGGAAATTGATAAAGATTCCTTGCGCAGTTTCTGGTCGCATATATGCAAGACCAGATTCATCTTCAACTGGTCCAAGATAAGTCTTTAAAAGTCCCGAGAATTGTTTAGGTACTGTGAACTTACCTTTATTGCCACAATTGGGACAGTTAATCTCTTCAAGGGATGTTGGCATTCGCTTATGTTTAGCTTCAAATGCTTCTTCAAGATGATCTGCTCTAAATCGCTTGTGGCAGGAAGTGCATTCTGTAAGTGGATCAGAGAATGTTTCGACATGACCTGATGCTTCCCATACTTCTCGCGCCAAAATTACACATGAATCAATTCCAACAACATCATCACGTTCGATGATCATTGATTTCCACCATTGACGTTTCACATTGTTTTTAAGTTCTACGCCAAGTGGACCGTAATCCCAGGAAGCACGTAAGCCGCCGTAGATTTCCGATGAGGGGTAAACAAAGCCTCTTCTTTTTGCAAGGCTAACTATTGTTTCTAAACGATCTTGGGCCATGGTGATCTCCATCCGGCTGGCTGTCGGCGGTGCGCACCGGTCGCAGCTCTCGCTGGGCGCAGAACTCAATTTTAGATCTCTTTGAACTCAAAATCCCCTACCTCTGGAAATGAAAATCATTTTCATTTCTGCTAACCTCTCGCTATGAGTACTCCAATTGTTCTTGCCGCTATAACTGCGACTGCAACTGCCCTCGGTGGATTGCTGGCTCTTCGAGCTAAGGATCGCCTTCACTTAGTACTTGGATTAGCAGCTGGACTTCTTTTAGGACTCGTTGCTTTTGACCTTCTTCCTGAAGTTTTTGAAATGGGAAGCGGTGAATTCCTGGGAGCTCCTACCGTATCCGTTGCAATCATTTTTGGATTTCTCGCATTGCATATTTACGAACGCTTCTTTGGCTCGCATGAGCCGGCAGAATCAGATTACGGGCACGATCACTCTCATTCATCAAATGTGGCGGGCGGTTTGGGCGCCCTTGCGATGGGAGGACATGTATTTCTCGATGGTTTAGCACTGGGAATCGCATTTTCAATTGATAGCGCACTTGGTGTTGCAGTTTTTGTTGCACTTCTCGTTCATGCCTTTAGCGATGGTTTGAACACGGTCGCGTTTCTGGTGAAGAGCGGCAAATGGAGTCGCAAAGCGATTTGGCTTCTAGTTGTTGATTCTGTAGCTCGAATATCCGGAGCTGCTCTTGGGACTTCATTAATTCTTAGTGAGAACTTAACCGCAAGCTATTTAGCTGTTTTCTCGGGAATCATTATTTATCTTGCTACAAGTCATATTCTTCCGGAAGCACATGCCCGTCACTCTTCTAGATGGACTTTGGCTGCCACAATTCTGGGAGTTGTAATTATGTGGGGATTAGTTTCGCAATTACATGTATTGCATGGTGAAGAGCACGAAGAAGTTGCTGCTGCCTCCTACCTTTATGAATAAATCAGAGATTAAGTTAATAAATGTCCTAGAGAGAATTGGCGGGTTTGCTAGTGCTCAGCAATTGCATCAATTGCTAATTCGCAGCGGGGAAAGTATCGGATTGACAACGGTATACCGTGCGCTCCAGTCATTATGTGATGACAAAATTGTTGATCAACTTCGCAGAGACGATGGAGAGGCTATCTATCGACTTTGTGGAGAGACGCATCACCACCATCTTGTCTGTAAATCTTGTGGAGCCACTGTAGAAATTGAAGGATCCGCTATTGAAAAATGGGCTAGAACTGTTGCATTAGAACATGGGTATCGAGATGTTGGACATCTTGCTGAAGTTTTCGGTATCTGCAAATCTTGTTAATATTTAGAAAAAATCCTTAATTGCTTCAGCATTAGAGACTGGAATTATCCATCGCTTAAATTTCTCGTTTTTGAACTCTAGTACTAGAACCGGGTTTCGCTTGTAGACAACGCAAAAATCTTTACCCCTGAAATATCTCATAGTGCCCAGCATGATCAAGAACGGAAATCCTGTACCCGGAGCTCTAATGCCTCGTAGAACTTCTCTAGTCCATGGGTGTTCACTTCTCGTCACAGAGACTAAATTCTCTATTTTTGCCTCTGGGTCCCTACCGAACGCACCAATATTTTCAAGCCAATTCAGGTTGTAACGAATTTTTCCGTTACTTATTTCAATCATCTGCTTACTCTAATCAAAAATCGGCCCAACATTTCGAGATCTCTTAATCTCAAAGAAACCCGGATAACTGGCAACGCCTACGACGCCATCCCATAGTTTTCCTGCTTCTTCACCTTTAGGTGCTGGCGAGATAACCGGACCAAAAAAGGCAGTTCCTTCTATCGCAATAATCGGGGTTCCGACATCGTTACCTACCAACTTAATTCCACGTTCGTGACTTTCAATAATCTTCACATCAAGCGATTCATCATTCATAGCAGCTGATAATGATTCTGATAGCCCAACTTCAATTAAGGAATCCTTAAATAACTGCTCAGTGATATCCATTTTCTTTAGATGAATTCGTGAAGAAATTGCAGTGTATAAAGGCAATGTAATTGAATCGCCCCTTAGATTTTGAGCGCCTGCTATAACACGTGTGCAGTACCAAGAATTAATTAACTTTGCTTTGTAATCCTCAGGTACTTCCTTATTTCGATTGAGATAGGCGAGATTGAAGAGATTCCACCTAACTTTGATATCGCGTACTTTTTCTACTTCTAGGATCCAGCGAGAGGTCATCCACGCCCACGGACAGAGCGGGTCGAACCAGAACTCAGCTTCTTTTTTCATCTTATGCCTTTCCGAATCTTCGATCGCGTTTTGCGTAAATTTCTATAGCCTTCCAGAGAGTTTCTCTCGTGACGTCCGGCCAAAGAACATCTAGGAAAACTAGTTCTGCATACGCTGATTGCCAAATCAAGAAATTGGAAGTGCGGTGTTCGCCAGATGATCGAAGAAATAGATCTACGTCGCTCATCTTTGGCTCATCTAAATATTTAGAGAAGAGCTTCTCCGTTATTTGATTCGCTTTTAGCTTTCGTTTAGCAACATCGTTAGCGATTGCAGCGGCTGCATCCGCTATCTCTGCCCTTCCGCCATAGTTAACACACATATTCAAGGTTAAAACTTTGTTCTTAGCAGTTAACTTCTCTGCAATCTCTAATTCTTCGATGACAGATTTCCATAATTTCTGAGGTCTTCCGACCCATCGAACTCGGACGCCCATTTCATGCATTTGATCTCTGCGTCGTCTGATGACATCACGATTAAATCCCATTAAGAATTTAACTTCTTCTGGTGACCGGCGCCAATTCTCTGTAGAGAATGCATATGCCGAAAGCTCTTTAACTCCAATTTGGATTGCGCCTTCAACTACATCAAAGAGCGCATGCTCTCCAGCTTCGTGCCCTCTTGTTCTTGGTAGTCCACGTTCTTTCGCCCATCGACCATTTCCATCCATGACTACAGCTACATGGTTCGGAATAAATTCTTTCTTTATCTTTGGCGGTTTCATCTTCCTGCTCGTTCAACCATTGGCAGGCTGCGCAATTCACGCTCTAGATGCCACTGTAGATATGCGGCTACTAATCCAGAAGCTTCCCTGCGATTCTTCACTTCACTCTGATCGGCACTCTCCCAGTTTCCAGTTAATAAATCAGACATCAACTTTAAAGTTTCACCAGAAGGCGTAGCTGAAGCCGATGGTTTGCAATCAATACAAACAGAGCCACCACCAACTAAGGAGAAATACTTATGTGGACCTGGGGCTTCGCACCGTGAACAGATAGTCATTGATGGCGCATAGCCTGCTATCGAGAGTGAACGAAGTAGGTATGCATCAAGAATCAAAGATGGATCATGTGATTCATACGCAAGCGCTTTTAGCGCGCCGACAAGTAGCAAGAATTGCTGTAGCGCTGGTTCGCCCTCATTGGCAGTAAAGCGTTCGGCCGCCTCTAAAAGCGTGGATGCAATAGTCCACTTCTGATAATCAGCTGCTAGATCATCGCCAAAGTTTTCTAAACTTTCTACCTGGGTAACGATGTCAAAAGTCTTCCCAACATAAAGCTGGATATCAACAAGACTTCCTGGTTCTAAGCGAGCGCCGAATTTAGATTTAGTTCTGCGAACGCCTTTAGCGACAGCGCGAACCCGACCATGTTCTCTTGTGAAGAGAGTAATGATTCGATCAGCTTCACCCAGTTTCTGGGTTCTGATGACAATCGCTTCATCTCTGTAGAGCGCCACGAGGAAAAGGTAGCGATTACTACTGTCGAAGTGCGCGATTTACCGCCGAAATCACCGCTTTCAAGGATGCAGTTGTTGTTGAAGGATCAATTCCAACGCCCCAGTATGTGCCACCATCGACATTGCACTCCAGATATGCCGCAGCGTTTGCATCGCCACCAGCGCTCATTGCATGTTCGTAGTAATCAGCAACCTGAACATTGATTCCCTGCGCTTGCATGATGTGGCAGAAAGCAGAGATTGGTCCATTTCCAGATCCTTGGAACTTAACTGGTTTCTTATTTTCAAGCATCTCTACAACAAGTTCTACATCTTTGTTCGGAGAGGATGTCTGTGTTAATCCAGCAAAGCGATAACGACCCCATTGATCATCTTCAGATGGTAGATACTCGTCAACAAATATCTTCCACATTTCTTCTGGATAAACCTCGCCGCCATCATTATCTGTCTTAGCCTGAATTACCTTGCTAAATTCAATTTGCAGTCGACGTGGCAGATCTAATTGATGTTCCGTCTTCATGATGTATGCAACGCCACCTTTTCCGGATTGCGAGTTAACTCGAATCACGGCTTCATAGCTTCTGCCAATATCTTTTGGATCGATTGGCAGATATGGAACCGCCCAGGTGAAGTCATCAATTTCCTTGCCAGCAGCATTTGCATCTTTAGCTAGGAATTCAAAACCTTTCTTAATGGCATCTTGATGTGAGCCGCTAAATGCAGTGAAAACTAGATCTCCGCCATATGGATGGCGCTCGGGAACGCGAAGTTGATTGCAATATTCAACAGTCCGTCTTATCTCTGCAATATCGCTGAAATCAATCATCGGATCTATTCCATGGCTAAGTAGATTAAGTCCAAGAGTTACCAAGCAAACATTTCCTGTTCGCTCACCATTTCCAAAGAGCGTTCCTTCGATTCGATCTGCACCTGCAAGGTATCCAAGTTCAGCAGCGGCAACACCAGTTCCTCGATCGTTGTGAGGATGCAAGCTCAAAACAATACTGTCGCGATACTTCAAATTACGGTGCATCCATTCGATGGAATCGGCATACACATTAGGAGTTGCCATTTCTACAGTTGCTGGCAGATTAATGATGGTCTTCCACTCTGGAGTTGGTTGCCAAACATCATTAACAGCATTGCAAACTTCTAGCGCAAATTCCAATTCGGTTCCGGTGTAGGACTCAGGTGAATACTCGAAAAAGACCTTAGTCCCAGGAACAGTGCTGACCATATCTTTACAGAGCTTTGCACCATCTACTGCGATTTTCTTAATTCCCTCTTTATCCATGGCAAATACAACTCGTCGTTGCAAGGTAGAAGTTGAGTTATATAGGTGAACCACAGCTTGTTTTGCACCTGCAATCGCTTCAAATGTGCGCTTGATTAAGGATTCTCGAGCTTGAGTCAATACCTGAATTACGACATCGTCGGGAATCAACTTCTCATCAATGATTTTTCGGACAAAGTCGAAATCAGTCTGGCTCGCACTTGGGAAGCCAACTTCAATCTCTTTATAACCCATCCGCACCAATAAATTGAACATCGCCAATTTTCGAGGCACATCCATCGGATCTATAAGAGCTTGATTACCATCTCGCAGATCAACTGAGCACCACTGAGGCGCTTTCGTCATCTTCTTATCTGGCCACGTGCGATCAGCTAGAACTGTTGGAACAAATGCGGAATAGCGATGCTTTGGCATCGCAGAATTTTTTTGTTTCGGGAAACTCACTTTTTTCTCCTTCGCTCTGGTTGTTGCCGGTTCCGACTAACCCCGCAGCGAGGAGACCGGGTTAATTGGCCTCGCCGCGGCAGCGAAGAAGGAGCGCACCGAGAAGCAGTGATGCGAGATTTAGTGAATCAGTTTCGCTGCGGAACATGGCGAAAGGTTATCTTGGCCTTAAAGAACTGGCAAATAACGATCTAGTTCGAAGGCCGTTACCTGACTTCTATATTCTTCCCATTCGGCCCGCTTATTGCGGACGAAGTACTCGAAGACATCCTCACCTAAGGTTTCCCTAACAAGATCACTTCGTTCCATTCCAATTAGCGCCTCGCTTAGATTTGCAGGTAGGTAATTGGAAATTCCGGAATCGCTCTCTAATTTATAACCAGATTCGATTCCTTTTAATCCCGCTGCGAGAGTAACGGCGAATGCAAGATAAGGATTACAAGCAGAATCTGGCGCTCTAAATTCAATTCGAGTCGAATTCTCTTTCTTCGGTTTGTACATCGGAATTCGAATCATCGCATCGCGATTTTCCTTGCCCCAGTTGATTTTTGCCGGAGCTTCTCCGCCACCGTGTAATCGTTTATAGGAATTTACCCACTGATTTGTGACGGCAATAAATTCCGGAGCGTGCTTAATAATTCCCGCAATAAAAGACCGCGCTGTATCGGAAAGTTGATCTTCTCGACCGGATTGATGAAATGCATTTTCTTCACCATTGAATAGCGAGAAATGAGTATGCATTCCAGAACCAGGATGTCCTGCGAGTGGTTTCGGCATAAACGAGGCATAGATGCCCTGATCGAGTGCAACTTCTTTAATTATGTGGCGGAATGTCATGATGTTATCTGCAGTACTCAACGCATCTGCATAGCGCAGATCAATTTCTTGTTGTCCCGGAGCTCCTTCATGGTGACTGAACTCAACTGAAACGCCAGTCGCTTCCAGCAAAGTAATTGCTTGTCTTCGGAAATCATGACCAAGTGAAGTTGGAGTTTGATCAAAATAACCACCGGCATCAATAGGTGTTGGAACTTTTCCTGGCTGTGGACTCTCTTTAAATAGAAAGAATTCAATCTCTGGATGGGTGTAACAAGTAAATCCCATTGATGCTGCCTTAGCTAAAGTCCGCTTTAAAACATTTCTTGGATCTGCTGCAGCTGGACTGCCATTTGGAAGAACTATGTCAGCAAAAATTCGAGCGGATTCTGGACGTTCCGAGCGCCAAGGCATTATGGAAAAAGTTGAAGGATCAGGTTTTGCCAACATATCTGATTCAGTGAATCTAGCAAAACCTTCAATTGCAGAGCCATCAAAACCAATGCCTTCAGCAAAAGCAGTTTCTAATTCAGGTGGCGCAATAGCTACTGATTTCAAATATCCGAGAACGTCAGTAAACCAAAGATGGATGAATCGAATGCCGCGCTCTTCAAGAGTACGAAGCACGAACTCCTGTTGCTTCTCGATTTCCATGGCCGCCATGATGCCTGAGCTTCGTTACAGCCATGTTAAATAATTCAGATTACGAAGTTTTCGCTCTCGTCCTGATTGGTTCTCGCGGGTACATCTCGAGTTACAACGCTATTGGCGCTGATTCTTGCGCCATCACCCACGGTGATATCTCCAATTATTCGTGCCCCTGCACCGATGACAACACCGTTACCGATTGTCGGATGGCGCTTAGCCTTTGTGTAAGTTCGTCCGCCCAAAGTCACATCGTGATAAATCATTACATCATCGCCAACAATTGCAGTTTCTCCAATTACGACGCCCATGCCATGATCAATGAAGAACCTTCTGCCAATCCGAGCCGCCGGATGAATTTCAATACCGGTTGCAGTGCGAACCCAATTTGCATAGATACGAGCCATTAACTTAAGTCGATTGCGCCAGAGAAAATTTGCAATGCGATATCCCCAGAGTGCATGAATACCCGGGAAGGTAAGTGCAATCTCTAACCGGTTTCGCGCAGAAGGGTCTCTATGCAAAGCATTACTCAGATCCTCTTTCATCAACTTTAAAGTTCGAATCATTTAAGCATCCATCAGATCTTTGTAAAGTATTGTTGAAAGATAACGCTCGCCAAATGACGGGATAATTA